>Ga0126306_10001138_pt1 | contig 13929 bp, 11 predicted proteins | sample Plot27_FD_92592 | JGI IMG/M metagenome (GOLD analysis project Ga0126306, IMG submission 92592) | Serpentine soil microbial communities from UC McLaughlin Reserve, CA, USA - Plot27 | ecosystem: Environmental > Terrestrial > Soil > Grasslands | place: USA: UC McLaughlin Reserve, Lake County...
ATCGACTCGCACAGATCGCCGATCGGAGCGACGATCGCGACGACGAGCCCGAGCGCGATGCCGTGGCTGAGCGACCCGTTCCAGGGCGCGAGCACGGTGCCGACGATCCCGCCGAGCACGATGGCGGCGACCATCCCGCCGAAGAGTCCTTCCCAGGTCTTGTTCGGCGACAGGCGAGGTGACATGCGGCTGCGCCCGAACTGCGAGCCGATGAGGTACCCGAAGACGTCGTAGCCGATCGCGCACAGCGCGAGGCCGATGATGAACCCCGTGCCGTCGGGCGCGCTGAGCAACAGGCCGGCGAACGCACCGAAGACCCCGATGTACCCGAATCCGAACAGCGTGATCGCGATGTTCACGATCGGGCGCGCCTTCACCACCTCGAGCATGTACCAGAGCATCGTGAAGGCGATCACCAGGATCGCGACGAGCGGGAACGCCTCGAGCCCGTCGGTATACGCGATACCGACGATCGAGAGGCACCCGAGCAGTCCGATCACCGTGGCGGGGTGGTACCCGGCGCGGCGGAACGCCTCGTACAGCTCGAACGCGGCGGCGCCGACGATGAGCGCGACCAAGAGCGTGGTCGGCCCTCGTCCGAGCTTCAGCATGATCAGGGCGACGACCGCGATCGCGATCCCGGTGAGGAGGCGCGTCATGAGGTCGGCGGGCGGGCCGTGCTCCTCGACCGGGCGGGCGGGCTCCCCTTCTTCGAGGGTGCCGGGGGCTCGCTGACGGCGACGTTGGCGACGGCGACCGTCGGCGCCACGGCGGCGGGCGGCGACCTCCGCTTCGAACGCCTCGTCGTCATCGTCGTCGTCCTCGGGGAGGCCGCTCTCACGCAGCGCTCCGAGGGCCAGGGAATCGTCCTTCAGGAGCTCGGGGCTCGAGAAGTCACCGTCGGCCCAGTCGCTGTCCTGGGTCCGGTACCGGGGCGTCTGCCCACTCGCGCTCTTCCACGGGTCGAGGTCGTCGTCGGGACGGGACGCGGGCTGCTGACCGGAGACCACTGTCGGCACCTCGCCCGTGGGCGGCTCGGTCCAGTGCGGAAGACGCACTGGACCGCTCGCGTCCGCGGGCGACTCCGGGCGCCGCCGCGACTCGGGGGGCGGCGTCGCGGTCTTAGCGCGACGCGCCGCCCGTTTGGCACGGCGCGACCGGGGCTTCGACTCGGGCTCGGCGGACACCGCCGACGAAGCGGAGCGCGTCGCGTCTTCTTCGAGCGCGAAGTCGGTCGCGGGCTCGCCCCAGAACTCTTCGGAGTCGTCGATGGCGCGCCGGCCGCGCCGCGGCGCCGGTCGGGGCCGCGACTGCTGGTCGTCGGGCCCGAGGACGCGCACGCCTTCGCCCTCGCCGCGCGCCACTGTTTCTTGTTCGTCTTCGAAACCGAGCTGCTCGCGCTCGTGGTCGTCGCGCCAATCGGACACGGCACCCCTTCCGGTCCGAAACCAGGGTAGACCCTTGCCCCGCCGAGGTCGTGCATGCCGGCGAGCCGGCCTGACCTGCGAGTTTCGGCGGCCCGTCGCCGTCCCGCGCTCCGGAGCACGGCGCCCACGGCGCCGGTCTAGACGTCCAGCAGCTCGCGCTCCTTGTGCTCGAGCATCTGGTCGATCTCCTCGATCGTCGAGTGCGTGATCTTCTCGAGCTCCTTCTCGGCGCGGTCGAGGTCGTTCTTCGAGAGGTCACCGTCCTTCTCGAGGGCCTCGAGGTCGTGGCGCGCCTGCCGGCGGATGTTGCGCACCGCGACCCGACCCTCCTCCGCCCGGTGCTTCACCACCTTGACGAGGTCCCGGCGTCGCTCCTCGGTCAGCGCCGGGAACACCAACCGCACGACCTGACCGTCGTTGGACGGGTTGATCCCGAGGTCGCTCGCCTGGATCGCCTTCTCGATCGCTTTCATCGATCCCTTGTCGTACGGCGAGATGACCAGCACGCGCGGCTCGGGCACGGTGATGCCGGCCAACTGCTGGAGCGGGACCTCGGCGCCGTAGGCGTCGACCTTCAACTTCTCGACGAGACCGGGCGTCGCGCGGCCGGTGCGGATCCCACCGAACTCCTCCTGGAGGTGCGTGACCGCCTTGCGCATCTTGTCGCGGCACTCGTCGAACACGAGCGCGCGCATCTCGTCGCCGGAATCACTCATCGCGGCTCATCGTCCCACGTCAGCTCGCCTCGGAGCTCACCAGCGTCCCGATCGGCTCCCCGAGGAGCGCCCGGTGGATGTTCCCCGGTGCGCTCACGTCGAACACGACGATCGGCAGCTGGTTGTCCATGCAGAACGTGATCGCGGTCGAATCCATAACCTGCAGGCGCCGGTTCAGCACCTCGAAGTGGCTGACCTGGGTGAGCTTCACCGCCTCCGGATCGCGGCGAGGGTCGGCGCTGTAGACCCCATCGACGCCGGAATGCGTGCCCTTGAGGATCGCGGCCGCACCGATCTCTGCCGCCCGCAGCGCGGCAGTCGTGTCGGTCGTGAAGTACGGGTTACCGGTGCCGGCTGCGAAGACCACCACCCGGCCCTTCTCGAGGTGCCGAATCGCGCGCCGCGGGATGTACGGCTCGGCGACCTGCGCCATCGTGATCGCGGTCTGGACACGCGTCGGCTGTCCCACACCTTCGAGGGCGTCCTGCAACGCGAGCGCGTTGATGACGGTGGCGAGCATTCCCATGTAGTCGGCCCGGGCCCGGTCCATGCCCCGCTCGGCGCCGGGCATGCCGCGGAAGATGTTGCCACCACCGACGACGACGGCGATCTCGACGCCGAGCTCGGTGTTCGCGGCGGCGACCTCTTCGGCGATGCGTTGCACGACCGCAGCGTCGATGCCCGAACCCGAGGCCGCGTCGGCGAACACCTCACCGGACAGCTTCAGCACCACCCGGTCGTACTTGGACGCCTCCCCCAACGCGTCTCCCTACGCTTTCTTCGCGATCCTGCTCGTCACTACTCGTCGGCTACTCGTCGCCGACCTGGATCCGCACGAAGCGGCGGACGGCCACATCCTTGCCGAGCTCGCCCAGCAGCTTGCCGACCGTGGTCTTCGGCTCGCGGATGAACGGCTGCTCGATCAGGACGACACTCTTGTGGAAGGCGTTGATCCGGCCTTCGACGATCTTCGGGATCGCCTGCTCCGGCTTCCCCTCGTTGCGGGTGAGCTCCTCGAGCACCGCCCGTTCCCGCTCGACAACGTCGCCGGGAACGTCGTCGCGCGTGACGTACCGCGGCGCGGCCGACGCGACATGGAGCGCGACGTCGTGCGCGACCTCTCGGGCACGGTGGTCGGAGGCGTCGACGCCACCGAGCTCGACAAGCACGCCGATGTTCCCCCGGTCGCTCTGCATGTGCTTGTAGCCGTCGATGATCCCGTCCGTGCTCTCGAAGCGCGCGACGCGGCCCAGGCCGACGTTCTCGCCGACCTTGGCACCGAGTTGCTTGACGGCCTCGCTCACGGTCCCGCCGTCGTACGACTGGTTCTCGAGATCGGCGTCGCCCTGCTCGGCGACGAGCTTCGCGAGCGCGGCGACCAGGCCGCGGAAGTCGGCGCCTTTCGCCACGAAGTCGGTCTCGCAGTTCAGCTCCACCACCGCGCCGGTGCCATCCTCGACGACCACGTCGACGGCGCCGTCCTGCGCCGCCCGCCCGGCGCGTTTCGCGGCGCCCGCGAGACCTTGGGCGCGCAACCAGTCCTTGGCCGCCTCGAGGTCACCGTCGGTCGCCTCAAGCGCACGCTTGCAGTCGAGCATGCCGGCGCCGGTCTGCTTGCGCAGGGCGGCGATGTCCTTCGCCGAGATCTCAGCCATCACCGCCTCCGCCCTCGCTCGTGGTCGCGTCGGCCGCCTGCTCCGCGACCGGCTCGGCGGCGGGCGCGGTCTCGGACGCCCCGTCGCCGGCGGTGTCCGGAGGCGGCGGCGGCTTCTTCTTCGCGTCGCGCAGTCGCGCCTCGCGTTGCTCCTGGGCCTTGGCGGCTTCGCCGCGGGCCCGCCGCTGCCTGTCGGCCTTGCGGCGCTGCTCCTCCGGGTCGGGCGGGGGCGCCTGCTCCTCGGGCTTGGCGGCCGCCTTCCCGCTCTTCTTCTGGGCGAGGACGCGGCCCTCCTCGACGGCGTCGGCGACGACGCGGCTCATGAGCGCGGCGGAACGGATGGCATCGTCGTTCCCGGGAATGACGTAGTCGATGACGTCCGGGTCGCAGTTCGTGTCGACTACGGCGACAACGGGGATGCCGAGGCGGTTGGCCTCGGTCACCGCGATGTGCTCCTTCTTGGTGTCGATCACGAAGATCGCGTTCGGCAGCCTCTCGAGGTTGCGGATGCCGCCGAGGTTCCGCTGGAGCTTCGTCAGGTCGCGGGTGATCTTCAGCGCCTCCTTCTTAGGCATCTGCGCGGTCTCGCCGGACTGGACGAGACGCTCGAGCTCACGCAGCTGGGAGACGCGCGAGTGGACCGTCTGGAAGTTCGTGAGCGACCCGCCCAACCAGCGGTAGTTGACGTACGGCATGCCGCTGCGCTGGGCCTGGTCCTGGATCGGCTCCTGGGCCTGCTTCTTGGTGCCGACGAACAGGACCGTGCCGCCGTCCTCGACGGCGCCCCGGATGAACCGGTACGCGGCGTCGATCCGCTCGAGGCTTTGCTGCAGATCGATGATGTAGATGCCGTTGCGCTCACCGAAGATGAAACGGCGCATCTTCGGGTTCCAACGGCGCGTCTGGTGGCCGAAGTGGACGCCGGCCTCCAGCAGCTGCTTCATGGTGACGACAGCCACGGGGTCTCTCCCTCGGTTGTACCTCGGCCCGCCGCGCCCGTCCCTGAGGACGGAACGACCGTGGGTGGCGGGCGTGCGAATTCTCGGACCGGAGCCCGAGTTGGCCTCAGTGTAGGTCAGGGCATCGCCGCGGCCTCCACCCGGTCGGGGTGAGCGAGTCGCACCGCGAAGATCAAGCGGCCTCCGCTCGTGCCGATCCCGACCGGGAACCCACCGGGGTCGATGCGCCGGAGGATCCGGCCCGATTCGCGGTCGAGGACCACGACCTTGCCGCCGTACGTCCGCAGGGCGACGGCGTGTGCGCCCAGCACCATCCGTGTGTCGAGGATCGGCTCGTGGATCGCGGTCTGCCACCGCGTCGTGCCCGCCCGTGCGTCGACGAGCGTGACCGTGCCGAAATGGTCGGTCACCACGACGTCGTCCCGGGCGGCGCCGGGCGTGACACCCGACTCGAACGACGCCGGCGCGGGGACCGACCAGCGCTCCGTGCCCGTCGCGACGTCCCGGGCGACGACGCGAGCCGCGAAGTTGCCATTGCCCTCGCCCACGACGACCAGTCCGTCGTGGATCACGGGCGCCGACGCTCCCGGCTCGACAGCCGACTCCCATCGCGCGGCCCCGGTGGCGAGGTCGAAGACGCGCACCCGGCTGACGGTCTCGCGTTCCTCGCCTGCCCACAGCACTGCGCCGGCGCCCGCAGTCGCATCGGCGGCGGGCGCGGCCCAGATGTCGCCGGGGAGTTGCGCCGACCAGCGCGCCTCCCCGGTGCGGCCGTCGACGGCGACGACCAGGCCGCGCTCGGTGGTCACGAGGGCGATCGGATCGGAATCGACGCGCGTGAGCACAGCGCCGGCGGCGTGCTCGCCCACCGGCGCCTCCCACCGGCGAGCGCCCGACGAACGCTCGAACGCGACGAACCGGTCGTCCGCGCTGACCACGACGATGCGAGTGCCGAGCGCGGGCGCGTAGTGCGTCACCTGCTTCACGTCCGCGCGCCATCGTTCGCGGCCGAACGCGGTGTCGAGGGCCAACACTCGATTGCCGCTGACGGTGACGACGGCATCACGGCCGTCGACGCCGAGCGAGAACGGCCAGTCGACCTCCGTCGACCACCTCGCGGCGCGCGCCGAGAGCTCGCCGCTGTCGTCGCCCGATCGCGCGGACGAGCAGCCGCTCGCGAGCAGGAGCATCGCCGCGGCGGCGAGGATCCGCCGGGCGCTCACCGGGACACCACGGGCACGTCACCGAGCCCCCGCTCGATCCGGGTGATCAGCGTGGGGACCACCACACCGCGCAGACCCTCGGCGACGCCGACGCACGGCGGCGCCCGGCCCTCGAGCGCGGCGCGCACGACGCGGAGGGCGCCCGGATCGCTCGGGATGTTCGTGTGGTCCTCCAGTGGGCCGCCGCCCACGTTCACGACGAGCTTCGTCGCGTCGGGCACGTCGACCTGCGTCGCGGGCACGAGCACGTCGTCTGTCGCGCCGATCGTCGTGAAGTCGAGGTGGTCGGGAAGACGGTCATCCCACAGGTCGCGCAGGAAGCGGGAGTCCTCGTCGAGCTGTCGGACCGACGGCGCCGACGCCGGCGCGGCCCCCAGCCGCTCCTCCGCCGCTTCGATCAGCGGGTTCCCGAGCGGACTGGAACGCCAATCGGCGGCCGCTGTGGCCAGCGGCGCGCCCTCGTGCGGGGACGACAGGGTGACGATCGTCCCGATGGGCGGGTACGCGGGATCGGCGGCGTCGTAGTAGTGCTGCAGGAAGACGTCGACGACGACCCCACCCTGCGAGTGTGCGATGAGGTCGACTTCGCGACCGGGATGGTCCCGTTGCGCCCGCTTGAGCTGCTCGGCGAGGCGCAACCCTGCCGCGTGCAAGTCGTCGTGCGTCTGTGGGGCGCGGTAGGCACCGCCGTCGGGCGCGTACGAGAAGTAGGTGACCTCGTCTTCGTGATAGCCGAGGGCGCGGGTGTCGAGGCCGAACGTCGGCTCGTCCGGCGCGCCGGCGGTGTCGATGCCACCCACGGCCATGAGGAGGTGGCCGGATCCTCCGGTGCCGTCGGCGGCGGCGGTGTCGTCCGAGCACTCCTGGCGGTGCTGCCACCAGTCGGCGGTGCCGGCGGCGATGTCCGCCGCCATCGATGCGACGACCCCCGCCGGCGAGTGCCCGAAGGCCGCGGTCGCGACGCCTGCCAGCCCGCGGGCGGTACTGGCGCCGACCGCGCCGACCGCGCGAGCGCCGCCCGCCGGCGCCCCGCTCATCGCGTCCCATCCGCGACGCCCGGTGTCGACCGCAACCCCGGCGGCGTCGCCGAGCGCGCCGGCGAGATCGCCCGCGACCGCCGCGACGCCCGAGCCGCCCGACGTGAGCGAGCCGGAGGCGACGCGCCGGCCGTCCCACGGTTCCGCCGGCGCCTCGTCGGTGGGGACGAGCCGTACCAGTTGCGTCAGGTCGCACACCGCGAAGAGGCCTTGCGGGTCGAGATAACGATCGCCGCGGCGGAGACCGAAGTGGAGGCCGCCGGCTTCGTGCTCGGGACCGGTGCTGCCGGAAGCGCCGACGACTTCGCCGCGCGCGACGCGATCGCCGGCGCGTACGGCGATGCCGGCGAGAAAGGCGTACGTCGTGCGGAGATCGCCCTCGTGGGCGACGACGACGTGCAGCGAGCCGGCGACGGAACCGGCGAACGCCACAACCCCGTCGGCCGACGCCCGCACGGCGGTGCCGGGCGACGCCGCGAAGTCGATGCCGCGATGGCCGGGGCCGTATGCGAACGCGGGCGCCTGGAAGGGACGCACGACCGGCCCGTCGACGGGGAGAAGCCACACGCCGCACCCACCGGCCACCGGTGGCGCGGCAGGCGCCTCGCTCACGGCCGGCCCGACCAGCAACGCCGACGCGGCGAGACAGACGACGAGGCACACGGCCGCCTCGCGGCGCGGAGGATGGAGATGCATGGACGCTCCCGTGGGTCGAGCACGACACGGCACGGGGAAGCGCCGGGGAAGGCGTCACGGAGCACGGCTCGACGTGACGGCTCGGATCGTAACCGCCGGCTACGACACTGAAAAGGCCCGCGTCACCACAGCGGCCCGCTCTCGGGCTCGCCGAGCCGGGCGCGGAACTGGAGGATGGCCTTGGTGTGGATCTGGCAGGCGCGGCTCTCGGTCACGCCGAGGACGTTGCCGATCTCGGACAGCGTCAGCCCTTCGAAGTAGTAGAGCGTCAGCACGAGTCGCTCCCGCTCCGGAACGTGGTTGATCGCGTCCGCGAGCAGCATCTTCATCTCGTCGACCTCGAACGCCTCGACCGGGTCGTGCAGACGATCGCCCGCGGGGTCGCCCATCACGGTCTGGCCCGGTCGCTCTCCTCCGGCGGCCAGGATCTCGTCGAGGGCGACGAGACCGACGAACGAGATCTGCGACAGCGCCTTCGTCAGCTCTCGCTCGCTCATGCCCAGCTCCCGTGCGAGCTCGGAGTCGTCGGGGGTGCGCCGAAGCTCGTTCTCCAGCTTCGAGTACGCAAGTTCGATGGCGCGCGCTTTGGCCCGCACGGACCGAGGCACCCAGTCGAAGGACCGCAGCTCGTCGATGATCGCGCCTTTGATCCGTGTGATCGCGTACGTCTCGAACTTGAACCCACGGGACGGGTCGAACTTGTCGATCGCGTCGACGAGGCCGAAGATCCCGTAGCTCACGAGATCGGCCTGGTCCACGCTCTGCGGCAGTCCGGAGGCCACGCGGCCGGCCACGAACTTGACGAGCGGCGCGTAGTGGAGGATCAGCCGCTCGCGGACCTCCGGGGCGTGGCGTTGGTTGTACTCGTCCCACAGGTCGGCGACGGGGTCGCCGTGACCCTCATCAGGCACGAGGATGCGTCGCCTCGTAGACCGCACGGAGACGCTCGCGCGTCAAGTGCGTGTAGATCTGCGTGGTCGCGAGGTCGGTGTGACCGAGGAGCTCCTGCACGGCGCGGAGGTCGGCGCCCCGCTCGAGCAGGTGGGTGGCGTAAGCGTGACGGAGCGCGTGTGGATGGAGCGCCTGCCCGTCGGGCAGCGGATGCCGGGCGACGATCCGGCGCGCGTCGCGGGTGGTGAGACGACGCCCCCGGGCGTTGAGGAACACGGCCTCGGACGGCGTGCGCTCGGTCACCAGGTCCGGTCGACCGTGGGCGAGGTACCCACTCAACGCCGCCTTCGCCGGCTCACCGAGCGGGACGCGGCGCTGCTTCGCGCCCTTGCCGAGCACCGTGAGGAACCCGCGTTTCGTGTCGAGCGATTCGAGCGTCAGCCCGCAGCACTCGCTCACCCGCAACCCCGCGCCGTAGAGCACCTCGAGGACGGCGAGGTCCCGCCACGCCACGGCCGCGCCCGCGTCGTCGTCCTCGACCTCGGCGGCGGACGCGGTGTCGAGCATTGCCCCGGCTTCGGACTGACGCGGCACGCGGGGCAGACGCGCCTCGCCCTTCGGCGTCCGCAACGAGCGGCCCGGGTCCGCCGCGATCACGCCGCGGCGGTGGAGGTACCGGAGATAGGCCCGCAACGAGGCCGCCTTGCGGGCAATCGACCGGCGGGCGAACTGCCGGGTCGTGAGGTACGCGAGGTAGCGGCGCAACGTGGCGTGGTCGAGGCGATTGGGGGACGGACACCCGCCCCGCTCGGCCCAGGCGACGAACTGCCGCACGTCGTGGGCGTAGGCCCCAACCGTGTGGCCGCTCGCCCCTGCCAGGGAAGCGACGAACTCGTCGACCGCCCAGCTCACACCACACCTCGGACTTCTCCCCACCCGCGCAGGCACGTTACCAACCGTCGTGGCGGCGATCGCGCACTCCGCGCGCGGGCATAACCGTCATACGCCCGCGGTACGGTGCTCGTGCCGTCGAGGTCGCCGCGGTCACGGCCCTCCTCCCCACGCTTCTCGGGAGGTCTTCCGTGCTCGCCTCGGTTCGCAGCGCCACGCTCACCGGTGTCGACGGTCACGTCGTGACCGTCGAGGTCCACGTGTCGGCCGGTCTACCCAGCTATCACGTCGTGGGATTGCCGGACGCCGCGGTCCGCGAGTCGCGTGAACGGGTCCGGGCCGCGTTGCTCTCGTCGCAGCTCGAGTTCCCGCAGCAGCGGATCACCGTCAACCTCGCGCCCGGCGGGGTTCGCAAGACCGGCGCGGGGTTCGAGCTCGCGGTCGCGCTCGGTCTCGTGGCGGCGACGGGCGAGCTCGCCGACGGCGTCCTCGACGGCATCGGGGTGCTCGGCGAGCTCGGTCTCGACGGCTCGGTCCGTCCTGTGCCCGGCGTGCTCGCGCTCGTCGATGCCCTCCGCGCCGCCGGGATCGGTTGCGTGATCGTGCCCACTTCCGACGTCGCCGAGGCCTCGCTCGTGGAGGGCGTAGAGGTTCGTCCCGCCCGCAGCGTCGCGGAGCTGCGCGCCTGCTTGAAGGGCGAGGCGGAATGGCCGGACCCGCCGCCACCGTCCGACCGGGGGCCGGATGCGCTCGGTCTGGACGACGAGCCCGTCGACCTCGCTGACGTGCGCGGGCTCCCGCGCGCGCGACGCGCGCTGGAGGTCGCCGCCGCGGGTGGGCATCACGTCCTGCTCACGGGGCCACCGGGCACCGGGAAGACGATGTTGGCGCGCCGGCTGCCGACGATCCTGCCGCCCCTCGACGCCGACGAGGCGCTCGAGGTGACGCGCATCCACTCGGCGGCCGGTCACGCGCCCCGGCACGGGCTGGCGCGCCGGCGTCCGTTCCGGGCGCCGCACCACACCGCGTCGACCGCCGCCCTCGTCGGGGGCGGCTCGGCCCGGCTCCGCCCCGGCGAAGTGACGCTCGCGCACCGCGGCGTGTTGTTTCTCGACGAGCTGGGTGAGTTCCCGCCGCACGCGCTCGACGCGTTGCGTCAGCCGATCGAGGAGCACGCGGTGCGGATCTCGCGTCAGGCGATGTCGATCGTGTTCCCGTCCGACTTCCTGCTCATCGCGTGCTCGAACCCGTGCCCGTGCGGTCGCGGTGGACCAAGTTGCGAATGCACCGAGACGCAGCGCGCCCGGTACCGCCGTCGGCTCTCGGCGCCGCTGCTCGACCGCTTCGACCTCCGTCTCGAGGTGCACCCGCCCGAGCCGACCGACGGCCCCGGGGAGGCGTCGTGCACGGTGCGCGAACGCGTCGCCGCGGCCGTGGCGCGCCAGCAACGCCGCTACGCCCGCCGGCCGTGGCGGCGGAACGCGCAGGTGCCCGCCGGATTGCTGGCACAGGTGATCCCCCTGTCCGGCGACGCCGAGGACGCATGGCGGTGGGCGATCGGGCACGACGCGCTGACCGGCCGCGGCGCGGCGCGCGTGCGGCGCGTCGCCCGCACCCTCGCCGACCTCGAGGGAAGCGCCGACGTGTGCGAACGTCACGTCACGCTGGCCGCCGCCCTGCGGGAGGACGTGCCGTGATCACGTGCTCGTCGCCGCTGAGCCCCGCAGACGTCGCGGCGGCCACGCTCGTCTGCCTGCCCGACATGGGGCCGAGCCGCCTGCGTGCCGTGCTCGACCGGTGGCCCGACCCCACTGTGGCGCTCACCGCCGTGCGCGATGGCAAGGGGGGCGACGCGCTTGCGGCCAACGTGCGGCTGGTGCGCCGCCTCGAACGCGACGCGCTGGTCGGGGCCTGGGCACGCGCGGCACGCGTGCTCGACCTCGCGCCCGAGCTGGCGCGTCGCGGCACCGCGGTGGTGCGGGACGGCCATCCCGACTACCCCATCGGCGACGAGGTCCCCGGCCGGCCGGCGGTGCTGCTGCTGGAGGGTGCGGCGCCGGAGGTGCTGCGCCGCCCACGCGTCGCCATCGTGGGAACACGGTCGGCGTCCGTGCACGGCCTCGCCGACGCGCGCGAGCTGGGGGCGTTCCTCGTCCGGCGCGGCGTCGCCGTCGTGAGCGGTCTCGCCATCGGGATCGACGGCGCCGCTCACCTCGGTGCGCTCGACGCCGGAGGCGGAGTGGTCGGCGTCGTGGCGACCGGCCTCGACGTCGTCTACCCGCGCCGGCACGTCGTGCTGTTCGAGCGGGTGCGCGCGTGCGGGGTCCTGCTCAGCGAGGCCGGCTTCGGGACCCAGGCCAACCGCTTCCGGTTCCCGATCCGCAACCGGATCATCGCCGCGCTCGCCGACGTCGTCGTCGTCGTGGAGGCGACCTTGCGCGGCGGCGCGCGCATCACCGCTGACTACGGGCTCGAGTACGGCCGGCCGGTCCTCGTCGTGCCCGGGTCGCGCCGCAACCCGTCCGCCGAAGGCTGCAACGCGTTGCTGGCCGACGGCGCCCAGCCGCTCCTCGGCCCCGACGACGTGCTCGTCGCCCTCGGGCTGACGCCGGGGTCCCGGCGGGGCTGGGGCGCTCCTCCGCCGCGCGCCACACCCGGCTCGGATGGGGGGCGCATTCTCGAGGCGTGCGGCGGTGAAGCCGCCTCCGTCGACCAGCTCGTGAGCCGCACAGGGCTCGCGCCCGAGGCGGTCACGGTCGCGCTGCGTGCGCTCGAACGGCAGGGTTGGGCCGAGCACCGGCGAGGCTGGTGGTGGCCCCGTTGATCCGCGCGCGATTCGCCGGTGAACTTCGGCGGAGCCGGCGCGCACGAGTTGCACCTTCTATCTGGAGGGGTTCGTGGTGGTGACTCGTCTACTCGCCCTAGATCGGGTGTCAAGCCGGACAAGGGATCGAGACAGCAGCCGGACCTGGTGGAGACTCGAGCGCGCCGCGATCAACGACGGTCCCATTCCTCGAGCTCGCGGCCGGCTGTTTCCGGCAGCAGAGCGAACAACGCCGACGCCAGCGCAGCCGGCCCGAACACGGCGACGCCCGCCAGTGAAAAGCGCTCACCCACGTCGGCGACGGTCCCGAAGGCGAACAGTCCTACCGCGGCCCCGAGAACTCCGGCGGCGGCCATCCAGCCGGCAGCCGCGGCGCGCACCTCGGTCGGGAACAGCTCGTTGTGCAGCGACGCGAAGGCGGGTGCGAACGTCGAGCCGATGCCGACGGCCACGATGTATCCGACCACGACGGCCGGGACGGAGCCGCTGTAGGTGAGCATGCCAGCGGCCGCCATGGCCACCAAAGCGAACGCAGCGGTGGGCCGGCGCCCCAGACGGTCCGCCGCCCACCGACCCGCGAACAGCCCAAGGAGACCCGCCGCGCCTGCCCCGACCAGCATGCCGGCAGTCGCCGACCCGGACAGGCCGAGCACGTTCTCGGCATAGACGAACAAGAACGAGTTCGCCGGGCCCGTGATGACGGAGACGGCGAAGCCGACCATGGCGAGCACGGCGAGCCGCGCGCGGAATCGCTGCTCCACTGCACCCAGCACCGGCAGCGGCTTGTCCCGCTTGGTCTGTGTGATCCGGTAACGATCGGTCTCCGGTACTCGGCGCCCAACCACGACGACGAGGACGAGCGGCAAGAGCGCGAGAGCGAATACGCCCCGGAAACCGAGGGCAGGAACGGCGCCGAGCACGATGGCGACCAAACCGGAGCCGACCCCGTAGCTCGCGGCAACGAGGGCAAGCGCCTTCGCCCGGTCGACGCTTGCTGTCTGCTCCGCAGCAGTCACTTCGCCGATCGTGTCGGTTGCGGTGAAGAACGGCCGCCCGACCGCGAACGCGACCACGAACCACCAGTAGGTCGGGCTGAGGGCAGCGGCGGCGGTCAGAAAGAGCCCAACCGCGCAGAAGCACAGCAGCGTCGCCCGCCGCCCCACGCGGTCGGCCATCCCCGCCAACGGCAGCGCGCCCAACGACGCCAGGCGGATCACCGCCAGGCCCACTCCGAGCACCGTCCCCGAGAGGCCTGCTTGTTCCGCGAGCGTTGCGTCGCCCCGCGTCTCGCCGAAGCTGTTGGCGACGTCGCCGAGGGCCGCCGTGGCCCCGAACTGCCCGAAACCGGCGGCGGCCATGATGAGCGCGATGCTCAAGACGGCGGGCGACCGCCAGCCGTGGAGACGAAGTGCGGAGCGGTCGCCCACGCGTCACATCCTGGCGCAGCGCCTGTCGGAGGCCTCAGTCAGACCCGGTGTCTGTGGCACGAGCTCTGACGCGACGACGGTGGACGGCGAACAGGGCGACAAAGAACACAACGACGACGAGCGACACCGTGAGCCCAACGCGGTCGATGACTTCGGCGATGTCATCGCCGAAGTCGAACCGATC
>Ga0126306_10001139_pt1 | contig 13924 bp, 11 predicted proteins | sample Plot27_FD_92592 | JGI IMG/M metagenome (GOLD analysis project Ga0126306, IMG submission 92592) | Serpentine soil microbial communities from UC McLaughlin Reserve, CA, USA - Plot27 | ecosystem: Environmental > Terrestrial > Soil > Grasslands | place: USA: UC McLaughlin Reserve, Lake County...
CCGTGCTGGTCGACTTCTGGGCCGAGTGGTGCGGCCCCTGCAAGATGATCAGTCCCCTGCTCGAGGAGATCGCCGACGAGCACAAGGGCAAGCTGACGATCGCCAAGCTCAACGTCGATGAGAACCCCGACGTGGCCATGCGCTACGGGGTCATGAGCATCCCGACCCTCGCGCTGTTCATCGGTGGCGTGGAGAAGAAGCGACTGATCGGCGCCATGCCCAAGCGCAACATCGTCAACGAGCTCTCCGAGTTCATCAGCTGACCTGACGCCAGCCCAACGAGCCCGACCCTGGTGGGTCGGGCTCGTTGGCTTCCGGGGCGGTCAGGCGGGGTCCTGATCCTGCCGTCCGGCCCGACCCGCCTCAGGCTGGAGGGCGCGAGGAGGGCACGGGGCGCAGGGCCGGCTGGGCCGGGGCCGGGACCCGGAGCGCCTCCAGCGCCGCCTCGCGGGCGTCCTTCCAGGTGAGGGCGGTGCGCAGGTCCATCCGCATGAGCGGGTAGCGAGGGTGCTCGCGGACGACCTGGAACCCGCTGGCCTCGAGGAACCCGGCCGGGACGCGGCAGTCACGCCGGGCCGGGGCCCGGTCCGCGAACGCCTCCACCGCCCGCACCTTCCGCTTGGTCAGGTCACGGGCCATCGTCTGGAGCAGGACCCGCCCGATCCCCTGGCTCTCGAACCCGGGCAGGACGGCCAGGGTGGCGAGCAGGACGGCGTCGCGGCTCACCGGCCGGGCGGCCTGGCGTCCGACCTGCTCGAACATGTGGGTCGGGGCGAACAGCGAGTAGCCGGCCACCTCCCCGTCCACCGAGACGACGTGCCCGGCCGGCCCCCACTCCAGGACCACCGACGAGAGCCAGGCCTCCTTCTGGAGCGCCGCGTCCTCCGACCCGCGCGGCCGCGCCTTGGCGCCCAGCTCCCAGAAAACGCAGCGACGGCACGGTTCCGGCAGCAGGTCGAGGGTCTCGGGCCCGAGCGGGACCAGCTTGCGGCCCAAGGTCAGGACGCCCTTGAGGAGCGCGACGGGCGGCGGTGGATGATCAGCAGCGCCCAGATGAGGCCGAGGAACAGGCCCACGAAGAAACTCCCCCCAACACGGCGGAGCAGTGGCAGCGAGGCTCGTAGCACGGGAACGTTTTCGCAGGCCGGATAGCGGCTCGATGCTAGCAGCCCGCTCGGTGGGGTTGCCAGGTGACGCTATCCTTCAAGGTCATGCGCGCCGATGACCCGTTTCGTGACCGCTACGCCCGCGGCACCCGCTCGATGACCGCCTCGGAGATCCGAGCCCTGTTCGCCGTCGCCTCCCGTCCCGAGGTCGTCAGCCTGGCCGGGGGCATGCCCTTCACGGCCGCGCTGCCCTTCGACGTCGTCGGGGACGTGCTCCAGGAGGTGGTCGCCACCGAGGGCCCGGCCGCCCTCCAGTACGCCGGCGGCCAGGGCGACCCGCGGCTGCGTGAGGTCCTCACCGACCTGATGCGGCACGAGGGCATCCGCGGGTCCGGCGGCGACGTCGTGGTCACGGAGGGCTCCCAGCAGGCGCTGGATCTGATCTCCCGCATGTTCTGCGACCCCGGCGACGTGATCGTGGCCGAGGGCCCTTCCTACGTCGGCGCCCTCTCCGCCTTCTCGCAGTACCAGGTCGACGTCTGTCACGTGCCGCTCGACGACGACGGTCTCGATCCCGACGCGCTCGCAGCAACCCTCGAACGTCTCGAGCGTGACGGCCGCCGGGTCAAGTTCCTCTACACCGTCCCCAACTTCCACAACCCGGCCGGGGTGACGCTGGCCGCCGGCCGCCGGGAGCGGGTCCTCGAGCTCGCCCGGCGTCACAACGTCCTGGTGCTCGAGGACAACCCGTACGGGATGCTCGGCTTCGAGAGCGACCCACCAGACGCCCTGCGCGCCCTGGACCCCGACAACGTCGTCTACCTCGGCAGCCTGTCCAAGGTCTTCTGCCCCGGCCTCCGCATCGGCTGGGCCCTGGTGCCGCCGGCCCTTCGGGAGCGGATGATCCTGGTGAAGGAGGCGGCCGACCTCTGCTCCTCGAGCTTCACCCAGGCGGTCGCCTACCGCTGGTTCGCCAACTACCCCTGGCGTGAGACCCTCAAGGACCTCCGCGAGGTCTACCGCGAGCGGCGCGACGTCATGCTCGACACCCTCGCCGAGGACGTGCCCGCCGGGGTCACCTGGACCAAACCCACCGGCGGCTTCTACGTGTGGGCCCGCCTCCCCGACCACCTGGACGCCCGAGCCATGCTGGCCAAAGCCATCACCGCCCGGGTGGCCTACGTCCCCGGCGGCGCCTTCTACGCCGACGGCCAAGGCGCCTCCTCCCTCCGCCTCTCCTACTGCTTCCCACCCCCCGACCGCATCCGGGAAGGCGTCCGCCGCCTCGCCGGCGTCATCGACGAGGAGCTCTCCCTCGCCCGCGCCCTCGGCGGCCTCCCCCTCGAACCCCCCGCCCCCGACCAGAGCCGCCCCGCGGGCTGGGGCGGCGTGCAATGAGCCGGGACACCACCACAGCACAGCCACTGGCTGATCGGGGTGGAGCGCCGTGACCTTCGATTGCTCCGTCGCGGTCATCGCCGGCGGCCTGTCGTTCGAGCGCGAGGTCTCGCTCCGCTCGGGCCAGCGGGTCGCCGACGCCCTGCGCGAGCGCGGCTACCGGGTGGGCCAGCTGGACGCCGACCACCAGCTGGTCGAGACCCTCGGCGGCGGCGAGTTCGACGTCGCCTTCCTCGCGCTGCATGGCCGGTTCGGGGAAGACGGGACGGTCGCGTCGATTCTCGAGCTTCTGGGGATTCCCTACACCGGGTCGAGCTTCGACGCCAGCCGCCTCGCCTTCGACAAGCTGGCCGCCAAGTCCGTCCTCCGCCGAGCCGGCCTCTCCGTCCCGTCGGCCATCCCCCTGACCGAGGGAGCCCTCCGGGAGCTCGGCGTCGGCGCCCTGCTCGACCGGGCCATGGACGAGCTCGGCCTGCCCATCGTCGTGAAGCCCAACCGCGGAGGCTCAGCCCTCGGCATCCGCCTGGTCGAGCGCCCCGACCAGCTCCCGACCGCCCTGATGGCGGCCTTCGGCTACGACGACACCGTCCTGCTCGAGCAGCAGGTGCAAGGAACCGAGCTCGCCCTCTCGGTCGTCGACGGGCTCCCCACCCTTCCCGCCGTCGAGATCCGGCCCAAGGAAGGCTGGTACGACTTCTCCGCCCGCTACACCCACGGCGCCGCCGAGTTCCGGGTCCCCGCCAACCTCGACCAAGCCACCGCCGACCACTGCCTCGAAGCAGCCCACGCCGCCCACCTCGCCCTCGGCTGCCGCGACATCTCCCGAGTCGACGCCATCCTCGACCCCACCGGCACCTGCCGAATCCTCGAGGTCAACACCGGCCCCGGCCTAACCTCCACCAGCCTCGTCCCCATGGCCGCCGACGCCGCCGGCCTCACCTTCTCCGACCTCGCCGCCCACCTCACCGACCGCGCCACCGCCCGCCGCCCCCGCTAGGCCGGGCTCCCCTCGCCCTACCCCGCACTCGGCCCGCTCGTCCTCGACCTTCCCCTGATGCGCCGGCCGACCCGGCCAAGCTCCGATCTCCCCCACCAAGCGGCGGCTCGCGGACCATGCTCCCGGCCCCGCATGCCCAGACCCGACCCGGGCAGAACCCCCACCCCGGACCACGCTCCTCGTCCCCAGGACCATGGGTCCGTGGAGCGGACCCATGCTCCCGCTCCTAGGCCCATGGTTCCGTCCCCCGGGCCGTGCGCTCGCCCGGGCCGTGCGCTCGCCCCGGGCCATCTCCTCCTTCGGATTCAACCCGCCGGCCCGACCAGACCCGGCCCGACCAGACCCGGCCCAGTTTCCGGCCCGGCCGGCCCAGCCAGAACACGGCTCGACTCCCGGTCCCAGCGAGTCCTGGCGCCCGGGCCAATATCCAGGCCGCGATCGACCCCGTCCCCGTGTTGGACAGCGGGTCTGTATCAGACGCCGATCCAGTGTCAGGCCCCGACATCGTGTCAGGCCGGGGTCATAGCAGACTGGGCCCTCACCAGATTCGGACCCGCCACCCTGCTGGCCTACCTGGGTTCCGGGCCTATCACCAGGCCAACCCGCAGCCTCGGATATGGCTCGCCTGCGCCCCGCGCCGACCCTGGCCTCATCTCGTAGAGCTACAACCCACACACAGGCTTAGCACCAACCCGAGGCGGCTCCTCGGCCCTGCTAGGTGGCGCCTAGGACCGCTCCTCGAAGGAACGTCCAATGGTGTCAGGCAGAAGCCACCGTTGTCGTTCGCTCCTCGTGGACGACCTTCGGGTCATCTCCAGTCCGGTCCGGGCTCTGGGGTAGCTGGACAGTTCGCTGTTCGAGCCCGATCGCATCGCAGATGCGCTGCAGATCATCCAGCGTGGCGAACTCGATCAGCACCTTGCCCTTGCGCTTGCCGAGTTGGACCCGAACCCGGGTCTCAAGGCGATCAGAGAGTCGTTCGGCCAGGTCCACCATGCCCGGAGCCTGCATGACCGGTCGCACCCGGACTCGGGCTCGCTCGTCAGGTCCGAGCAGCGGCTCCCCGTTCTTGATCCGCTGGGCGAGCTCCTCCGCCATCCGAACGGTCAATCCCTCGGCCACGATCCGGTCGGCAAGTCGCTCCTGCTGAACGGGATCCTCCAACGACGCCACCGCGCGGGCGTGGCCAGCCGACAGCGTCCTGGCCGCGATCCGGCGTTGGACACTTCCCGGCAGCCGGAGCAGACGCATCGCGTTGGCAATCACCGGTCGACTCCGCCCGAGCCGGGCCGCCAACTCCTCCTGGGTGATCCCGAAGTCGACAAGGAGCTGCTCGTAGGCGGCTGCTTCCTCGAGCGGGTTGAGGTCCTCCCGGTGGACATTCTCGAGAAGCGCGTCTCGAAGCAGCTGATCGTCCTCGGTGGTTCGGATGATGGCCGGGATGCGTTCCAGCCCCGCAGTCCTGGCGGCGCGAACCCGCCGCTCCCCCATCACGATCTGGTAGCGCTCCCCGCTGGGACGCACGACGATCGGCTGCAGCACACCGACCGCCTCAATGCTCGCCGTGAGTTCCTGAAGCGGCTCCTCGTCGAAGGCCTCACGAGGCTGCCGCGGGTTGGGATCGATCCGGTCGATCAGAAGCTGCTCGAACGTCGGCCCAGCGGAATCCGTGACCTCCGCCGCCGCCACAGGCTCCTGCTCGGCGGGCTGCGTCGCCGGCTCACGATCGTCCTGAGGGCTACTTGGAATCAGCGCTTCCAGTCCACGGCCGAGGCCACCACGGCGTCGCATCAGCTGGCTCCTTCTCCGGTCGGCGCGAGCAAGCCACTTCGCTCCGCGAGTTCAAGGGTCAGGTCACGATAGGCGATGCCGCCACGCGAAAGAGGATCGTAGAGAGCGATCGGAAGCCCATAGCCCGGTGCTTCCGACAGCCGGACACTTCGAGGCACGACCGTTTGATACACCACGTCCGTGAAGTGTCTGCGGACCTCGTCGACAACCTGCAGCGCCAACCGGGTCCGGCCGTCGTACATCGTCAGCACGATGCCGCCGATACGAAGCTCCGGGTTGAGATTCGCCCGGACGAGCTCGACGTTGCGGAGCAGTTGGCCCAGCCCCTCGAGCGCGTAGTACTCGCATTGGATCGGGATCAGAAGCTCATCCGCTGCGGCCAGGGCGTTCACCGTGAGCAGCCCAAGAGACGGTGGGCAGTCGATCAGGATCGCGTCGTACTGGTGGTCGATGGATTCAAGAGCTCGCCGGAGGCGAGTCTCCCTCGACATCGCACTCACCAACTCGACCTCCGCACCGGCCAGGTCGATCGTGCTGGGCAAGACGTGAAGGTTCGCGACCCCTGTCTCGCGGATCGCCGCGGCTGGAGTCGTGTCGCCGGTGAGTACGTCGTAGATCGATGGTTCGATCTCACGATGATCGAGACCGAGACCCGTCGATGCGTTGCCTTGCGGATCGAGATCAACCACCAGGACTCGTGCTCCTGCGAGCGCAAGGTAGGCACCGATGTTCACGGCCGTCGTGGACTTGCCGACTCCACCCTTCTGGTTGGCAACGGCAAGGACGCGACGGGTTCCGTTCGCTGAGTCGTGGTGGATGCGGAACGTGACTCGGGCATTTCTAGCTGCCGCCTCAAGGTCGACGCTCGGCTCTTGTTCCAGCTCGTCGGCCGAAACACCTAGCGCCATCTGATTTGTTTCACGTGAAACATCGACGCCAGCTTCCGCCGCTGCCCTCGTCACAGCCTCACGGACCGCAATCGCAGCCTCATCCTCCATGGCCTCGTCGTTGCGTTCTTGTTCCATCCCTTCACCACCGCCTACAGATGTTTCACGTGAAACATCGACGCTCGCCGGGACCGTCGATGCGTCTCGCACGTCTACTTCCTCTGCCTGTGCTCGCATAGCGGTCGAGATGTTCGGGGGGCTCGTTATGGCACTGCCAGCCACGGCGGTCGTCCTTGGCTCTGCGCCGGACTCTTGGCGGCCTGTGCTCGTAGCTGGCCCATCAACCTCAGGCAGCCTCCGGGATCCACGAGCGCTCTCTGGCTCTCCGGTTGCGAGATCAACGACCGTCGCCGACTTGGGCGGGTCGTCCTCGACTTCCTTCGATGGGGCGTTGCTCGCGTCATTAGATCTCGATGGAGCGACACCGGACGGCTCTGGATGCTCCTGTCCTGAGACTGCCCCTTCCTCTCCAACGGACGGAGCCACGTGACCCGCGGCCGGTTCGCCCTCGACAGCCCATACGGAGGCCGGCGAACGAACACGCTGGCTCGACTCCTGTGAGGACTCCGATGCTGTGCCTTCGTCAGCGGACTGGATGATGGGTTCCGGCTCATTCGACTCCGGCGTTCCACCAGTGTCCTGACCCTCAGAGGTCCGACTGAAGAGGCGCGGCCAAGTTGGATCTGGCTGGGGTGGGAGCTCGTCGTCGGGTGACCCCTCGTCGGTCGGCTCACGTCGCTCGGCGCGGTCTGATGGCTCCATCCCCGGCGGCCAAGCCATCGGTAGCGCTGGTTCGTTCCAGGGGACCTGCTCGCCGGCCGGGTCAAGCGAGGTTTCGGCTGCATCACTGGAACCGATCGCATCCACGAACCTAGTGCCTTCTGGAGCAGCCTCTGGGCTGGCCGGAGGTCTATCGAGTGACCCGCTGCCGATGGACCCGTTGTTCGTGCTTGCGTCGACGTTCGCAGCCTGGTCGCCGCCGGATTGAGGATAGGGCGAGAGCGGAGCCAGAGGGTTCGCCGGCGAGGCGTCCACCTCCGGCCGGGGAGCACGGGCTCCTGGATCGCCGATGGCGTTCGAGGGAGTACCGGAGGCCTCAGTCCCTGTCGTGGGGACCCCGGCTTCTGTGAGGCCCTTGGTTGCTTCAGAGGCCTCGGTCCCTACGGCCTCGGTCCCTACGGCCTCGGTCCCTACGGCCTCGGTCCCTACGGCCTCGGTCCCTGCGAAGGTACCGTCTGTCCATTCCTCGACCTTGGCCTTTGTGCTCGGATCGGGGACGCTGGCCATCCCCTGGTTCCGATCAACCGCGTCGGCATCGCTCCCGCCCTTACCGGCGACGGATTCTGAGCCATCAGGTGCGACACGGGTGTCCGTCTCGACACCCGAGGTTCCTGGTCCAGCTGGTCCAGCCGTACCGCCGGCGATGGGATCCGTGGAGCTGGAACTGTCGCGAACCTGGAAAGGCCCTGGAGCGACCGCCGCAGGCCGATCCCCCACTGGCGAACGACCAGGCTCCTCTGACTCGGTCTGGCTGGTCGGGTGTTCGGCCCATCCGGCCGCGTGAGGGGGGGAGCCGATCTCGGGATCGGGGTCGACGTGGACCATCCCGTTCTCGATCAGCTCTGGACCTCGATGCTCCTCTCGAACCGGTGTGAGCCCGATCCCAAGATGCGGTGTCCCCCCGCTTGGTGAACCCTCAGGTCCAGAGGACCCAACGGGCTCGTCGCTCGGGCGTTCGGCGCTCAGTTCTTCGGAGAGCATCTCGCTGTGCTGGCTGGTGCCGGGCTCTGTCGAGAACCAACCGACGCCGGTTTCGGCGCTCCCGCCCCCTGAAGTGGGTTGCTCAACGAGACCCTCAGCTCGGTTGTGGGCCTCCGCGGGTACCTCCTCTAGAGCCTGGTCGTCCGGACCGGCCGCCTCGGCTTCTCGACCAGGTCCTGCGGCATGGTCACCCTGGACCTGCTCGACCGACACCTGTCCTGCCGACGGCCGCTCGACTTGCTGTACGCCCGCGGCGTCGACCGACTCCTGACGTGCCACGTCCCCGCTCGTGGTTGGCGACCTGGAGGTGATGGGCTCCTGGTCGGGAGTCATGTCCATGTGCCACCGGACGGCGTCCGGTGGGTCGGCTCCCCAGATTGGGTCGTGTCGAGATTCGGCTGGGTCCTGCCCGGGTGCGGTATCGCGAAACGGCCACTCCCGAGATTGATTCACCGTCGGCGTTTCACCGTCCTGTACTGATCCAATGACGGCATCGCGCCCGCTCCTCTCGCCTGCGGGCGACGCTTCCGCGATGCCGGCCCCCCCGGTGGTGCCCGTCGACGGCGATGCCGACCGCACCGATTTACCCTGCTCGCGTACGCCTGCTCCTGCGTGGTCCTCGGTTCTCCGTCGCCGGCGTAGTCCCAGTGCGGCTAGCAGCCTGCTCAGGAATCCGCCCGTGTGTTCTTCTTGGACCTGCGGTGCCTCATCGGGTCGCCGACTGATGGCTCCCGCCTCCCTTCACAACAACTACGAGGCGGCGCGTGGGACCCGGGAGCGCTGGTCGAGCACGCCCGACGCTCGAACTGGCTCCTGATGACGCCAACCCGACCCCGGGCCGTACGTTCGGCCTACCGCCACTCCGACCACAGAATGCCGAAAGCCAAGACGGTGCCGGTCAACGACCGGATACCGTCCCTGCTTGTTTCCTCGATCCCGCAGCAACCTACAACACCATCCTGACGGCGCTCCGATCGGCGCTTGGTGTCAGCTAGCGCTTCTGATCGCGCTGCTGGCCGAGCGGAGTTCGCGCCGGCATGCCCGATCGCCGGGGGAAGCGGGGGGAGGTCGCAGCGATCTTTGCCATGATAACGACGAAACCGACCCGGTCAATCGGTGAACTCGGGTTGGGGACAACGTTGTCGAGGCGCGCGCCGAGCTGTTCGCAGGCAAACGTGGCTTGCTCGAGCTCATCGGGCTCTGGTCGCCCTCGGGGGACGAGCAGTTGTCCCCCGACAGCCAGCAACGGAAGGCCGAGCTCAGCGACCACGGGAAGCGGCCCGAGCGCTCTTGCCATTGCCACCTCGAAGGACTCCCGGGCAGGGCCTCGGCCGTAGTCCTCAAGCCTTGCATGGACAACCGAGACGTTGGTGAGGCGCAACTTGGCGGCGGTTGCCTCGATCCAGTCCAACCGACGACGCTGCGCATCGATCATGGTGAACGAGGTGGCTGGATGCGCTATGGCCAAAGGGAGACCGGGTAGTCCCGCGCCTGATCCGAGGTCGGCCCAGCGCTCCCCTGGCTCGGGTCGTCGGATCAACGCCAGGCCGAAGGCATCATCGAGATGGCGCTCCCAGAGCCGTTCCTGCTCCCGCGGTCCCAGGAAGCCGAGTTGAACAGCCTCGGCATAGGCCAGCTCCAAGAGCTCCACGTCGTGTGCGGCGAGCACCGGACGCCAAGGCGAATGGTCGCCGTCGCTCCAATGTTTCACGTGAAACGTTAGGTGGGCCGGATGACCACGCGCCGGTGAGGGTCTTCGCCCAAGCTCTCGGTCCGGGCGCCGTCGATCGCGGCGACGGCATCGTGGACGATCTTCCGCTCGGCCGGGCTCATGGGCTGGAACTCGTGGTCCTCGCGGGTGCGAATCACCTGTTCGGCAGTCGCGTTCACGATGGTGACCAGTCGTTCGCGTTGCCGGGCACGGAAGCCGTTGATGTCGAGGAGCAATCGAACCCGCCGCTTTGACTGACGGAGGACGGCGAGACGGGTCAGCTCCTGGAGGGCGTCGAGGGTCTCCCCATTGGAGCCGACGAGCACATCCAGATCGGAGCCCTCGAGGTCGATGTGGCCGCCCACTTCATCCACCCAGGTGGTGATGTCACCGTCGACGTCCAGGGCGTCCAGAAGTCCCTCGAGGAAATCGCCGGCCCGCTCGGTATCAGCCTCGACCATCTCTGGTTCGATTGGTTCGTCGCGGTACGTGCGACGTGGAGGCCTGGTCGCGCTGGGCGATTCCGAGCCGGCAGGCGGCGGGGATCCCCTGGTCGTCTCCACCTCCGAGGCCCGATCGCCATTGCCACCCGGCGCGGTCGTCGAGGATGGCTGCGCCGTGGGGGACGCAGCGACGGTGGCGGCCTCTGGCGTACCGATCGACGGCGCGGGCTCGTCGCTTCCTGCATTCGCGACCGTACCCACCCTCGGGTCCACAACCGGCGCACCCGCAGCTCCCGCTCCCGAGCCCACACCGAAGCCCGCCGAAGCCTCACCTCCCCCTGAACCCGTTCCCGATCCGGTGCCAACTCCGGCCACGCTCGGGGCAGAGGAGTCCGAGGCATTCGAGGGACCCGTTAGGTTCGAGTCGTTCGCTCCTTGCGTTACGGTTGGAGCAGCGCTCGATGCAGGATCGGGGTCCAGGGCCGGGGCGGGGTCGGAGGCCAGGGCGGAGGCGGAACCGGAGGGGGAGGCCGGGACCGAAGCCGCGTCGGAGGGCGGGGTGGAGTCGGAGGCCGGGTTCGAGGCGCCGGCCGGGGCCGAGGACGGAGCTGAGGTTGCGACCTGCGCTGATTCGGACGGCGGTGAACTCGAGGCGCCAAGAGCATCGGAGGTGGCCTGGTCGGAGGCTGCAGTAGCGGCTGGGCCGGAGGCCGCCTGACCACTCGCCTCTGCTGTGGGGGTGGAGGCCTCGGCCTCCGAACTGGTGGCGTCAGCGGGTCCCACATCAGCGGTCCCAGCACCGGCGGGACCCACTCCAGCTGGTGGTGGAGCCGTGGCTGAGAGGGTGCCTGGGGTGTCGGGAGCGGACCCGGAGCGGGGGGTGACCCGGACTCGGGCGGGGGTGCCGATGTAGCCGAAGGTCGAGGGGACGGGGTCTTCGAGGACCTCGATGTCGACCTGGTCGGAACGGAGACCGAGCTGGGCGGCCGCGGCGGTGACCGCCGCGTCGACCGTCTTAGCGCTTGCCTCGGCGTGGGCCACTCGACTTGCCCTTTCCGGACGAGCGGCTGCCCGACCTCCGGTTGCCGCTGGTGCCCTGCCGGCCACTCTGCCCCTGGCCCTGTCCTTGCTTCGCCTGGGTTCCCTTGGCCGGTGGTCGACCTTGCTTGGGGGATGGCTTGCCGTTCCCAGCCTTGGCGTTGCGGTTGCCGTTCTTGTTGGTGGCAGGGGAACGCTCTTCTGTCGCCCGCGACTGCGACGAGCCGCGGAACATGCTCAACGCGCCGAGGCCCTTGCGGTCCTCGCCGTTCTCCACCAGGGCGGGGGCCCCGGCGGCCGCGGCCTGCACTTCGCCGGCCGGCACCGGAGCGTTGCGGAGCAGGATGTACTGCTGGCCGACGCTCCAGAAGTTGGTGGTGACCCAGTAGATGATGACCGCCAGAGGCACGTTGACCGCGAACACGAAGAACATCAGCGGCATGATCTTCATGATCATCTGCTGCTGGGGGTTCACCTGCGCCGTCTGCTTGTTCATCAGCTGGCGCTGGGAGATGTAGGTGGTCAGCGACATCGCGGTGGTCAGGGCCAGGATCGTGAGGCCGGCCGCCGAGAAGATCTTGTCCCAGCCCTGGAGCTGCAGCCAATGCTGCTGCAGGGGCACGCCGAAGAAGGTCTTGCCGATCAGGACGTTGGGCCCGCCGGCGATCTGCTGAGCGTAGATGACCTGGTAGAGGGCGAAGAAGAACGGCATCTGGGCGAGCAGCGGCCAGCAGCCGGCCATGGGGTTGAAGCCGCGCTCCTTGTAGAGCGCCATCATCTCTTCGTTCAGCTTCGTCTTGTCGTTCTTGTGCTTCGCCTGGAGCTTCTTGATCTCGGGGGCGAGCTCCTGCATGACCCTGGTCGACTTGACCTGCTTGACGGTGAGCGGGATGAGCAGGATCCGCACGGCCACCGTCAGCATGACGATCGCGAACCAGTAGCTCTGGCTCCCCATGAGCGGCTCGACCAGCTCCTGGAAGAACGTCAGGACGTGGTAGAGCGCATCGCGGAAGCTGTTGAACAGTTCGATCACGAGGAGCCTCTCTTGGGCGGGCCGACCTGGCCGGCGCTCACCACCTCACCGTACCCCTTGCGGCCCGGCTTCACGCGACCGGTCGCGGGAGGAACGTAGTCGAAGCCCCCCGGATGGAACGGCTGGCACTTCACAAGACGACGCAGCGCCAGCCAGGAGCCACGAAGGGCTCCGTGGGTCTCGATCGCCGTCTTGGCGTAGACCGAGCACGACGGGTGGAACCGGCAGCGGCTCCCCAGGAACGGGCTGATGAAGCGCTGGTACGCCCCGATGAGCGCCATCAGCACGGCGGCCGCCCCGCTCGGGGCTGGTGTCCTGGCCTGCCGCTCGCTCAACCGCCGTCGCCTCCGCGCAGGCCGGCCGCGTTCAGCAGATCCCGGATGTCGCCGGCGATCTGCCCGTAGGAGGCACCGGCGACGCTCGGCCGGGCGACGACGACCAGGTCGAGGCCCTCCGGCAGCTCCTTGCCCTCCAGCCGCAGCGCCTCCCGGAGCAGGCGCTTGGCCCGGTTGCGGGCGACGGCGCCTCCCACCTTCCGGCTCACCACCAGCCCGGCCCTGGCCGGCCCGCTGCCCGTTGTCCGCTTCGCGACGTACAGCACAACCGCGCCCTGCGCATAGGAGCGACCGGTCGAGAACACCGATCGGAAGGCCGACGGCGAGCTCAGGCGGTTCACCGCCATGAATGGCCTCCGGCTCCCAGCGCGGCGAGGTGGGTCACCGGCGCTCCTCAGGCTCCGAGCCGGGTGCGGCCCTTGGCCCGGCGGCGGGCGATGATCGAGCGGCCGGCACGCGTGCGCATCCGGATCCGGAAGCCGTGCGTCTTGGCACGCTTACGATTGTTTGGCTGGAATGTACGCTTCACGACGACGGCTCCTAACCCGGTCGAGGCGGAGGGCAGGCAGAGACAGGGCGCGGAGAACGCGCCGAAAGACGATGGTACGGGCCTTGCGCGAACGACGTCAACGCGACTCGTTAGCCCTGCTGGGTCTTGAGACGAGACCTTGAGAGCCCGCCGCCGCCGATGCTATTCTCCGGCCCGCCTTCAGTCGGCGGCCCACACGTTCTGGCCCGGCTTCCCCGTCACGGCCATCTGCCCTCACCACGTCGAGGGTCTGCCGTCTCTCCCGGTACCGGCCCGGTCGGGCCTCCGCGTTCCGCAGGGTCAGGTTCTCCACACCTGTGGATGGGGGTGTGGATATGTAGGTGCAGCGGGTCTCGGGGGTCGCGGAGGATGTGTCGCACGGTCGGCGCACACTGGTCGGCAATCCGGGACTCGAAGGCCGGAAAGGGATGAGGCGGCTGTGGTCGAAGGGCTCCATGACGACGCGGCGGCGATCTGGACGGCGTGCCTCGAGTCGCTCGACGGCGCCGGGTCGACCCACAAGGCCTGGCTGGCCCAGATCCGCCCGGTGGCGGTGTCCGGCGACACGCTGGTCCTGGCCGTCCCGGACGAGTTCGTCAAGGAATGGATCGAGCAGCGCTACGCCCCAACGGTGGTCTCGGCCCTCAGACAGGTCGCGGACCGGCCGCTGGACATCCGGGTCACCGTGGGGCCGCTGGAGGACACCGGCGACGAGGAGCAGCTGCGGCCGGTCGTCACGCCCAAGCCAGCCGCCGAACGCCCCCAGCTGACGCCCAAGTACACCTTCGAGCGGTTCGTGATCGGCTCGTCCAACCGGTTCGCCCACGCGGCCGCC
>Ga0126306_10001141_pt1 | contig 13922 bp, 16 predicted proteins | sample Plot27_FD_92592 | JGI IMG/M metagenome (GOLD analysis project Ga0126306, IMG submission 92592) | Serpentine soil microbial communities from UC McLaughlin Reserve, CA, USA - Plot27 | ecosystem: Environmental > Terrestrial > Soil > Grasslands | place: USA: UC McLaughlin Reserve, Lake County...
CCGACCAGCGTCAGAGTGCCGTCCCCGTTGTCGGTGAGTCGCAGGTCTTTCGTCTGGCGCACCCGGACGACGGTGTAGGTGAGTCCGGTCTCCGGGTTGGTGTAGACGAGGGTGGAGCGGAAGCGGTCGGCGAGGTAGGGGAACGCGCTCGAGGCTCGCTCTTTGACCGAGAAGTAGCCGTCGATCTCGGTGTGCAGGGGCACGTCCACCAGCCCGCCGCAGAACCAGCCGCCCGGGCCGGGCAGCAGCTCGTCGAACTCGGCGCTGTAGTGGTCCTGGACCGGTGGCGGACCCGCCTGGGCAGGGCCGGCCAGGGCAGGCACCAGCATGGCCGCCAAGGCCGCAGCGAGCAGGGGATATCCAGTTCTAGGCATGGCAGTCTCCAGGGTTGTCGCAGGAAGTTCGGTAGGAAAGCGGCCGTCAGTCCGTCGGTCGGTAGACGGCGAAGTCGTGCCGGCGCACGAGGAAGCGAGCGGAGCCGGCGCGGTCGGGGGAGTCGTAGCCCTGCAGCCCAGCGCCGCCGTTGCCAAGCTGTCCCTCTGATGTGGCGGCAAGCACAGCCGCGCCGTCCAGGCTCAGCCAGAGCCGGGTCTTGCCGTCGGCGGTGTCGGTGCACACCGCCTCCATCGTTGCCCGCTGACCGAGCGGGAGGTCGACCTTCGTGGTGGTTGCGAGCACGTCGAGGTGGCCGCCCGCGTCGGCCAGCCGGATGGCGGCGTAGCCGTCGCGGGCGACGAACTCGAACCACTGGAAGTCGCTGTCGGTGTCGCGGACCTCACGGCAGAAGACACCCATCGCGCCGGAGCCGCGGACCGTGGTGAAGGCGGCGCGCACGACCACGTCCCGCATCCGCAGCTCGCCACGGTCGAAGGCGTCTGCGATCGGCGCGGCGAGCAGGTGGGGCCGCAGGTCGGCCGCCTGCTTCGCCTCCCACACCAGGTCACCGCCCTCCATCTCCGTGCGGCCGTTCTCGTTCTCCGGCAGCGTCCACAGATTGTGGTCGTCGTCGAAGGTGTCGGCGAAGAGTCGCTGACCCGGGGACGGCGGAGCGCCGGTCGGTCGTGACGCGTCGGCGTCCGAGATGCTCGAGGACGAGCAGCCGGCGACCACGAGCAGTGCGGCGCTCACCGCGCCCAGCGCTCCGGTCATCGTGCGTGCCGTTCTCATCGCGAGCCTCCTTCCCGACGTCTGCTCGAACGTTAGGGACTGGCGAGGCGCCTGTCATGAGGGCTGGGCCGCTGCTTGACGTAGGGCTAGCCCTGTTGGCAAGCCTCGGCCGGGCCGTCACGATGTGCTCATGGGCCCATCGGTCCTCGTCGTCGATGACCAGGCAGCGTTCCGGGCCGTGGCCCGTGCGCTGCTGGAACGAGACGGCTTCGACGTCGTCGGCGAGGCGGCCGACGGGACCACCGCCCTGATCGCCGAGCGTGACCTGCGGCCGGACGTCGTGCTGCTCGACGTGCGGCTGCCCGACCGCAGCGGCCTCGACGTGGCCCGCGCGATCGGGTCGCTGCCCAACGGGGCCCAGGTCGTCCTCACCTCGACCGCCGACTACTCGCACGCGATCGAGCAGTGCGGGGCCTGCGGCTTCGTGCCGAAGGTGCTGCTGAGCGGTCCGTCGCTGCGGGCGGCGTTGGCCGGTCAGTCGTGAGGGCCGGCCGGACCTGGCTGTGGCCGGCGCTGTGGACCGTGGCCACGGTGACGCTGGGCGTCTTCGCCGAGACGCAGCAGCATGTGGAGCAGCCGGAACGGCCTGTCATGCTGGTCGCGGACCTGGTGGCAGGTCTGGTCTTGGTCGTCGCCGGGTTGCTCGCCCGCGCTCTGCGGCCGGGCAACCGCTGCTGGTGGCTGCTGATGGCCACAGGGGCGACCTGGCTGGTCGGCTCGCTGCACACCTCCACCGACACCGACGTCGCCCTGACCGGCTTCGTCCTCGGCGTCTGGCACTTCTTCGTGCTGTCCTGGCTGCTGCTGGCCTACCCCACCGGTCGGCTCCCGGGCCGTCGCGAGCAGGCGCTGCTCGCCTTGGTCGGGCTGCTGTGCGCGGCCCGGTCCCTGTCGAGGCTGCTGCTCTACGTGCCGCCCGACGGCACCGGCTGCGGGTGCGTACGCAACCGGTTCGTGCCGGTGACCGACGCGCGGTGGTACGACGCGGTCGACGCGGCCTTTCCCTGGCTGCTCGTCGTCGCACTCCTCCTCGTGCTGGCGTGCGCCCTGGCCCGCTGGCGGCGCAGCAGTCGCGCCGGGCGCCGGATGGTCGGGCCGGTCCTGGTGACCGCCGCGGCTGTCGTCGCGCAGGTCGGCTATGACTACGTCGTACGTCGTCAGGTCGGTGTGGTCGGGCCTGGTCGAACGGCACTGTTCCTGGTGGTGGTCAGCCTTCGGGCCGCGACCGCCGCGGCCTTCGTCATCGGGCTCCGCCGCCAGGGGGCCGCCCGGTCGGCGGTCGTCGACCTGGTGGGCGGCCTGGAGGGCCCGGACAGCGCGTCGCCGGACCGGCTCGCGGCGGCGCTGCGGCGGGCCCTCGGCGACCCCAGCCTGGAGCTGGTGCCGTGGTCCGCCGCCGAGCAGTCCTACGTCGAACCGGAGGGGAAGCGCCCGGTCGTGCCGGTCGCGGCCCCCGGCCGGGCGGTGACGGTCGTCGAGCAGGACGGCGCGCCCGTGGCGGCGCTGGTGCACGACGAGACCCTGCTCGAGGACCCGGGTCTGGTCGGGGCCGTGGTCGCCGCAGTGCGGCTGACCTCCGACAACGAGCGGCTCCGGAGCGAGCTGCAGCACCAGCTCACCGCGGTGGCCGAGTCGCGGTCCAGGATCGTGGCCGCCGGTGACGAGGAGCGGCACCGCATCGAGCGCGACCTGCACGACGGCGCGCAGCAACGGCTGGTCACCATCGCGCTCGCCCTGCGACTGGCCGACGCACGACTGGGCTCGGACTCCGACCCCGAGGTCCACGACGTCCTGAGCCAGGCGGTCAAGGATCTCGGCGAGGCGATCGACGAGCTGCGTGACCTCGCCCGAGGCATCCATCCCGCGATCCTCACAGAGTCCGGCCTGAGCTCGGCGCTCGAGTCGCTGGTGGACCGGTCACCGGTCCCGGCCGACCTCGACGTGCGACTGGCCACCGAGCCGCCGACGACCGTGGCCGCCACGGCGTACTTCGCGGTCAGCGAGGCGATGACGAACGTGGTGAAGCACGCGCACGCCACCCGCGTCCGCGTCGAGGTGCGCGCCGAGGGTGGCGAGCTGCGGGTGCTCGTCGAGGACGACGGGGTCGGCGGCGCGGAGCCGACCCGCGGATCCGGGCTGCGCGGTCTCGCGGACCGGGTGGACGCCGGCGGCGGCACCCTGCAAGTGACCAGTCCAGCGGCGGGCGGAACAAGGCTGGACGTGCGGCTGCCATGCGCGTAGTGCTGGCCGAGGACAACGCCCTGCTCCGTGCGGGTCTGGTGGAGCTGCTCAGGCACGAGGACATCGACGTCGTGGGCGAGGCTGGCGACGTACCGCACCTGCTCCGACTCGTGGACGAGACCCGGCCGGACGTCGCTGTCCTCGACGTCCGGATGCCGCCGACGCACACGGTGGAGGGGCTGGACGCCGCCCGGCAGATCCGCGCCACTCACGGGCACGCCGTGGGAATCCTGGTCCTCTCCCACCACGTCGAGACCCGCTACGCGCTCGACCTCCTGGCCGACGGGGCGCACGGCGTGGGCTACCTGCTCAAGGACCGGGTCCTCGGCCCCGGCGACCTGGCCGAAGCGATCCGCCGCGTTGCGGGGGGCGGCTCGGCCATCGACCCGCAGGTCGTGGAGCTGCTGCTTCGACGCCACCGGGCAGACAGCTCGCTCGCCGCCCTGACCGAGCGGGAGCGCGAGGTCCTCACCCTGGTCGCCGAGGGCCGCTCCAACCGGTCGGTCGCCGCGGCGATGTTCGTCAGCGAGAAGACCGTCGAGACCTACACCGGTCGGATCTTCGCCAAGCTGGGGCTCACTGACACCCCCGAGAGCCACCGCAGGGTGCAGGCGGTGCTCGCCTGGCTGCAGGAGCAGCGCGACCCGTCCGCGCCGGGCGGTGCCTGAGCGGCGACGGCCGCAGAGCCACGGGCGGGCACGTAACGTGCACCCCATGGCGCAGGGAAGTCACCGGACGACGACGGTTGTCTGCCTGGTCTCGGCCGCCGTGGTCATGGCGGAGCTGCTTCGCCGCGCGATGGCGGCTGGCCCCATCGGACCGTCCCCGCGGCCAACAGCTGAGCGTCGACAGCATCTCTAGCCGGAGCTCGGACGCGCACCAGGCGGCAGTGAGATGCTCGGCGGTATGCCCGACGGCGAGCGGACGACCGCGGACCACGACGGCGGCCCGCCCCTCCTGGTGCTGCTGCACGGCCTCGGTGGCACGGCTGCCGTGTGGGACGGGTGGGCCGACGTCCTCCAGGAGAGCTGGCCGGGCCGTTGGCTGGCCCTTGACCTGCCCGGCCACGGGCACGCACCTGCGTTGCGGCGGTACTCCTTCGGCTCGATGGCGGCGCATGTGGCGGAAGCGCTGCCACCCGGCCGGCCGGTCGTCGTTATCGGGCACTCACTGGGTGGCGTGGTCGCGCTCGCCCTGTCGTCCGGCTGGTTCGGTGTCAGGGTGACGGGAGTCGTCGGGCTCGGCATCAAGGTGGCGTGGGCACCCGACGAGCTCGAGCGGGCCGCTGCCCTGGCCGCCCGCCCGGTCGTCTGGTTCGACGACCGCTCCGAGGCGGCTGTGCGCTACCTCAAGGTCTCCGGCTTGGCCGGGCTGCGCGGCGTGGACGACGATGTCGTCGCCGCCGGCTTGCTCGAGCAGGACGGGCGGTGGCGGCTCGCCTTCGATCCGGCCGCGTACGGCGTCGGCGAGCCCGACATGACCGGCCTCCTCGCCGCCACGAGGGCGGACGTCGTGCTGGCCCGCGGCGAGCACGACCACATGGTGTCCGACGACCAGCTCGCCGCCCTGCCCGTGGCGACGGCTGTCCTGGCCGGGCTCGGGCACAACGCCCACGTCGAGGACCCGACCGCCGTGGCCGCTCTGTTGCGCCCCTTGACCAGCTGACCCGGTCTCTGGGCGGCCCAGTAAACCCTCGGAAGCCCTTCGGCGATGGACACCTCGACAGCGCCTCACGCCTCGTCCCTCGACGGATGCCGCCGGACCCGAGGTGTGCCTGGCGGTGACGTCGGCTGCAAGGGAGCGGCGACATGATCGGTAATCGGTGGTCCCGGGCGCGTTCGTCGCGGCGGTCCCGTGGGTGTGTTGGCGTCTTCGTGGGCGCGGCTGTCCTGCTGACGGGCTTGCTGGTCGGGCCCGCGGCGGCCGCCGAGCCGCGGACCTGGGTGGTCGACGCGGATCGGGCGCAGTGCGGGAACGCCGACTTCACCTCGATCCAGGCCGCGGTCGACGCCGCGGCGCCAGGGGACGTGGTGCGGGTCTGCCCCGACGTGTACGCGGAGAGCGTGCTGGTCGACAAGCCGCTGACCCTGTGGGGCGACCCCGACGCTGTCGAGGAGCTCAGATGCTGGTCTCCGGCGGCCGCGCAGCTCTCGGACGTGGACCCTACCCGGCTCGCGGTGATCGACCCGGCTGGTGACGGCTTCTCGGTCGGCGTCCGGCTGCTGGCGGACGACGTGGTGGTCACCGGTCTGGTCGTCCAGGGCGCCACGGTCGGCGTCGATGCCAGCGACCGCTTCTCGGGCTACCGGATCCACCACGACCTGGTCCGGCTCAACGCATTGTTCGGCGTCGACTTCGGCAGCGCGGGTGTGCAGGAGTCCCGGGTCGACCACAGCTGCATCCGCGAGAACCGGTACGGCCTGGTGTCGGAGCTGGACGACGACAGCCTGTGGAAGGCGAGCGACGGACCCGAGCGCGACGCCTGGAACGTGCGCGACCTGCGCAACGCCCGAATCGACCACAACGTGACGGTGCGCAACAGCGCGGGCATCGAGGCGGCTGGCCCGGGCACGCGGCAGCTGGTGACGATCGACCACAACGAGCTGGTCGGCGACCGCGACGGGGTCCTGCTGCTCAATGCCACCGGCAGCTCGGTAGTCGCCAACGACCTCCGCCCGCTCCGCTTCGGGATCGTGGTCGGCGGGGACGTCGTCGCGCCCAGGATCACCGACAACCGGGTCGTGGTCGGCCTCCAAGGGATCGTGTTCGTGCCGCCAAGCTTCTTCATCGACCCGTTCGTCGAGCCGACGCGCGCCGCCCTCGTCACGGGCAACACAGCAAGCGGGCTCAGTCTCGACGGGATCCTGGCTGCCGCAGACCGGCTCTACAACTCGCAGCTGGTGGGCAACCTGACCAGTGGCAACGGCCGCGACGGCATCGTGCTGCGCAGCACCATCCAGGCCGCCGGCAACGTGGTCGGCATGAACAGCGCAGAGGCGAACGCCCGCTACGGGATCTACTCTCAGGGCGCTCAGGGCAACCTCTTCCAGGCCAACGTCATGCTGGGCAACGGGCTCCTCGACGCCCGGGACGAGGCGAGAGCCACCAACACCTGGGTCGGCAACCGGTGTCTGACTGACTTCCCGACCGGCTCCATCTGCGAGCTCGGCTGAGCCGGCGAGAGCGAGCGGCGTAAACCTGTTCCGGACGCTCGGGCGATGGTGTGTTGTGGATGACGAACAGGCGGTGGCGACCCACACCGCGCGAGGGGTCACGATGGGCGCTCCTGAGGACCGACCACTCGTCGTCTCGGTCGGAGAGACGTTCGAGACGTTCTACGCGCGCGAGTTCCGGCCGCTGGTGGCTCTCGCCTACGTCCTGTCGGGTAGCCGGGCGGCGGCCGAGGACCTGGCTCAGGAAGCCATGGTCGCGGCCTACCGCGGGTGGGACCGGGTGTCGGTCATGGACAGTCCTTCCGGCTACGTCCGCCGGACGGCTGCCAACCTCGCCGCGTCGGCATTCCGCCGGCGGGTCCGGGAGGCCAGGGCGCTGCTCCGGCTCGCCGGCCAGCGGCAACCGGTGACGGAGATGGACGAGCCGGACGAGCAGTTCTGGGCGGCGGTCCGACGGCTGCCGAAGCGGCAGGCGCAGGCGGTGGCCCTCCGATACGTCTACGACTGCCCGGTCCTGGAGGTCGCGGAGCTGATGGACATCTCGGAGGGCGCGGCGAAGGCGCACCTGCACAAGGCGCGCCGAGCGGTGGAGCGCCGCCTCCGACTGAGCACGGTCCGGTCCGACGGGGAGGTGGCGTCATGACCCCGGTCCCGGACCTCTTCGAGGCGCGGGCCCAGCAGGCCGGTCGCGCCGCACATGACGCCGTGAGAGGAGTCGACATGACAGGGATCGCCGCCATCGACGCAGGCCGGCTGCACAGCAGGCAGCCCCGCCGACTGGTCTGGGCGGCAGCGGTGATCGTGCTCGTGGTCGTCGTCGCGACGTACGCGCTGGCTCGCAGCCTGCAGCCGGACGAGCGCAGCCTGCCGGCCTTCCGCCCCGAGCCGCTCGCCGGAGCCGTTCCGTTCCACGCCCAGCTGGCACCGAAGGTCACCTTCGACGTCCCGGCCGGGCACACCCTCGCCGGCGACACGGCCGACTTCCTCTTGCTGCGCATCGACGGCACGGCGGGCGGCCTGATGGCCATGCGGGTGCGGTCGTACCCCTATGACGATCGCGCTGACCTGGCCGCCGCGATCATGGCTGACGACCGCCTGCGGGTCGTCAGGCGGCACTCGGCCACGGTGGGCGGCGAGCCGGCGACCAGGCTCGTCCTCGAGCCGGCCCCGGGAGTCCCGCAGTCCGACTGGTTCTGCCCGATGGGTGACCGGCCGTGCTGGGGCACCACGCCCACCGGCGGGAACACGCTGTACATCTTCTCGCACGACGGCACGCGCTACGTCCTGTCGGGAGGTTCCAACAACGAGACCGCAGCCCGGGCGATGCGGCCGGTCGTCGATGGCGCGGCCGCCACCTGGACCTGGTGAGTGACGGCGAGCCCGTCAGGCCCTGCTCATAGCCGTCGGCGCGGGCCTGCCGGCGGACTCGTGGCGCACCACGGCTTCGCAGTCCGCGATCGCCCCGGCGAGCAGGCTTCGGAGCAGCGCGTCCGAGCCGGGCACGCCGCTCTCGGCGATGTCGAGGACGGCGATGCGCACGGTGTGCGGGGCCGCGTGCCGTCGGAAGCCCTTGGGCGTGATACCGGTCTGCCGGACGAACCCGTAGCCCCAGCGGCGCGCCTCCGGGGCGGCGTCCAGCGCGGCCCGGCTCTGCGGCAGGAGATCACCGGGCGGGCGACCGTCGAGCACGGCGAGCACGCTGTCCGCGGTGATGACGGCGACGGCCAGGGCCTTCTGCCGGTCCGCGGAAGCGACCGGGAGGGCGGTGGTGGCCGCCCGCAGGGCGATCCGGGCGTCGGAGCGTACGTCGTCGCTGGTGAGGCCCACGACGGACGGGATCAGCACGGCCAGCTCCTGGCGCCCGGCGTCGGACGTGCAGTCGTTGACGAGCCGGGCCAGCTCGCCGAGCAGCGGGTGGGTGCACCGCGGGTGGTCCGACCATCGCTCGCCCGCGAGCACGGAGGCCATCTCCATGAAGCAGGCGCCCTTGCGGCTGCTCCGGTGCTTGCCCCGGGACAGGATCGGGAGCAGGTCGGGGGCTGACGGCGCGCGACCGGACATTCTGCGCCTCCTTCGAGAGACGGTTCGCTCCTGTCAGTCTGCGCCCTGCGCCCCCCTCCCGACCACCCACCTTCGACTGTTTGTGCGACGTCAAGAGGCCGCGCGAGCGCCGCTGGCCACGAACTGCCTCGTCCCGCGACCGGTCTCCGGCGTCGCGAGCATGTCCTCGAGGAACGCCGAGAGCCTCCGGCCCCGGCGGCCGGTCAGCCAGCTCACGTCGGAGGTGACGGCCTCCTCGTAGCCCTCGGCCAGCATCGTGTGCAGCCGCGCCATGTCGGAGGCGAACCACCTCTCCGCCCCGGACCGCAGCATCGCGTCGCGGACCTGCTGGGGAGCGACCTGACGGTGCACGCAGTCGGCCGCCCCGATCGAGGACACGAGCTCGGCCACCTCGTCGAAGGTGACCGCCTGCGGGCCGGTCAGGGTGTAGACCCGACCGCCGGATGCCGGGTTCGTCAGCACAGCGGCCGCAGCGGCGGCCACGTCGCGGGCGTCGACCATGGCCACCCGGCCGGCGCCGGCGGCCGAGACGATCTCCCCGTTGAGGACCTGACCGGTCAGGTTCTGCATGAAGAACACCGGTCGGAGGAACGTCCAGTCGAGCCGGGTCCGGGCGATGAGCTCCTCGGTCTGGCCGTGCTGTCGGGCGATGCCGAGCGGCGACGTCTCGTCGGCGCGGAAGACCGAGGTCTTCACGATGTGGCCGACCCCGGCGGTGACGGCTGCCGCGACGAGGTGCTGCTCCCGGGCCGGCTGCCTCGAGGTCGCGGGGGTGAGCAGGAACACCCGCTCCGCACCCGCCAGCGCCGCTGGCAGTGTGTCGGGCCGGTCCAGGTCAGCGTAGGCGTAGTCGACGCCGGCGCCGAACACCCGGCGGGTCAGCGACACGTCGCGGGTGAGGACCCTGGGGCGTTCGCCCTGCTCGACGAGCAGCCGGACGAGCTCGCGGCCGACCGTTCCGGTGGCCCCGGTGACCGCGATCACCGGGCACCTCCGCCCGGGCGGCGCAGCGGGTAGTCGCGAAGTGTCGGCTGGCTCGTCCCGGGGTTGACGGACCAGATCTGACGGAGGTCCTGCAGGAACTCCCAGAAGGGTCCGTCTGACGTGGTGGTGCGCTGGCGGGGCGCCTTCTCCTGGCGAGCCATGACTACACCGCCTCGGCGAGCGACTCGGAGTCACTGGCGCCGGCGTCCGCGGTGGCAGCGGCACTGGCCTCCAGCATCACCGCTGCGATGGTGCCCCAGGCGGCTGCCCAGGCGTCGTGCAGCTCCGGGGTGAAGGCTGCGCCGAGCTCGTGGGCGAACGTGTCCAGGAGGACCTGCCCCGTGGCGTCGTAGTGCTCGGCCTCGACGCCGTACTGGCCGTGGCGCGCTCCCAGCGTGCGCACCTGCCGCTGGAAGCGGACCGGGTCACGCAGGGCGGACACGATGCGGCGCAGCTCGATGGCCAGCTTGCTGGCCTGGGCGGCCGGGTCGGCGGAGAACATCGGCTGGAAGTCCGGCCGGACCCGGAAGAGACGGGTGTAGAAGGCTGCTGCGAAGTCTTCGAGGATGTCGTCGACGGCCGCTGCTGAGTCACAGACGAGGTCGACCTGGCGAGATGTGATCGGCATGCCACGACGTTGCGCCGCCGTGGACGGGGGCGCGTGAGCAGTGACTGCTCACCTTCCGCGGGCGTCGGGCCCACGGCTGCCCCTGCACCTGCCCATGCGAGGCGCGCCGGTAGGCGTAGCACGTGGACGAAGCGAACAAGTCGGACACCGTGGTCGGGGACCCGTCGGCGAGCACGTCGACGAACTGGGGCTCACGTGGATCCGCCCGGCGTGACGCTCGATCGGAGGGGAGGGCGTACGTTCAGCACATGGAAGACCTGGACGACCTGCTCGAAGACGCGCCCGCCGCCGAGGACCAAGAGGTCCCGATCGACGAGGCGACGGCGAAGTGGGCGGTGCACGCCCGGCAGGAGCTGATCTCCACCGCCGGGCAGTACCACGGCTACATCACCTACGACGAGCTCGCTGAGATCGTCCAGGAGAAGGCGGGGGTGGTCACCACCCTTCCGACGCACCAGTGGCTCGGAGCGGTCCTCGGAGCGGTGGCCGACGACTGCGCGGCGCGCGGCGAGCCGGCGCTGACCGCCCTTTGCGTGCGCAAGGACGAGACCGTCGGGCCCGCCTACCGGCGAGGCGTCACCCGGACCGGTGAGGCAGCGCCGGAGGACCTGGACGAGCACGCCGCCTCGGCGCGGCTCGAGTGCTACCGCTACTTCGGCGCCGCCATCCCGGCCGGCGGCGGCCGGGCGGCGCTGACCCCCAAGGTCTCGGAGGCCCGGCGGCGGGCAGCGCGGCTGAACCCGACTCCCGCCGCGGTCTGCCCGACGTGCTTCACCCAGCTGCCATTCACCGGCCGCTGCGACGCCTGCGGCTGACCGCTGCCGCCTGCGGTGCCCCCGGCCGGTTCCTGGGTCAGTAGGCGCCGGCGCGATCGACCTTGCGGTGGAAGCGCTCGCCGGCCTTGCCGCCGAGGACGGCAGCACCGAGGGTGACCAGCAGCACCAGGACGAGGGCGACGATGCCACCCGTCGTGGCGGTGCCCTCGTCCACGGGGATGCGCGGCAGGTTGAGCTGGCTCAGCACGTTGTACTTCGAGCCGAAGATCGCGCCGGCCGCGGCCAGGACGACAGTCACGAGCAGCCCGATCACCCAGACGGCCACGCCCTGGCGGGCACCGTCGAACCGCGACATCCGCCCGGCGACGTAGCCGCCCGCGTAGTAGCCGAGCGCCAGGATCACGAGCAGCACGATGCCGCCGACGATCCCGATGGTCTCGGCGTTGGTCTTCGCCTCCGACGTCGTCGTCTGGGTGATGCCCACAGCGGCACCGGCAGCGGTGGCCAGGGCGAGCAGGATCACGTTGAGACCGTTCGCCGTGAGCCAGCCGAAGAAGGCGGCACCCCACTTGATGCCGCCGAAGCGCTCGTGCGCCCGGCGCTCGGCGTCCTGGCGTCGTGCCTCGAAGTCACGGCCGAGACTCTCGTCGTCAGTGTGAGTCATCCGGTCGCGGGCTTCGCCGCTCTGTCGGTGCTCATCATGCAGGTCGTGCCGAGTGTCGGCAGCCGTTGCGCCGACGGGTCGGTCCGTGGAGTCGTCGCGTGCGTCGCGTGCCATGAGGTTCCCCCTTAGAAGGACGGGTCGTCGGACGCTCGATCCCCACCGCCGGGGGACCGAAACACCTTGCGTTCCCGGGCGTACGTCGTCGTCCGGCGGTGCTCGTGGGTCCCGCTCGAGATGTCGAGATGTCCTGGTTTACGTGCTGATCGCGGGGCAACTGTGGATCGGTCCCCGCCGGGCGCCAACCAGTCGGTGCCACCACTCGACAGCACGAGAACGGAGACATCGAATGATCACGCAGAACCAGGTACGTGACCTGATCGGTTGCCAGCTCGTCGGCTCCGACGACCAGAAGATCGGCAAGGTCGGGCAGATCTTCCTCGACGACCAGACCGGCAAGCCGGAGTGGGCGACCGTCAACACCGGCTTCTTCGGCAGCAGCGAGAGCTTCGTGCCGCTGGCCGACGCCGACGTGCGGGGCGACGCGGTGCAGGTGCCCTACACGAAGGACCAGATCAAGGACGCGCCGAACGTCGACGTCGACAACGGCGGGCACCTGAGCCAGTCCGAGGAGCGCAACCTCTACCAGCACTACGGCCGGAGCTACTCGGAGCAGAGCTCCGACAGCGGCCTGCCTGGGTCCGGCACCGGGCGCACGTCGGGCCGCGACACCTCCGGCACCGCCACCGGAGCCGGCCACGACACCTCCGGGCCCAACACCGACGACGCGATGACGCGGTCGGAGGAGCAGCTGCACGCCGGCAAGGAGACCGTCACCGCGGGCAAGGCCCGGCTTCGCAAGTGGGTCGAGACCGAGGAGCAGAACGTCAGCGTGCCGGTCAAGAAGGAGAAGGCGCGCCTCGAGACCGAGCCGATCACCGACGCCAACCGTGGCTCGGCACTCGACGGACCCGCGATCAGCGAGGAGGAGCACGAGGTCACGCTGACGGAGGAGCGCCCCGTGGTCGCCAAGGAGGCGGTGCCGGTCGAGCGGGTCAGGCTGACCAAGGACAGCGAGGAGCACGACGAGCAGATCTCCGAGGAGGTCCGCAAGGAGCGGATCGAGGCGGAGGGCGACGTCGACAGCGGCACCGGCCGCACCCGGCGGTAGCCGACCGCTACGTCCCAGCAGTAGAGCGCGAGGGCCTCGGGCGGCATGCCCGGGGCCCTCGCCTCAGGTGCGCCGGGTAGTGGCGGGTGGGGCGACGGGGTCGTCAGCGTGCCGGGGGCTGGGGCAGCACGGGTCGGGCAGCAGCCGCCCCGCCCGGTCCTGCCGCCAGAGACATGTGCACCGAGTCACCGGGACCCCTCTCGTCCGGGCGAGCCTAGGAACGCGGCGACGCGCATCGCCAGCCGCCACGCCGCAGCCCCGATGACTTGACGGCCCCGCGCCGGGTGCGCTGCACCCGCCGGGGGCCGCCTCGACCGTTCAGGGAACCCGCGGACCGGTTCGACCTCTGGCGAGGCGTCGTCAACAACGGTTCAATGGCGCAGTCGGCTCGGGGTCGTCCTGCCTCGGAGGTGGACCGTGAGCGACCGTGACGACTTCCTCACCTGGGCCACGACCCGGCTCAAGGACGCGGAGATCGCTCTGCACAACGGGGACGCAGGCCCCCGACGGGCGATCTGGTCGCGACGGGACCCGGTCACGGTGCTCGGAGCTTGGAGGTCCGCGGCCGGCCAGCACGAGCTGACCGAGCTCTTCGACGAGCTCGGGCGCAGCTTCTCCGACTGCACCTCTTACTTCCATGAAGTGGTCGCTGCAGACGTCGTGGGTGACATGGCCTACACCGTCGGCTACGAGCACACCCAGGCCACCGTCAACGGGGAGCGTCGGACGTACACCCTGCGTGCGACCCAGGTCTACCGCCGCGAGGACGGCGAGTGGAAGGTCGCTCACCGGCACGCGGACACCGTTCCGGACGCGGGCGGCGCTGAAGGAACCGCGCCCGCCTGATCGGTGCAGTCACAGCCCCAGGCGACCAGGTGCCGGGCAGAACGCGCGGCTGCCGGTCGATCCCCGATCGGCTCATCGGCGGCGGCGGGCCTACCCCGCGGCGCTTGCGGCGTGGGTTCGCTGGAGCCAGCGAGTGACGTCGTCACCGGACATCGGTCGGCTGAGCAGGTAGCCCTGGGCGCGGTCGCAGCCGAGCCGCTGCAGCTGGTCCCAG
>Ga0126306_10001142_pt1 | contig 13914 bp, 12 predicted proteins | sample Plot27_FD_92592 | JGI IMG/M metagenome (GOLD analysis project Ga0126306, IMG submission 92592) | Serpentine soil microbial communities from UC McLaughlin Reserve, CA, USA - Plot27 | ecosystem: Environmental > Terrestrial > Soil > Grasslands | place: USA: UC McLaughlin Reserve, Lake County...
ATGAGTCAGACCGAGACTTCCAGCGCGTCGGACGTCTCCGGGCTCGAGCCGGGGACGCTGGTCGAGGTCAAGGGGATGCTGCGCTGCGAAGAGCCGTTCACCAGCGAGATGGCCGAGAGGACCTGCGCGTACTACTCTTCGACGGTTACGCGCGAGTACCTGAGGCCCGACCACGATGACGAAGATAACGACGTCGGGTCAGACCGGCGCACTGAGATCATCGCCCAGAATGTGCAGTTCGCGCCTTTCGTGGTAGAGGACGACAGCGGCTCGGTGGCGGTGGATGCTGAGGGTGCGGAGGTCGACGCCAGGCAGGTGGTGAATCGTTTCGACCGGAACACGGGTAACGAGGGATCTTCGCTTACTATCGGAGGGACCACCATCAACCTCGGCTGGGGCGAGCGCACCATCGGCTACCGCTACACCGAGACTATCCTTCCCGTCGACGAGTCGGTCTACGTGCTCGGCACCGTGCAGGAGGACGGCGGGATCGGATCCCCCCAGTCCGGTGAAGCGGGCCAGCGCTTCGTCGTCAGTTACCGCTCCGAGGGAGCGCTAGGGCAGAGCCTTGGCAAGACCGTACTCTGGCTCGGCGTGGGAGGCGCCGCATCCCTCGTCCTGGGCGTTGTTCTGCTAGTGGTAGGGATCATTGTCCTCGTAAGTTGAGGCGGTCACAGGCAGATAGGCTGCGCGGCGCGCCTTGGGGCGCCGGTCACGCCAGCTTTCCGAAGATCTGGCACAAGAGAAGAGGCCGCTGAGACACTCCTGGTACTTCCGGGCGAACCCCTGCGCCACATGAGCGCCCACACGTCGTGGCTGACGAGCGATGGCGTTAGCCCGAATACCAGGCTAGTTACAACCAATAGCCTCCGTCCGACTGATGGCTCGGGAAGAATTCATCGCCACCTGCTTGAATCGGGACGGTGAATGCGTGCGAAGAGCCGAGAGGAGTAATCGGCGCCCAAGTCTAAAGCGATTCGCCGAGGGTCGATGACCCTCGGCGAATCGCGCATTCAGCTCTCAGGTATCGTCTTCTTATTATTGCCGAGAGCTAATTCTGCAGGTTCTCGAAGATCCCGGCCGCCCCCATACCGCCGCCGATGCACATGGTGACGAGGCCGTACTTCGAGCCGCGCCGCTTCATCTCGTGGATCAGCTGGACCGTGAGCTTGGTGCCCGTCGCGCCCATCGGGTGGCCGAGCGCTATGGCGCCGCCGTTGACGTTGGTCTTCTCGAGGTCCATCCTGACCTCGCGGATCACGGCGAGCGCCTGGGCGGCGAAGGCCTCGTTGAACTCGATCAGGTCGATATCGTCGATCGTAAGCCCGGTCTGCTCCAATACCTTCGGGATCGCCACGGTCGGTCCTATACCCATGACTTCGGGCCTGACGCCACCGACGGCGAATCCGACAAACCGCACGAGCGGTGCGAGCCCGCGCCTCTCGGCCTCCTCCCTATCCATCACCACTACAGCGGCCGCGCCGTCGCTCCTCTGTGAAGAGTTGCCCGCCGTAACGGTGCCGTCGTTCTGGAAGGCTGGCTTCAAGTTGGCGAGCTTCTCGGCGGAGGTGTCGCGCGGTCCCTCGTCACGCCCGAAGCTCGTCTCCATGTGCTGTGTCTCTCCGCTCTCGTCCACCCAGTCGAACTCGACGTCGAGAGGCACGATCTCCTCGTCGAATACACCGCCTTCGACGGCTTTCTTGGCCAGGGTGTGGCTACGAAGGGCGAACTCGTCCTGGTCCTCGCGGCTCACGTCGAACTCGCGGGCGACCTGCTCCGCGGTCAGGCCCATGCCCATGTAAGCCGCGGGGTTGATCTCCATGAGCCTCGGATTGGGCGAGAAATTGGGCATCTCGAGCGTTGAAGACATATGCTCTGTCCCCCCTGCCACGATGGTCGTAGCGTTGCCGACCATAATCCGCTCGGAGGCCATCGCAATAGTCTGGAGCCCCGAAGAACAGAACCGGTTCACAGTCTGCGCCGGCACCGTATCAGGCATACCTGCGAGCAACGAGGATAGCCTCGCAACGTTGTACCCCTGCGTCCCTTCAGGCATCGCACACCCGATAATGACGTCCTCCACATCTTCCTTCTCGAGCCCCTCAGCACGCTCAACGGCCTCACCGATAGCGGCGGCAGCCATATCGTCCGGACGACTCGCCCGCAAAGTTCCCCTGGGCGCACGACCAACAGCGGTCCGTGCTCCCGAAACAATTACCGCTTCGCGCATTTTCGCTCCTTTCAGTCGCTCAGGTGTCAGGTTTCTTCTGCGCGAGTCTTACCTGATGCCTAATTTCGTACCGGCTTTCCTGTTTTCAGCAGCGCTTCGATGCGTTCGTGGGTTTTCTCGTTTTTCAGGAGGTCGAGGAATGACTTTTTCTCCAGCTTCAGGAGGTATTCTTCGGGGACCCATTGTGGGAGGGTGAGGTTGCCACCGGTCAGAATTCGGGCGACGTGGGCTGCGATGATGCCGTCATAGTCGCTAGCGTAGTGGCCCCATTGCATGGTCTTTACGCCCATTTCTAGTGCGGCCCTCGCAGCTCGACCGGAGGCGTAGATGTTGTTGCCGTGCTCCGGTGGAGTATAGCCGTCGGCGAGGTCGAAGACCTCGCGCTTGGCGGCGGAGATGAGGTGGTCTGCGTTCATTACTATGCGATCGTCCTCCGTGAGGAAGCCCATCTCTCTGGCTTCGAGGGCGCTGGTCGCTGTTTTGGCCAGGGCTATCTGCTCGAAGGCTTTCTGGAGGAAGGGCAGTGGTGGGGTGTTCGGGGCGGTGTGGAGCGGCGGGGAGACCAGGCGGCGGGCCATCTCTTTGGTGCCCCCGCCGGCGGGAATCAGGCCGACGCCGACCTCGACGAGGCCCATGTAGGTCTCGCCGGCGGCGACGATGCGATCCGAGTGGAGGCACACTTCGAGCCCTCCGCCCAGGGTCTGTCCGTGCGGGGCGGAGACGACGGGCTTCGGGGCGAAGCGGAACGCCATCAGCAGGTCCTGCAGGGACTCGACTCTCTCTTCGACCCCTTCCAGGTCTCCGTTCTGGACGGTGTGGGCGATCTCGTTGAGATTCGCGCCTACGGAGAAGTTGCGGCCCTCGTTGCCGATAACCAGCCCGACCACGTCGTCGCGCTCCAGGGCTTCGAGCGCCCTGTTGCCCATCTCGACGATGCCGGCGTCGATGGAGTTGCCTTTGGCGTGGAACTCCAGGCATAGCACCCCGTCGCCGAGGTCGAGCAGGCTCGCCGAGCCGTTGCTCGCGAGTACTTTTCCCTCGTCCCGCAGACGGTCGAGGGAGACGTACATCGGGTCCTCGCGTACGGGTTCGTACTCTTTGCTTACGGGGCTGAACTGGAGCTCGGTGCCGTTCTCGGTTTTATAGAAGGTCTCGTTCCCGGCGCCGAGCATCTCTTTTACCCAGCCGCCAACCTCGATGTGCATAGACTCCATCTTCTCGACGGTCTCGCGCACGCCGAGCAGGTCCCAGGTGCGGAAGGGTCCTGTCTGGTGGGCGAAGCCCCACTCCATCGCGTGGTCGACGTCCTCGAGGGTGTTGGAAATCTCCGGCAGCCGGCGTGAGGCGTACGCCATATACGGTAGCAAGGTATCCCTGATGTAGCGGGCGTGCTTGTCTTCGTCGGCCTTCTCCACCAGGAACTGCAGCCTCGAGGCCAGGTCTCCCTGCTGTTGCGCCTCTTGCGCTATGGGGATCTCCGGGTTCTCCGCGGGATGGTGCTCGAAGGTCTCGAGATCCAGGGCATCGAAGACTGTCTTGCCGTCTCGTTTGTCTCGCTTGTAGAAACCGGCGCCCGTCTTGTTGCCGAGCAGGTCTTTCTCCTGCAGCTCCTCGAGCTTCTCGGGCGGCTTGAGCTCCTCGCGCGACTCATCTTCGGGGACGGCCTCGTGGAGGTTCTCGGCCACGGCGATTGCTATGTCGAGTCCGACCTGGTCATTGAGGCGGAAGGTCGCCGTCTTCGGATGGCCGATGAGCGGTCCCGTTATGGCGTCTACCTCCTCGATCCCGTAGCCATTCTCGAAGGCGTAGCGCGCGGACTGCATGCCGGCGAAGGTTCCGATCCGATTCCCTATAAAGTTCGGGGTATCCTTGGCGATGACGCCGCCCTTGCCGAGTACCCTCTCCCCGAAGTTACGGATGGCCCCGACGATCTTGGGGTCAGTATCTTCTGTGGGTATGATCTCCATGAGCTTCAGATAGCGCGGCGGGTTGAAGAAGTGCGTGCCCACGAAACGCTTCTTGAACTCCTCGGAGCGTCCCTCGGAGATGCTGTGTAGCGGGATGCCTGAGGTGTTGGTCGAGATGATAGCACTCTCTTTCGCCGTATCCTCGACGCGTTGCATGAGCTCACTTTTGGGTTCGAGCTTCTCGATTATGGCTTCGACGATCCAATCCGCCTCACCGACGCGCCCGAAGTGCTCCTCGAAGTTGCCGATCCTGATCCTGTCGGCCACGTTCTCGGCCATCAGCGCCGCGGGCCTGGCATTCTTCATGTTCTCGAAGCCAGCCTCTACAACGGCGTTCTTGTCGTCGCCGTCATCCGGGGCTATGTCGAGTAGGTCCACCTCCAGTCCGGCGTTTGCGCAGTGGGCGGCGATGGCGGCGCCCATCGTGCCCGCTCCGAGTACGGCTACCTTCCTGATCCCATGCGACATGCAGGCCTCCCGGTCCTATCCGTAGAGCTCTCTGTGCAAAGACTCGATAGCCTCTCTTACCCTCAAGAGGTGGGCCTCGAATCTGCCCTTGATCTCGGCGTACTTCTCTTCCCCCCGCCCCGTTATCTTGTAGAAGCGCCGGCTCCTGGTATCCGGCCGCTCCCACTCTCCCTCCACGTACCCCTTCTCCTCCAACCGCCTTAGCAAAGGGTAGATCGTATTCGGCGAGACGCTCATCGTGCCAGCAAAGATCTCACGTATCCGTGCCATGATGCTGTTCCCGTAGGCAGGCTCTTCCCTCACGATGTGCAAAATGAGCAGCGGAAAGACGTCCCGCGTCTTGACCTCGCTCAAGAACACATCCTTCGGCGTCGTCCTCTCCACCGAGCGCCACGCAGCTTTCTCCATCCCTGCCCTCTCATCGAAAACTTGTCAAATTTGATATTAACATCGGTAATAAGTTTGCGTAAAGGTCTGGGTCCTTATAGAGTTGGGATGCGGAGAGGTCAAGCGAAGGAGGAGTGGAGTGATCGCCGACGTCACCCGGTCATTGGGGACCGACTACTACCTGCTCGACGAGCTATTCACGGAGGAGGAGCGTGAGATCCGGGACCGGGTCAGGGCTTTCGCCGACGCTGAGGTCATCCCGATAATCAACGAGTACTGGGAGAAGGCGGAGTTCCCGTTCGAACTCGTACCCAGGGTCGCCGCCTTGAACATAGCGGGCGGCCCCATCGAGGAGTACGGGTGTCCGGGCATGAGCCAGGTCGCCGCCGGGCTCGTAGCCATCGAGATGGCGCGTGGGGACGGAAGCCTCAACACCTTCTTCGGAGTTCATTCCGGGCTTGCGATGGGGACCGTAGCGATCTGCGGTTCCGAGGAGCAGAAGCAGCGGTGGCTCCCCGAGATGGCGAGGATGGAGAAGATCGGAGCCTGGGGCCTGACGGAGCCCGACCACGGCTCTGACTCCGTGATGCTCGAGACCACGGCCCGGCGTGACGGAAACGGGTGGATCCTAAACGGCAAGAAGCGTTGGATCGGCAACGCGACCTTCGCCGACCTAGTCATCATCTGGGCCCGCGACGTCGAAGACGGGCAAGTCAAGGCCTTCGTGCTCGAAAAAGACGAGAACGGCGAGCATCACCCTGGCTTCTCCACACAACTAATAAAGGGCAAGATGGGCAAACGAGCCGTCTGGCAGCCGGACATATATCTAGAGGACGTGTATGTCCCCGGCGAGAACCGTCTCGAACGGGCCAACTCTTTCAAGGACACCAACAAAGTCCTCACCGCCACCCGCAGCGGCGTCGCCTGGGAGGCCATAGGCCACGCGATAGCTGCTTATGAGGCCGCGCTGCAGTACGCCCAGGAGCGGGTACAGTTCGGCAAGCCCATAGCCTCCTTCCAGCTCATCCAGAACAAGCTCTCCGGCATGCTGGCGGAGCTAACCAACATGCAGCTGATGTGCTACCGCCTCGCCCAGCTCCAGGAGCAGGGCAAGATGACCGGACCGATGGCCTCCCTCGCCAAGATGAACAACGCCCGCAAGGCCAAGCAAGTCTGCGCCGACGCCCGCGACATCATGGGCGGCAACGGCGTTTTGCTCGAGTACCACGTAGCGCGCCACCTCTCCGACATGGAGATCGTCTACACGTACGAGGGTACAGACACCATGCAGTCGCTGATAGTGGGTCGTGACGTGACGGGGATAAGTGCGTTTGTATAGCGGTCAGCTTTCAGCAGTCAGCTAGAGATCTGAGGAGCAGCGACGAGATGTGGGCCGGGCGAGGAAACCAGGTCCACATCCCGCTCCCCGGAAGCGAACCGCCAAAACCAGCAAGCTGACAGCACTCGACCGAAGGGAGAGCTTATGAAAGCGATTCGACTTCATGAACTCGAGGGGCCTGACGAGATCGTTTACGAGGATGTGCCGGAGCCGGAGGCGGGGCCTGGGGAGACTATCGTCCGGTTGCGGGCGGCGGCGCTGAATCGGCGGGATCTGTTCGCTACTCAGGGGCAGTATCCTGGGGTTACGCCGGATGTTTTGCCGATGATTCCGGGCTCCGACGGTTCGGGCGAGATCGTTGCGCGTGGCGATGGTGCCGGGGGGCCTGACGAGGGGACGGAGGTCGTGATAAACCCGGCGCTGTACTGGGGTGATGACCCACGGGTGCCTGGCAAGGAGTACCGGATTCTCGGTATTCCTGACGACGGGACTTTCGCCCAGTTCGTCAAGGTGCCGACTGATCACGTCTTCCCAAAGCCTTCACATCTTTCGCACGAGGAGGCCGCGGCGCTGCCGCTCGCCGGCCTGACCGCGTACAGGGCGCTCGTGACACGTGGCAGGGTAGCGGAGGGTGAGACAGTGCTGGTGCCTGGAGTCGGCGGCGGGGTGGCGACGTTTCTGGTTCAGATCGCGAGCGCCCTCGGCGCCCGTGTGTTCGTTACGTCGGGGAGCGACGAGAAGATCGAAGAGTCGAAGGAGCTCGGCGCGGAGGGGGGCGTCAACTACAACTCGGAGGACTGGTCCAGGGAGCTCAAGAGCATGTCCGGGGGTGTCGACCTCGCCGCCGACCACGTCGGCGGCGAGAACTTCAACGCCCTCGTCTCCCTCGCCAAACCGGGAGGCCGGATCGTCGTCATCGGCGCGACGGCCGGTCCGACGTCGAAGGCTATGACGATCCGCATTGCGCTCAAGCAGCTCGACGTGCTAGGAACCGCGATGGGCACCTCCGAGGAGTTCGGCGCGATGCTCGACATCTACGCCGAACACGGCCTGCGTCCGAAGGTGAACGAGACCTTCCCGCTCGAAGAGGCCGCCTCGGCCCTCCACCACATGGAAGTAGGCAGCGGGATGGGCAAGATCGTCCTCGACATCCCCACATAGACCTCACGAGATGGACAGGATATAGATCATGACTGACCCAAGGATCGTCTCGGAACCGAGGCATGACCCGGAGGACGCCACCTTCGTGCGCGATAGCATAGGGCTCTTCAACGTGGGGGTTACCGGGGACTCCTACTACAGCCCGCTCGCCATCTTCCTCAGAGACGAGCGAGGCGCGGTGCTCGGTGGCGCTCTGGGTCAAGTCTGGGGCGGATGGCTCGACCTCGACGCCCTGTGGGTGGCGGAGCCGTTCCGCGGGCAGGGATACGGGGCAAGGCTACTCAGGGTCGCCAAAGACGAAGCCAGGATGCAGGGATGCCACGGTGTCTTCCTGACGACCTTCAGCTTCCAGGCACCCGAGTTCTACGAAAAGTTCGGCTACGAGGTCGTCGCTGACATACCGGACTATCCGAGGGGCCACAGCTACCACGTCTTGAAGAAGGCGCTAGCATCGCAGGGCGTGTAGGATCCGCTGCGCTACAGGTCCCACATCTTCCGGTAGGTGTCCAGCACCAGCCGCTTGCAACCCTCGGGGAGATCCCCGAACGTGATCTCACGCCCTAAATTCCCGTAAGGCGGGCGGCCACGGCTCACCGTGTAGCCACCGGTGCCGAATGGCTCCTCACCCATGCGCACGTAGAGATACTCGCCCGGCTTCTTCAGCGAGAGAAGCCCTGTGAACACCGCTGTGTAGCGTTCGGCGGCCACGCCGCCGTCGTCGTAGAGTCAGACGTAGCGCGGAACGCCGTCCGGTAAGAGTCTGTCAAATCTATTCTTCAAGACTATCCATCCTAACAGGATGTGCACTCGTCGCATCGACGTACAGGTACGCACGGTCCAGATGTACTCACGGGGTGAGGCGGTGCGCTCGCCGACCCTTTGTAAATTTGAAACCAGCCCAGAACCACGGCGAGTGTCTCAGAAAATACCCTTCAAGGCAGCCGCTCCAAGTCCAGGGTCCTCATGGGTCTTGGACCGGGGTTATGCAGGATCCTGAATATGAACGTCTGGGATACACATCTTGACCCTGACTTCGGCGGCGTGCCAGAATGGATGTATTCCCGGCGAAGTACGACAACAGGGGGTATCGGCATGGGTAGAGGGTTCATCTCCCGCGGTTTTCGAGGCCGTCGCAGGCGCGCCGAGGGTGACGAGCGGGTCCCGCCGGGCCAATACCTCGTGGATGGCTTTCCCGTCCTCTCTGCAGGCCCGACGCCCCACACGCCTCTGGCGGAGTGGAGTTTTGCGATAGAGGGCGAGGTCGATGAGCCGAGGACGTGGTCATGGGAGGAATTCCGCGCGTTGCCGTCGGAGAAGTTTACGAGGGACATCCACTGCGTCACCAAGTGGTCGAAGTTGGGGACGACCTGGGAAGGCGTCCCCGTGGACCTCCTGCTCGAAGGGGTGGATACGACGGCGGAGTACGTCGTCGCTTTCTCTGACGGGGGCTACACGACGAACCTTCCTCTGGAAGAGGTCACGGGGAGCAAGGCCTGGATCGCCCACACCTACGAGGGAGAACCTCTCACACCGGAACACGGCGGTCCGGCCCGCCTGCTCGTCCCCCACCTCTACCTCTGGAAGAGCGCCAAGTGGGTAAGGGGCCTCAGGCTCATCACCGAGGACGAACCAGGCTTCTGGGAGTCCCTCGGCTACCACAACCAGGGCGATCCGTGGCGCGAGCAACGCTACTGGGGTGATTAGGGTGGCCGAGGCTCCACGCAAGCTCGCCTGGCGTATCGGCGAGGTCGTCGAAACCAGCCCCGACACGCCCCGGACGAAGAGCCTGTTCCTGGAGGTGCCTGGCTGGGAAGGGCACAGGGCGGGCCAGCACGTCGATGTCAGGCTCACGGCGGAGGACGGCTACCAGGCCCAGCGCAGCTACTCCATAGCCTCGGCGCCGGAAGACGACAGGGTCGAACTCCTCGTCGAGCGCCTGGACGATGGCGAGGTTTCGCCCTACTTGACGGATGAGCTCAGGCCCGGCGACGGGTTGGAGCTGCGGGGTCCGATCGGGGGCTGGTTCGCCTGGGATGCTAATGAGGGCGGGCCATTGGTACTCGTCGCCGGAGGATCCGGCGTAGCGCCACTCATGGCGATGATCCGGCACCGCAAGGCCGCTGGCAACGGAACCCCCGTCCGCCTGCTCTTCTCCTCGCGCTCTTACGAAGATATCATCTTCCGCAAAGAGCTGGAGCGGCTCGCGGCTGGCGACCAGACGCTGCGGATAACCCACACACTCACCCGCTCCCGACCGGAGGGCTGGACGGGATACGACCGCAGGATCGACGAACAGATGCTCGGGGAGGTCGCCTTCTCCCCTGGCGAGAGACCCCTGGTTTTCGTGTGCGGTCCTACCCCACTCGTCGAGGCGGTCGCGACGGCGCTCGTCGGGCTCGGTCACGAGCCCACACGCGTCAAGACCGAACGCTTCGGACCGACTGGAGGATAGAGATGGACGAACAAAGGCTCGACGGTAACGCTGCTGGGGGCATCCTTGGGGAGGTGTTCGCCTTCGAGATCACCACGGCCCGGGTCACCTGCGTCAACTGTGGCGCGACGGGAGAGGTCGGCGCCCAGATGGCCTACGTGAGCGAGATAGGCACGGTCGTGAGCTGCGCCGCCTGCGACAACGCCCTGATCCGCATCGTCCGCCAGGACGACGGACCGCAACGTTACTGGCTGGATCTGAAAGGCGTAGAGTACCTGCAGCTCCGGGAACGGCTTTAGAGCTATTTGTTTTCGCGGAACGCCTGCCGTGTCGTAGATTCCCGCTCCCCGCTTTCGCGGGGACAAGCTTCGCGGGAATGACGTAGGAGAGGGCTATAGTGTGCCCACAGCCCGAACGCGGTTTCTTGCAAACGGACTAGGTAGACTCCTTAATCCGTGGGCAGGTCATTGAGGAAATGTGCAGGGTCCGGGGTGGCCATTGATAGCCACTCCGCGTCCGCGACGTTACGCTTCTGAGCAGGCTCCGATACTTCTTCTGGGATAGTACGGTCCGGACCGTCCGCGGATCCGACCTGCTGTGCGCCGCCTGCACTGCGGCCCTGTGGGTCTTTAGGCAAAATGTCCTCCTTTGCTAGAGGGAGCCGGCGATCCCGGCTCCCCTGATGCCTATTTCACGAACTGCTCGTTCTCGGTCGAGCCTGGGAGGCCTGTTACCGGGCTCTTTGGACTGTCGAACTGGGCCTCTTCTGTCGAGCCGGTGAGGGCCGTGGTGGAGGCGCCGCCGCCGGCGACTATCTGGGCGACCTCGTCGAAGTAGCCCGCGCCGACCTCGCGCTGGTGCTTGGTGGCGGTGTAGCCGTGCTCTTCGGCGGCGAACTCGGCCTGCTGCAGTTCGGAGTAGGCATCCATGCCGCGTTCTTTGTAGTTGCGGGCGAGATCGAACATAGAGTAGTTCAGGGCGTGGAAGCCGGCCAGGGTGACAAACTGGAAGCGGTAGCCCATCGCCCCGATCTCCTCCTGGAAGGTCGAGATCTCCTCCTCGGAGAGCTTCTTCTTCCAGTTGAACGAGGGCGAGCAATTGTACGCGAGGAGCTTGCCGGGGAACTTCTCTTGTATGGCCTCTGCGAACACCCGCGCCTGCTCCAGGTTCGGCTCTGAGGTCTCGCACCACACCACATCGGCATAGGGCGCGTAGGAGAGGCCGCGGGAGATCGCCTGCTCTATCCCCGCGTTGACCCCGTAGAAGCCCTCCATGGTCCGCTCGCCGGTCAGGAACTCGTGGTCGACCGGGTCCACGTCGCTCGTGATGAGGCTTGCGGCATCGGCGTCGGTCCTCGCGATGATGACGGTCGGGACGCCCATCACGTCGGCGGCGAGCCTGGCGGAGACGAGGTTCCTGACAGCCTGGGAAGTGGGGATCAAGACCTTCCCACCCATGTGGCCGCATTTCTTCTCGGAGGCGAGCTGGTCCTCGAAGTGGACGCCCGCGGCGCCGGATTCGATCATGGCCTTCATTAGCTCGAAGACGTTGAGCGCGCCACCGAAACCTGCCTCGGCGTCGGCGACTATCGGGGCGAACCAGTTGATGCCGTTCCTGCCCTCGGCGTGATGGACCTGGTCGGCTCTCTGCAGTGCCTGGTTGATCCTCTTGACGACGTGCGGCACGCTGTTGGCGGGATATAGGCTCTGGTCAGGATACATCTGCCCGGCCAGGTTGGCGTCAGCGGCCACCTGCCACCCCGAAAGGTAGATCGCTTCGAGCCCGGCCTTGACCTGCTGCACGGCCTGGTTGCCGGTCAGAGCCCCGAGAGCCCGGACGAAAGGCCGCTCGTTCATCATGGTCCAGAGTCGCTCCGCGCCTATCCGCGCCAGGGTGTACTCGATCCTGATCGAACCCCGCAGCCGCTCCACATCATCGGCCGTGTAAGGACGCTCGATCCCCTCCCAGCGCTCGCCCTCCCACTCCTTCGCTATCCTGCTCGACCCGTTCTTCTCGCGCTCCACTACTCTCTCCTCTACTCTCCGATACCGTCTCTGTACTCTGCATTATGCACTTATATGCTCACATATGTGCAAACGGGGCGCTTGGTGCGCCCTCTCCCTCGCTAAAGGACGTGGGTACGTGGCCCACGCTCCGCAACAGGAGGACCGGGGCAGGCGTTCTGTTCTCTGCGTCGATCCTCGGGGTTTGTGTGACTTTCGGGATGGTTGCTCCTCTCTAGTCCAAGTACTCGTAACCTGGCAGGGTCAGGAACTCGACGAACTGGTCGTAGGTCGAGATACGGCCGAAGAGTTCGGCGGCATTAACGAACTCGTCGGCTTCCCAGCGTTCGGGGCCGACTACGTCGTTCTTGATCTTCTCGAGTTCCTCGTCGAGGGTCTCGTTGAAGAGGTCTTCAGTCACCTCGGTGCCGTCCTCGAGGATACCTCTCTGGTGGTGGATCCACTGCCACACCTGGGCGCGGCTGATCTCCGCCGTCGCCGTATCCTCCATCAGGTTGAAGACGGGGACGGCTCCTCGTCCAGCGAGCCAGGCCGCAATGTACTGCACGCCGACGGAGATGTTGTTCCGGAAGCCGTCCATAGTGATGTTGCCTTCGGGCTTCTCCAGCAGGTCCTCTGCGGATGGACTCACGTCGGGGATCTTATCGAGCTGGTTGGGCTGGGGCATGTACTCGTCGAAAGCCTCTCTGGCGAGCCCGACCATTCCGGGATGTGCCACCCAGGTTCCGTCGTGACCGTCCTGTGCCTCGCGCTCCTTGTCCTCGCGCACCTTGTTGTTGGCGAACTCCGTCCACTCGGGGTCGTCGCTGCGTGGGATCTGGGCCGCCATCCCCCCCATCGCGTGTGCGTTGCGCTGGTGGCAGGTTTTGATGGTGAGCAGCGAGTAGGCGCGCATGAACGGAACGGTCATCGTCACGGAGTTGCGGTCGGGGAGGAGCATGTCGTGTTCGCGGAACTTCTTGATGTAGGAGAAGATGTAGTCCCACCGGCCGCAGTTGAGACCGGCGGAGTGCTCGCGTAGCTCGTAGAGGATCTCATGCATCTCGAACGTCGCGAGTATCGTCTCGATCAGGACCGTAGCCTTTATGGTCCCGCGCGGTATGCCAAGCTCGTCCTGGGCCAGCTCGAAGACGTCGTTCCAGAGCCTCGCCTCGAGGTGGCTCTCCATTTTCGGCAGGTAGAAGTATGGACCGGAACCATTGTCGAGTAGCGTCTGCGCGTTGTGGAAGAAGTAAAGGCCGAAGTCGAAGAGACCGCCGGGGACCTCTTCCCCGTCGACGAGCATGTGCTTCTCGAAGAGGTGCCATCCGCGCGGCCTCGCGAGGATGACTGCTGTGTCTTCGTTCAACTCGTAGTGTTTGCCAGAGTCCGGGTCGTCGAAAGAGATCGTGCCCTCAATGGCCTCTTTCATGTTGAGCTGACTCTCCAGCATGTTGTGCCAGGTCGGGCAGTTGGCGTCCTCGAAGTCGGCCATCCAGCAGCTCGCCCCCGAGTTGAGCGCGTTGATCGTCATCTTCCGGTCGGGGGGACCCGTGAGCTCCACACGCCGGTCCTGAAGGTCGTGGGGTATCGGGGCTATCTCCCAGTCTCCCTCCCGGATATCGCGGGTCTCTGGTAAGAAATCCGGCATCTCGCCGGCGCTGATCCTCTCCTGCCGCTCGGCCCGCTTGGCGAGGAGGTCATCCACCCTCCCCCTGAACTCGCGCGAGAGCTTCGCCACGAAATCGACCGCCTCGGGGGTGAGTATCTCCGCAAACTCGTCGGGAATCTCGGTCGTAAACTCGATTCCCTCCGCGTAGGTGCGCGTCTTATCCGTCATGACCTCCGGCTCCTCTCTACAGCTTTCAGGGCGAGGCTACTCTAGCAAGCCACGCCCCAAAACGCTTGGATCCGGGATCGACCTCAGG
>Ga0126306_10001143_pt1 | contig 13909 bp, 12 predicted proteins | sample Plot27_FD_92592 | JGI IMG/M metagenome (GOLD analysis project Ga0126306, IMG submission 92592) | Serpentine soil microbial communities from UC McLaughlin Reserve, CA, USA - Plot27 | ecosystem: Environmental > Terrestrial > Soil > Grasslands | place: USA: UC McLaughlin Reserve, Lake County...
CGGCGCTGCGTTTGCTCCGAGTCGTCGGAACCTCGATTCGCCGTGTCGCCGATGCGTCGGTCGCGGCGTACATCGCAACCATCGAGGAGCCGCTGGTCGCCGAGGACGCGCCGGTGATCGCCCACGCCCGGGCGCAGGCCGTCGCGATCGAAGGCGCTCGCCGCCTCGCCGAGGGCTTCCCGCGCCTCTTCACCCGCCATCTGCGGGATGTGATCAACCGGGGACGGCAGGCGCGTCTGTACACCGGCGACTACACGACCTCGCGGCTGGCCGTCGGGTTCGTGGACCTCGTGGGCTTCAGCTCGCTCGCCCAGGAGCTCACGCCGGCCGGCTTGTGGAGCCTGCTCGACGACTTCGAGGACCGTTCGTTCGAGACCGTCGCCGAACACGGTGGACAGCTGGTCAAGCACATCGGCGACGAGATCATGTTCGTCGTCCTCGAAGCCGAGGCGGCGTGCCAGATCGCGCTCTCGCTCGTCGACGCGTTCCGCGACCAGGACACCACCGTCACCCCACGCGGCGGGCTCGCGGTCGGCGACCTGCTCACCCGCGACGGCGACTACTACGGCGTCGAGGTGAACCTCGCCGCCCGCCTCGCCGACATCGCCGTCCCCCGCGAGATCCTCGTCTCGGCGGACGCCAAGCGCCTGGCCGAGAAGGACGACGACGACCACGCCTTCGCGTTCGAGCCCGCCGGCCGCCGTGCCCTCAAAGGCTTCGCCACACCCGTCGAGGTCTTCTCGCTCAGCCGGGGCTGATCGACCTCCGTTACGAGCAGCCGCTGGTGGTGCCGCAGCTGGGGCAGGCGTAGCAGCTGCCGGCCCGCTGCATGATGTCGCCGCAGATGTGGCAGATGACGGTCTCGCCCTCGATCGTGGCCGACATCGTGCTCGCCGCTTCCGCCGGCTGCGCCGCGTCCGCCACCTGCTCCTCGACGGGCAGCGTGTCGAGCCCGGGATGGTTCTCCGTACCCGCCTCCTCGACACCGGGCAGCGTGGGCTGGACCCGCTCGTCGACCGTGAGCACACCGATCTCCCGCCGCTCCTCGACGGGCAGGTACTCCACCGCCATCCGCCGGAAGATGTAGTCGAGCAGGCTCGTGGCGAACCGCAGCTCGCGGTCGTCGGTCATCCCCGCCGGCTCGAAGCGGACGTTCGTGAACTTCTCGACGAACGTCCGCAGCGGCACGCCGAACTGCAGACCGAGCGACACCGCGATCGCGAAGCCGTCCATGATCCCCGCCAGCGTCGATCCCTGCTTGGCAACCTTGAGGAAGAGCTCACCCGGCTGCCCGTCCTCGAATTCCCCGACCGTCACGTAGCCGTGGCAGTCGGCCACCCGGAACGAGAACGTCTTCGAGTCGCGCTTCTTCGGCAACTTGCGCCGGACGGGCTTCTCGACCGTGATCACGTGCTCGACGAGACGCTCGGCGACCTGCACCGCCGTGGCGTCGCTCGCCTTCTTCTGGGTGGCCATCGGCTGGGCGACCTTGCAGTTGTCGCGATAGATGGCGACTGCCTTGAGTCCGAGCTTCCAGGCGTCGATGTGCAGCTGCTCGATGTCCTCGACGCTGACGTTCTCGGGTGTATTCACAGTCTTCGAGATGGCGCCGCTGATGAATGGTTGCACCGCCCCCATCATCGTGACGTGACCCATGTAGTGGATCGTGTTGTCGCCCATCGAGCAGGCGAAGACCGGCATGTGCTCGGGATTGAACCCGGGCGCACCGATGATCGACTTGTGCTCGTTGACGTAGGCCACGATCTGGTCGACCTGCTCGGCGGAGTATCCGAGCCGCCGCAGGGCGCGGGGCACGGTGTGGTTCACGATGAGCATCGTTCCCCCGCCCACGAGCTTCTTCGCCTTCGTGAGCGCGAGGTCGGGCTCGATCCCCGTCGTGTCGCAATCCATCATCAGCCCGATGGTCCCCGTCGGAGCGAGGACCGTGGCCTGCGAGTTGCGAACGCCGTGCACGTCGGCGACCCCGATGGCGTCGTCCCAGGCGTGCCGGGCGGCGTCGAGGAGGTCGGGAGCGACGAGTGCGTCGTCGATCTTCGTCGCCTCCTCGCGGTGCATGCGCAGCACGTTGAGCATGGCGTCGGCGTTGTGGACGTAGCCGGCGAACGGGCCCATCCGGGCCGCAGTGCGGGCGCTCGTCGCATAGGCGTGACCCGTCATCAGCGACGTGATCGCACCCGCCCACGCCCGACCCTCGGGAGAGTCGTAGGGCAGGCCGCGGGCCATGAGCAGCGCGCCGAGGTTGGCGTACCCGAGGCCGAGCTGGCGGAACACCCGGCTCGTCTCGGCGATCTTCTCGGTCGGGTAGTCGGCGTTGCCGACGAGGATCTCCTGGGCGGTGAAGACCACCTCGACGGTGCGCTCGAACCCCTCGACGTCGAACTCGTCGTCGTCGTGGAGGAACTTCAGCAGATTGATGCTGGCGAGGTTGCACGCCGAGTTGTCGAGGTGCATGTATTCCGAGCACGGGTTGCTCGCGTTGATTCGCCCGGTGTTCGGCGCGGTGTGCCAGCGGTTGATCGTCGTGTCGAACTGCATCCCGGGGTCGGCGCACTCCCACGTCGCCTCCGAGATCTGGCGCATGAGGTCACGGGCCTTCATGGTCCGGGCGGCCTCTCCCGTCGTGACCTGTACGAGATCCCAGTCGCGGTCCTCGAGCACAGCGTGCATGAACTCGTCGGTGACGCGGACGGAGTTGTTCGCGTTCTGGTACTGGATCGAATGGCTGTCCTTGCCGTCGAGATCCATGTCGAAGCCGGCCTCACCGAGGGCGCGCGCCTTGCGCTCCTCGATCGCCTTGCACCAGATGAACTCCTCGATGTCGGGATGGTCGGCGTTCAGTATCACCATCTTGGCGGCGCGGCGCGTCTTGCCACCCGACTTGATCGTGCCGGCCGACGCGTCGGCGCCGCGCATGAAGCTCACGGGACCACTCGCGGTGCCGCCCCCTTGGAGCCCTTCGCTCGAGGAACGGAGGCCCGAGAGGTTGATGCCCGATCCGGAACCGCCCTTGAAGATGATCCCCTCTTCCCGGTACCAGTTGAGGATCGCGTCCATCCTGTCGTCGACGGCGAGGATGAAACACGCACTCGCCTGCTGCGGCACACCGCGCACGCCGATGTTGAACCAGACCGGCGAGTTGAATGCGGCGCGCTGGTGCACCAGGACGTACTTGAGCTCGTCGCGGAAGGTGTGGGCCTCTTCGTCGTCGACGAAATACCCGTCGCGAGCGCCCCACTCGGTGATGGTGTCGGCGACGCGGTCGATGACCTGCTTCAGGGACGACTCGCGCTCCGGTGTCCCGAGCGTGCCGCGGAAGTACTTCTGGGCGACGATGTTGGTCGCGTTCTGCGACCAGCTGACCGGGAACTCGACGTCAGGCTGGTAGAAGGCGTCGGTGCCGTCGCGGTAGTTCGGGATGCGGGCTTCGCGACGCTCCCACTCGAGCGTGTCGTACGGGTGGGTCCCGGGCTCGGTGAAGTGCCTCCGAATCCCGATCCCCATCTGCTCCGGCGCCATCGCCATTGGGTTTGTCCCCCTTCAGTGCTGCTCGGTCTGGCTTACCCGGGTCCGGCCCGCTCGGCCTGGGTGCGACCCGGTCGGACCCCAAGATATTGCGGTCGCGCCAGCGGCGACCACGACATGCGGAGGATCATTACACCACCGTAATTACGGCTGTGTCAACGCTCCCGGCGCCGAGGGCGGCGACGTCAGCGCAGGTCAGACCGGGTTGCGAAGAATTTCTGCTCGTGAATCTGCGCACAAGCAGCGCCCTCCCTCAGGCCGCGTGGGGTCAGCGGGACCGGGCCGGGTGGCGCTTCGGCTCGGTCGACTTCTGCAGCACGGCCACCTCGCGCTCGAAATCGGTGACGTCCTCGAAGCCCTTGTAGACGGACGCGAACCGCAGGTACGACACCGGGTCGAGGACCCGGAGTCGCTCGAGGACCGCCAGCCCCACCCGCTCGGTCGTGACCTCGGCGCCCTCCGCCCGCAGCTCCTCTTCGATCTCGGCGGCGATCGCCGCCACCGCACCCTCGGCGACGGGGCGGTGCGTCACCGCCCGCTGGATGCCGGCCTCGACCTTCGCCCGCTCGAACGGCTCCTTCACGCCCGCGCGCTTCACGACCATCAGGGGAAGCTCCTCGAGGCGCTCGTACGTCGTGAAGCGCCGGCCGCAGGCGAGGCACTCACGCCGCCGCCGGATCGCGGCGCCGTCGTCCGCCGGGCGCGAGTCGACGACCTTGTCGTCGGCGGTGAGGCAATACGGGCAGCGCACCGCTCCACGGTACATACCCGCCCCGCGCTCCGGGCGCCGTCACCGCGGCACGGTGACGACCTCGCCGGGGACGAGCGGCCGGCCACCGCGGGCGGCGCTGAGCTCGTCGACCACCGCGCGGGGGTCGCCACCCGGATCGACGCGGGCCGCGATCGACCACAGCGAGTCGCCGGGCCGCACGACGTGGTTCGGGGTGGCCGGGCGGCGCTCGGGGACTGCGAGGGGTGAGTCCCCGAGCGCGGCACCCGCCTTCGCCGCCATGACCAGCGCCGCCACGCCCACCGCGACGGCGACAGCGCGCCGGCGCCAGTAGGTGGCGGGCGAGGATCGCTGCCCGCGCCGGGCGACGGAGCGGGGGGCGGCCCGCCGGGCCGTGCGAGTGACGGCGGGCTCCATGTCGATCCTCGGGGTGGTCACGACGGCGGCCATGTGACGCCTCCTTCTCTCCTGCTCTCCTGCTCTCCTGCGCCTGCTCTCGCTCCGCCCGTTGCTCCCCCGTAGCGAACCACGGGGGTATGACAGTTACCCCTGACGACTGCGCCGGGGAGCGGAGCCCGCCCCCCGGCGTGGGTCGACCCACCCGGGGAGATCCCAACTCGGTGGGTCGAACGCCTGTTCGGCATCGAAACACGAACGGGCGTTCCCGTCAAGACACTTTCCGAACAGGTGTTTGCCCCGAACGCCTGATCGTGTTAGCGTGCCTGTGGGCGCCTCAGATGGCGTCCGCCCGCGGGGAATGGAGAAACAGCACGCGGGACGGCCACGCAGGAAGGTACGAAACCATGACCGAGCTCACCGCCCGGCAGCGCCAGGTGCTCGAGTTCGTCGACGCCGAGGTGCGCCGCCGCGGCTACCCGCCGAGCGTGCGCGAGATCGGCGAGGCCGTGGGCCTGTCGTCGAGCTCGACCGTGCACGCCCACCTCGCCGCGCTCCAGGACAAGGGCTACCTCGTCCGGGACCCCACGAAGCCTCGGGCCATCGAGGTCCGCTTCGAGCCCGGGTCGGGGGCGGCGGTCGAGCGCCGCCCCGTGCGCAACATCCCGCTCCTCGGCGACGTCGCCGCCGGTACCGGCGTCCTCGCGGCCGAGAACGTGGAGGAGATCCTGCCCCTCCCCGAGGACTTCACCGGCCGCGGCCAGCTGTTCATGGTCCGGGTCCACGGCGATTCGATGATCGACGCCGGCATCCTCGACGGCGACCACGTCGTCGTCCGCCAGCAGCAGACGGCCGAGCCGGGCGAGATGGTCGTCGCCGGCATCCCAGGGGAGGAAGCGACGGTCAAGACGTTCGCCCGCCGCCGGGGCAAGATCGTGCTCAAGCCCTCGAACGCGGGCATGGACGAGCTCGTCTACGACCCCGACGAGGTCGTGATCTACGGCAAGGTCGTGACCGTCCTCCGCAAGGTCTGACCGCGGCCGCTCACGCGTCGACGCCGAGGAACCGGGCGAGCGCGGCGTAGCACTGCTCGACCGACGCCCGAGTGACCTGCTCGTCGGCGGTATGGGCAACGTCGGGATCGCCGGGGCCGAAGTTGACGGCCGGGACGCTCCGGGACGCGAAGCGGGCGACGTCGGTCCAGCCGAGCTTGGGCTCGACGGGCAGACCCAGGACGTCCACGAACTCGGCGACGAGCGGGTGACCCAGGTTGGGCGGCGCCGCCGGCGACCCGTCGACGACCTCGATCCGGTCGGCGTCCTCGAGCAGCGCCTCCACCTGGGTACGTGCCTCGTCGATCGAATGCTGCGGCGCGAAGCGCCGGTTCACGACGATCGTGCACGTGTCGGGCACGACGTTGTTGGCGACGCCGCCATCGATCCGGACGACCTGGAGCGACTCGCGGTACGGGAGGCCGTCGACGAGCACGGTGTCCGAGTCGTGGGCCGCGAGGCGCGCCAGCACGTCGGCGGCGGCATGAATGGCGTTGGTGCCCTTCCAAGGCCGCGCCGAATGCGCCCGCTCGCCGTCGAAGTGCGCCCGGAGGTGCAGCGTGCCCTGGCAGCCGGCCTCGATGTGGCCGCCCGTCGGCTCCAGCAGGATCGCGAAGTCGCCTGCGAGCAGCGCCGGTTGCTCGGCGAACACGTGGCGGAGGCCGTTGAACTCGTCGGCGATCTCCTCGCCCTCGTAGAACGCCAGCGTGCAGTCGAACCTCGGTTCGTTCCCGGCGCTGATCTCCTCGGCCAGGCGGAGCAGGACGGCGAGCCCGCCCTTCATGTCGGCCGATCCCAATCCGTGCAGCACGTCGCCGTCGAGCTGCGGCACCTCGTTGCCGTTGGCGGGCACCGTGTCGAGGTGACCGCCGAGCACGATCCGGCGGTTGCGACCCAGCTCCGTGCGCGCGACCACGGTGTTGCCGACACGCGCAAGGGCGAGCCCCGGCGCGCGCTCGTCGAGGCGACGCTCGACACGATCGGCGAGCTCGGCTTCGTCCCGGCTGACCGACGGCACCGCGACCAGCGAGGCCGTCAGTACCAGGAGGTCGTCCGCCGGAACGGCGAGGAGATCAGGAAGCGACGCCGTGCTCACGGAGGATCTCGTTGAGCTTCGCCTTGTCGGCGCGCTCCCCCGGCTCGAGGCGCCGCAAGATCAGCGCGCACGGGAGCCCGAACTCCCCGCCCGGGAACTCGCGCTTGCGGGTCGCCTGCACGACGATGCACCACGGCGGCACGACGCCGCGAGCGATCTCGTCACCTGTCTGGGAGTCGATCACCGGAATGGCGGGATTCAGGATGACCCCCTCGCCGAGCACGCTGCCCTGACCCACGCGCGCGCCTTGGGTGACCATGGAGCGGCTGCCGATCATCGCGTCGTCCTCCACGATCACGGGCGCCGCCTGCGGCGGCTCGAGGACGCCGCCGATACCCACCCCGCCGGACAGGTGCACACGTTCACCGATCTGTCCGCACGAACCCACGGTGGCCCACGTGTCGACCATCGTGTCGGCGCCGACGTGGGCGCCGATGTTGACGTACGACGGCATCAGGATGACCCCGGGCGCGAGGTACGAGCCCCAACGGGCCGAGGCACCGGGCACCACCCGCACCCGCGCCGACGCATAGTCGTGCTTGAGCGGAAGCTTGTCGTGGTACTCGAACGGCCCCGCCTCCGCGACGGAGAGTCCCTCGAGCCGGAACAGGAGCAGGATCGCCTGCTTCAACCATTCGTGCACGACGACCGCGCCGTCGACCACCTCCGCCACTCGCGCCTCGCCCCGATCGAGCAGGTCGATCGCCTCGTGCACGACGGCGCGCGCCTCGGCGCGCGGCATGACCGCGTCGAGGTCGTCCCGACCGTCCCAGAGCCGAGTGACCTGCTCGGCGAGGTCGCTCACACCGGCTCCTTGGCCGCGAGGCGGTCGAACGCGAGGGCCAGGCGGTCGTCGGTTTGCGTGAGCGAGAGCCGGACGTGGGCCGACCCGTCCGGACCGTAGAGGTCGCCGGGCGCCACGAGGAGCCCGCGCTCGGCGAGGCGCCGGGCGATCGCCCACCCGTCTTCTGTGCCCTCGGGCGACCGGAGCCACAGGTAGAACGTCGACGGGCCCCCGTCGTGGACAAGACCCCATTCCTCGAGGGCGCGGCGTGCCTCCTCGCGCCGGCGGGCGTAGCGGGCCCGCTGCTCGTCGACGTGCGCATCGTCGGCGAGCGCCGCCGTCGCGGCGGCCTGCACGGGCGCCGGCGTCATGAACCCGGCGTGCTTGCGGACCTCCCCCAGGTAGCTCACGAGGGCGGCATCGCCCGCAACGAAGCCGGCGCGCAGGCCCGCCATGTTCGACCGCTTCGAGAGGGAGTGGACGGCGAGGGCGCCGTCGTGGCCCGCCCCCAGCACGGTCGCGGGCGCTGCCGCCGACCCCGACTCGTCGTAGGTGAACTCGGCGTAGCACTCGTCGCTGGCGACGATCGCGCCCCATTCCCGGGCCCAGTCCCCGACAGCCCGGAGATGCTCCGCGCCACCCGCGGCGCCGGTCGGGTTGCCGGGCTCGTTCACCCACATGACGAGGGCACGGGCGGCGTCCGCCTCGCTGATCTGGGAGACGTCGAGCAGCCAGCGGTCGTCGAGCGGCACCGGCACCGCGCGCAGCCCGGCCAGGCGCGCGCCCATCTCGTAGGTCGGATAGGCGACGGCCGGGTACAGCACCGTGTCGCGCGACGGGTCGCGCAACGCGAGAAGTCGCGGCAGCGACGCCACGAGCTCCTTGGTGCCGATGCAGGCGAACACGGCGTCGGCCGACACGGTGACACCGAAACGGCGGCTGATCCATCCCGCCGCCGCCTGCCGGTACGCGGGCGCCCCGATCGCGGCGGGATAGCCGGTCGCGCCCGCCGCCGCGTCGGCGAGCGCGCGCCGCGCCACCTCGGGCATCGGGTCGACCGGCGTGCCGACCGAGCAGTCGACGATCCCACCGGGCACGGCCTCGGCCACGGCGCGCAGCTCGCGCAGGCGATCGTGCGGGTACGGCGGCGGGACGAACCCGGGCGCGGCCATGCGGGGCAGGCTACCCGGGCCCGTTCGGCGTACCCCCGGGTCCGCCGTTCTGCACCACGAACTCGCGGAAGCGGCTCACGCCGGAGTCGGGGATGCGGGCGCGGACGCGGGTCTCCCGATCGCCGTGCACCTCGACGAGCACGTCACCTTCCCGATGCAACGCGGCCATGACATCGCCGCGTTCGTAGGGGACGGCGAGCTCGACGACGGGATCGAGCGCCCGCAGCCGCGCGCCCAGGACCTCCTGCAGCTTCTCGACTCCCTCGCCGGTCCGCGCCGACACCGCGACCGCCTCCGGATGGGTCGAAAGCAGGTCGTCGACGGCGGTGGGGTCGGCGAGGTCGATCTTGTTCACGACGAGCAGCTCGGGTTGATGGGCGGCGTCGATCTCGCGCAGCACGGCCCGCACCGCTTCGACTTGCTGCTCGGCGTCGGGCGCGCCGGCGTCGACGACGTGGACGAGCATGTCGACCTGCGCGACCTCTTCGAGCGTCGACCGGAAGGCCTCGACCAGCTGGTGGGGCAATCGCCGCACGAACCCGACCGTGTCGCTGAGCAACGCGACCTCGCCCCCGGGAAGCTGCAGGCGCCGCGTCGTGGGATCCAGCGTGGAGAACAAGCGGTCCTCGACGAGGGCGTCGGCGCGGGTGAGCCGGTTCAGCAGGGTCGACTTGCCCGCGTTCGTGTAGCCGACCAGCGAGACCGTCGGGAGCTCCCGTCGCCGGCGGGCCTTGCGCTGGGTGGCCCGCGTCTTGGCGAGGCGTTCGAGCTCGCCTTCGAGCTTGTTCATGCGTCGTTGGATGCGCCGGCGGTCGACCTCGAGCTGGGTCTCGCCCGGGCCCCGGGTGCCGATCCCGCCCGCCTGCTGGCTCAGCTCGATGCCGCGGCCGCGCAGGCGCGGCAGCCGGTACCGCAACTGGGCGAGCTCGACCTGGACCATGCCCTCCTGACTGCGAGCATGCTGGGCGAAGATGTCCAGGATGAGCGCGACGCGGTCGACGACGTCGCGCCCGAACTTCTTCTCGAGGTTGCGTTGCTGCGCCGGTGTCAGCTCGTCGTCGAACACGACGACGTCGACGTCGAGCGCGTCTGCCAGCGCGCGCAGCTCGTCGGCCTTACCCGAGCCGATATAGGTGGCGGGGTCGGGGGACGGCCGCCGCTGGAGCACCGACTCGACCGGAAGGGCGCCGGCGGTGTCCGTGAGGAGCCCGAGCTCGGAGAGGCTGACCTCGGCGTCGTCCAGCGACTGCGTTCCCGAACCCGTGCCGACCAGCAGCGCGCGTTGCTCGACGACACCGAAGTCGACTTCGGTGGCGGCGAGTCTGCGGCGCTGGCGTCCTTCGCGCTCGCTCACGCGACCGTCACCTCCGTGTCGAAGACGTGCGTAACCGGGCCGTGCAGGCGAATGGTCTCGCCAAGATCGACCTCGTGGATGCCGCCCGGCACGCGCACCGTGACGTGCTCACCGACGAGCCGGCGGCGGTGGGCGACCGCCGCCGAGGCGCACACCCCGGTGCCGCACGACCGCGTCTCGCCAACGCCGCGTTCCCAGACCCGCATCGTCAGCTCGTGGGGCGCGGTGACGGCGATGAACTCGACGTTCGTGCGGTGCGGGAAACGCGTATCGGTCTCGAGATGCGGGCCGTGCTGCGTGACCCTGGTCGTCTCCGGATCGTCGACGAGCAGGACGAAGTGCGGGTTCCCCATGCCGGCGGCGTCGCCGTGGTACGTGACGCCGTGGAAGGTGACCTCGAGATCGAGGGCGCTCGGCGCGTCGAGTGGGATCTCGGCCGGCTCGAACGTCACGGGCCCCATGTCGACGGTGGCGGCGACTAGCTCGCCCGTCGCGGGGTCGACGCCGAGCTCGACCTCGCGCCGCCCGCCGGCGGTGTCGACGACGAGCCGCTTCCCGTCGCCCAGTCCCTCACGGACCGCGACCCAGGAGAGGCAACCGATCCCGTTCCCGCTCATCTCGGCCAGGCTCCCGTCGGCGTTGCGCAGCTCCATCGTGCAATCGGCGCCATCACGGCCGGGCAGCAGCGTGATAAGGCCGTCGGCGCCGACGCCCACGTGCCGGTCACAGAGGCGCGCCGCGATGCCCTGGGCCGGCGCACGGCCGTCGCCGGCGACCGTGACGAGGAAGTCGTTCCCGGCGCCGTGCAGCTTGGAGACCCGAAGCGTTCGGGAGGTCATGACGTCCAGGTTGCCAGCAGCTCGGGGAGCAGATCGCATGGATTCCCGGCCGTCCCCAACCACGTGATCCGGGGGTCGCGGCGGAACCACATGCGCTGCCGGCGCGCGAACGAGCGGGTCCTCCGGACCGCCGTGTCGAGCGCCGCGTCCAGCGATGCGTCGCCGTCCGACAGCGCGGCGATGATCTCCTTGTACCCGATCGCCTGCGCCGCGGTGCGCGACAGCGGCGGGCCGTCGAGCAGCCGCTGCACCTCGTCGACCAGGCCGGCGTCGCGCATCGCCGCCAACCGTGCCGCGATCCGGTCGTTCAGCACGTCGCGAGGGACCCAGACGCCGACCATCCGCACCGCGAACGCGGTGGGACCGAACTGGTCGAGCCCGGGCCCGAACGAGGAGAACGGCGCACCAGTGAGGCGGATCACCTCGAGCGCCCGAACGATCCGACGGGCGTTGTGCGGGTCGATCTTCTCGGCGGCGTCGGGATCGCGCCGTCGGAGCTCGTCGTAGGCCGCGGCCACACCGCCCGGCTCCGCCGTCCACGCCTCGAGCTCCGCCCGCAGATCGGGGTCCTCGCGGGGGAAGCGCAGGTCGTCGACGACCGCTTGCACGTAGAGACCGGTCCCGCCGACGAGCAGGGCGCGCCCGCCACGCCGCTCGATCTCGGCGACGGCGGCACGGGCCGCGCTCTGGTGCCGGACCGCCGACCACTCGTCGGTGGGCTCGACCACGTCGATCACGTGATGGGCCACCGCGGCGCGTTCCGCGGCGGTCGGCTTGGCTGTCCCGATGTCGAGCCCGCGGTACACCTGCATCGAATCGAGCGAGACGATCTCAACGTCGCCGAGCGCGTGCGCGGCGCCCAGAGCCAGCGCCGACTTCCCGGATGCGGTGGGCCCGACGAGGGCCAGGTGCGTGACCGTGGCTACACCACCGCGACGGGGATGCGGGTCCGGGTCCGCCGCGCCGGCGCGATCGCCTGCACGAAGTCGCCACGGAGCCAGTGCGGGGCTGCGTGCGTGATCTGCACGTCGACGAGCGCGCCCGGCGAGCTCGCGCCGTCGGGAGCGACGAAGTGGACGAGCTTGTTCTGCCGGGTGCGGCCCGACAGCACCGATGCGTCCTTCTTCGACGGCCCCTCGACCAGGACCTCCTCGGTCCGGCCGACACGCGCCGCGTGCTTGTCGAGCGCGTGGCGCTCCACCACTTCGACCAGCCGCCGCATCCGCTCCTGGGCGACCTCGGCCGGCACGAGCTCGTCGGTCATGTCGGCGGCCGGCGTACCCGGCCGGGGCGAGAACACGAACGTGTACGCGGCGTCGTAGGCGGCCTCGTCGACCACGTCGGTGGTGCGGCGGAAGTCGTCTTCCGTCTCGCCCGGGAAGCCCACGATGAGGTCGGTGGTCACGGCGAGATCGGGCAGCGCGTCGCGGGCCGCGGCCAGCCTCCGCAGGTAGCGCTCCGCGGTGTAGCCGCGGTGCATGCGCGCCAGCGTGCGGTCGCTGCCGGCCTGCAGCGGCAGGTGCAGGTGCTCGCAGACAGCCTCGCACTCGGCCATCGCCGCGATCGTCTCCGGCCGGAGGTCCTTCGGATGCGGCGACGTGTACCGGATGCGCCGGATCCCGTCGACGGCGTCGACGGCTCTCAGCAGGTCGGCGAATCGTGGCGCGTACTGGCCTGCGCCCAGGTCGCGCCCGTATGAGTTGACGTTCTGGCCGAGGAGGGTGATCTCGCTCACGCCGTCGGCGGCGAGCTCCTCGACCTCGCGCACGATGTCGCCCATCCGGCGGCTGACCTCGCGGCCCCGCACGATCGGGACGATGCAGAAGGTGCACGAGTTGTCGCAGCCGATCTGGATCGTGATCCACGCCGAGTGGGCGACGTCGCGCCGGGCCGGCAAGGCCGACGGGTAGGCCTCGTGCTCCTCGAGGATCTCGACGATGGGACCCTCGAGCCGGGACCGTTCGAGCAGCGCCGGGGCGTGGGCGAGGTTGTGCGTGCCGAACACGACGTCGACGTGGCCGGCGCGCTCGACGATGAGGTCGCGGTCCTTCTGCGCGAGGCAGCCGCCGACGGCGATCTGGAGGTCGGGGCGGCGTTCCTTGAGGCTCTTCAGCCGCCCGAGATGGCCGTAGAGCTTGTTGTCGGCGTTCTCCCGGACACAGCAGGTGTTGAGCACGACCACGTCGGCCTCGTCGACGTCGTCGGTGTGCTCCATGCCGTCGGCCGCGAGCAACCCGGCGATCCGCTCGGAGTCGTGCTCGTTCATCTGGCATCCGAACGTGCGGATGTGGAAGCGGCGGGGCTCCGTCACGGGCTCAGTCTACGGACGGGGGTTCGCGGTCACGGCCGCAGGCAGCCGTCCACCACCTGCTCGACCTTGGTGCGCTTGGGCGTGCCCGGATCGTCGGTGTAGTGCACGACGACGTCCTTCTTCTGCACGGTCGACGGCCCCGCCAGAGCCGACCCGATCCTTTCCCGGGCCCGGGTCGCGTCGGACCGGCTCGGGAAGGAGTCCACGATCGCAGAGAAGAACAGCAGCGGCGGCTCCTCGAGGTCGACCTCGGCGAACTCGAATCCCTCCTCGTGGAGGAAGTCGGCTCGCTCGTTGGGCGGCTTCGGACGGGCCACCTCGTAGTCGGACTTCCGGGCGCAGTCGGCGAATCGATCCGCCCTCGCCGCGACGTCGCTCGCCCGGGGTTTGCGCGCCGCCGACGAGCCGCCGCCGCTGCCGCCGCAACCGACCAGCGTCAGGAATGCGACGACCACGATCACACCCGCACGCCCCGGCATCACGACCTCCCAGCCGATGGTCCGCAACAGCTTGCCCCGAGCAGGCCAATTCGCATACAGAGCACGGCATGCCCGCCGAGCCCGAGCTGCGCACGGTGCGTCTGGTCCTCCGCCGATGGCGGGAAGCGGACCGGACGCCGTTCGCGACACTGA
>Ga0126306_10001144_pt1 | contig 13904 bp, 13 predicted proteins | sample Plot27_FD_92592 | JGI IMG/M metagenome (GOLD analysis project Ga0126306, IMG submission 92592) | Serpentine soil microbial communities from UC McLaughlin Reserve, CA, USA - Plot27 | ecosystem: Environmental > Terrestrial > Soil > Grasslands | place: USA: UC McLaughlin Reserve, Lake County...
ATGGCTCCAAGCGCTGGAGCTCCGGGTCCGGTGGCACCGCGCACGCCGATTGGTCGTCTGGCACGGATCGTCCTCCTCTGTGCGCGTCGGTCGTCTTATCGTCGTCTCCCAGGTAGAACTGACGCCCGTCGCAAAACTCATCGCTGCCGCGTCAAGGGGTCGACCCGGTCTAGTCTCCCGAGCCGTGGCCGCGGCGCCGGAAGACCCGACCTCATCGGAGCAAGCGCTCCTCGACGCGGCCCGCGGGGGCGACGAGGACGCGTTTCGTCGCCTCGTCGAGCCCCACCGCACGGACCTTCACGCCCACTGCTACCGGATGCTTGGTTCGCTCCAGGACGCGGAGGATGCCCTCCAGGACACCCTGCTGCGGGCCTGGCGGGGGTTGCCGCGGTTTGGGGGCCGAAGGCTGTTCCGCCCCTGGCTCTACCGGATCGCGACCAACGTGTGCCTCGACGCGCTGGCCCGACGGCCCAAACGGCTCCTTCCGGTTGACCACGGCCAACCGGCCGGCCCCGACGATGATCCCGGCGAGCCGCTCGCCGAATCGGTATGGCTGGAGCCCTACCCCGACCAGGAGCTGGGGCTAGAGGAGGGCTATGCGGCGCCCGAGGCTCGCTACGAGCGGCGCGAGGCGGTGGAACTCGCGTTCATCGCAGCGGTTCAGCACCTCTCGGCGACGCAGCGCGCCGTGCTCTTGCTTCGCGACGTGCTCGGCTTCTCGGCCCGCGAGGTCGCGGAGACGCTCCAGACGACCACCGCCTCGGTGAACAGCGCACTGCAGCGCGCCCGCAGGGCGGTCGACGAGCGCCTGCCCGCACGCAGCCAGCAGGCCACACTGCGCTCGCTCGGCGACGAGCGCGTGCGCGCGATCGTGGAGAGGTACATCGACGCGTGGGAGCGCGGCGACGTCGACGCAATCGCCGCGATGCTCGCCGATGACGCGACCTTCGCGATGCCGCCCTATCCAAGCTGGTGGCGCGGCCGCGACGTCATCGCCGCCTTCGCCGCGGAGCCCGTCCATCGCTACCTTCCCACACGGGCGAATGGCCAGGCGGCGAACGCCGCCTACCGCTGGGATCCGGCGAAGGGGAGCTACGTTGCGGAAGCGCTTGAGCTGCTGACCCTGGAGGGCGCCCAGGTTAAGGAGATGACCGCGTTCATGGCCCCCGAGCTCTTTCCGCGCTTCGGCCTGCCGGACGAGCTTCCCCGCTAGTTGCAGCCCCGGGCCGATTTGCGGCCGGCGTCCCTCCCGACTTCTTGCGTCAGAAGGAGCAGGGCCTCATGATCAGCATTCGCCCCAGTACGCTCCCGCCCACCCACGAGAGGGGCGTCTCAGGTCCGGCGCCACTGATTGTCGCGCCGGACGACGAGCAGGCGCGCAGGTCGAGACTGCTGCTCCGCGACGAATGGAGCAGTCTGCGGGTACCTCGTCCGACGGCCGCCTCGCTACCGGTATGGACGATACACGCCGCCCTGCTTCCACGGGCGCGGCTTGAGCCGGCCTGCGGCCGCGTAGAGCTCAGCAAGGCGATCGTCCTTTGCGGCCACGCGTGCGTCTTCGCGCCCGCTCGGTTTCTCCTCGTGCTGAGGGGTGCGCGCTGCCGGGGGCCACGAGACGGCGTCGCCGTCGTCTTCATCGTCGGGGAAGGGATCGGAGCGATTCGCGAACTGGTCGATCCCGGCCAGAACGCTCAGGAGCACCCGAACCCGACGACGTAGGTGCATGCGGCCTCGAGGCCGACCGCAAGCCCCACGATCGTGAACATCGCGACGCCGACGAGGAGCGCCACGCCGAGCCGCAATCTGCGGCGCGTCGTCGACTCCAAGGGCGCGGGCGCTCGAGGAGGAGCTGTCCAAGTCGTCCTACGCCCTGCGATCCTCACCATGCTTCGGGCCCAGCTGCCGACGCTCGACCACGACGAGCAGGTGGTTGTGGGGCCAGCGTCGGCGCTCTCGGAGCTCATCGCTGTGGCCGCCCGAAACTCCGTCGATGACCTGAGCGAGTTGATTCGCGAACCGCTCATGACAGGCGGCGAGCGAGAAGCAAGGCTCCGCGCGGCAGTGGCTGCGGCGATCGCGTGGCTCGTACATGGAGTGCGAGGCGCTCGAGTGGTTCACGTTCGACCCGCCGTACGACCCCGCTGACCCGACGATGTAGGCGGCGCGAGGAGGTCGGTGAGGCTACCGGCGGCAGTCCACCCCGCGCGCCGCGAGCCTCGCGGTCACGCGGACGGGCCAGCTGAACGCGCAACGCGGGAGCTGCGGCTGAGTACGGACTCAGACCGCGGCCCGTCGCTGATGTGAAGGCGGACCGGCGGACGTAGCCTCGGACGGACGTATCAATCCGGTTCCGACGGGAGGCTCCATGACAGTGGTCTGGTTCGTGATCTGGCTGGTCGCCAACAACGTCGGCGGCGTCGAGCCACTGCTCCTAGACCCGGTCAACGGCTGGACCGCGACGCTGATCGTTGCGGTGGCACTCGATCTCGGTGGATCGCACGCCCGACGCGCGACGGGCTGACCGTCGTCCGCGCAGCGCATCTCGTGGTCTTGCCCGAATCCCCTGCTAACCGGCTGCCGGCGCTTCCTTCGGGTCCGCCGCGGTGTCCAGCTCGATATCGACGTCGGCGAAGCCGCCCGGCGGTGGTGCGAACACCTCGCTCGGCCGGCCGCCGAGTAGGTACGGGCCGAGGTAACGGCCGGCGATCTTCGTCGGCGGCCACCAGAGTGGCGCGAGCGATGTCGTGCCCTCGTCGGCGTCGTGGAGGTCGCGCGTTCGGAGGAACTGCGGATCGCCGCCGCTGAACAGCATCCCGCGCAGTACGGGCGAGAATCCGGCGGGCGTCACCGAAGCGCCGAGATCTGCGGCGATGTGCGCTGCCACGGCATCCGCCTGCTGCGCGGCCAACCCGCCTTGCTTCACCCGGAAGTTGGTGGCGTCGCCAGCGGCATAGACGTCGGCGAGACCGTGAACGCGGCCGTGGGAGTCGACCGGGATGAACCCGAAGTCGTCGGCCGGCAGGCCCTGGATTCGCGGACCGCGGACAAGCGGTAACGCTACGACGGCGTCGACCGGCAGAGCTCGATGGCCAGGCTCGAGCATGACCATGCCCGGCCGCACCTCGGCGCTCGTATCGCCGACGAACTCGATGCCGGAGCTGCGAAGCCAATGCCCTGCGCTCGCGCTGGCTTGCGTCCCGAACACGGCCAATGGCCGCTCCTCGCGAGTGATCAGGGCCATCTCGGGCTCGACCGCGGAGGCCCGCGCCGCATGGCTGGTCAGCAGGGCCAGCTCGTACAGCGGAAGCGTCCATCCGATGGACGTCGGGGCGATGAAGGCGACGCGGCGGATCTCGCCCCGCTCGACGCTGCCCACGAGCTCGCGCATCGCGTCGGCCCATCGCTCCGCGCCGACCGTGACCGAGTGATCGTAGGCCGGCGTGCTGCGCGCGCCGGGAGCAAGCACAAGGGTGTCGTAGCCGACTGCGCCACCGCCGCTGAGGAGCACGCGCTGCTCCGCCGGTCGCACCTCGCTGACCGAGCCGCGAACGAGCGTCGCGCCGACGTGTGACGTGATCGGCTCGACGGGATGACGGTGCGCTTGTCCCAGGCCGAAGGGCTCGACAACGGTCATCGGTCGATCGACGAAGTCACGCTCGGGCGCCACAAGCGTGAGGCGAACGCGATCGCCGGCAAGCTCGTGGAGTGCGAGCAGCGCCTCGAGGCCGGCGACACTGGCCCCGACGATCACGACTTCCGGGGTGGGGCGAGATGCGCGTTCGTAGGTCATGCACCGAAGCTAGACGTGAAGGACACGTCCGGCATCGGCGTAACACCGCGCACCTCGTTCGGGAAATCCGCGGACCAGCCTGCTCGGAAGGTCAGCCGCGCGCAACCCGCACGATCAAGACCGGCGCGTCGGCATTGTGGACCAATCCAGACGACACGGATCCCAACACGGTGGATGCGACGGAGCCGTGGCCGCGGCACCCCGCGACAATGACGGCTGCACCCTCGTTGCGTGCGGTCGCCGCGAGCGTCCGCCAGGCGCCCAGCCCCGACGGGATTGCCCAGCCACGCGCTTCGAGCCCCTGCTCGGCCGCGATCGCGGCGCCCTCGGCGGCGATCCTGTCCGCCTGCTCGGCGCGCACCTCCTCGAGGTCGCTTGCCACGTCCCGGATCTCGGCGACGGGCGCCCCGAGCAGCGTCTCGCCGACGAACGAGTTCGTGACCGCTGCGGACCAGGTGTGCACGACGAGCGTGTCATGAGCCGGGAAGAGCCGCGCAGCGCTGGTGATGGCGGCCTTTGCGCCGTCCGAGCCGTCGTAGCCGATGAGCAGCGGGCCCGTGAGCTCGCCCGTTCCCGGCGGGATGACGAGCACCGGGCGGTCCGCGTGATGGACCAGTGCGGAGGACGTCGAACCGAGGAAAGCCCGCGCCATGCCGCCTAACCCGCGCGTTCCGCAGGCGATGAGATCGGCCCGAGCCTCTCGACCGGCGGAGCAGATCGCACGCCAAGCGCTGCTTCCCTCGGATAGCAGGGCCGTCGCCTCGAGACCGGCGTCCTCGGCGAGCGACCGCCCTCGCTCGGCGATCCTCCGGGAGCTGTCCTCAGCCTCGCGCTCGTAAGCCGCTGCGGAAGCGACGATCACGGAGTCGGGCACTGCGAGCCGTGCAAGGGCCGCGTGCTCGAGGGCCACCGCGTCGCCGCGAGCATGGACGACGGTAGCGCGCGCATCGGGCATGAGCCGAGCCGCTGCGCGGATGGCCCATGCCGCCTCGTCGGAGCCGTCGTAGGCGATCAGCACGCGTGGCGGCTCGCTACGGGCCACGGGCATGATCAACCCGCAGACCCGTGTCGCTGGCTCGCCATCTCAGGCCGCCCTTGCGAGTCTTCCGCAAGCTGATGGCGCGAGCTTCGGACCGCGCCGTGGCGCTCGCGAGGCAACACGATCAGGGGGCATGCGCAGCTGTGCGCGAGCGTTCCGGACACGCCACCGACGAGGGTGCCCAGGAGTCGTCCGAAACCGCGCGAACCGCAGACGAGGAGGTCGAGCTCAGCCGAGGCGGCGGCGAGGGCGTGGCCGGCGTCGCCGTCGAGCAGCTCGACCTCGGCGAGGACGTCGGTCGGAACGCTGGCCACTGCACGGTCGACGACCGCTCGCGCGCTTGCGCGACGTTCTGCGTCGGACGCGGCGGGCGGGTCGAGCACCGTGCAGATCGACAGCGTCGCTCCCCCCAGCACCGCCATGGCCGCAGCGGCGGCGAGCGCTTCACGTCCTTCCGCGGTGTCGACGAACGCGACTCCGATGCGGCCGATCACGTTGGTGCTCCCTGAGAAGTTGCGCGGGGCGACCGCCAGGGCACACGGCGCTGTGTGTAGCAGCCGCTCTGCCACTCCGCCCGGCAGCACCCGACCGAAGCGGCCCCGGTGCGACGCGCCCACGACAAGGAGCGACGCGTCGAGCTGCTCGGCGGCAGCGCGCAATCCGCGAACACGCGACGTGTTCGGTTCTGCGTTGCAACGTGAGCTCCAGCTCGTCGCCCAGCGTGTCCGCTTTCTTCGCGAGGGCCAGGATCGCTTCGCCTTCGAGGACCGCGGGGTCCGCGGCCGACGACACCGGCGCGGACCGGTCGTACGGGAACACGTGGGCGAGCGCGAGCGGCGCGCCGGTGAAACCTGCGAGCTCGCGGCCGAGCGCGAGCGGGGCGTGGTCGTCGTCGCGTAGCGCAACGCCGATCACGATCGGGTTCGCCATGATCAACTCTGGACCGCCGAAGACTCGGCCCTGTCCGGACCGGTCGGCGCGTTGGGGTCCCGTGTCTCGGTCAGCGCCGCATCTGGGATCACGGTCACGGGGCAGGGGGCCACGTGCAGGAGCTCATGCGCGACACTCCCGAGCACCGCTCGCATGCGGCCGAAGCCACGTGTCCGATGATGATCGACTCAGCTCCGCGGGCCTCCGCGACCCCCGCGATGATCTCCGCCGGCGGGCCGGCGATCAGCTCGAGCTCGTGGTCGACTTGCGCGAGCCGAGGGTCGGCATCTGCGGCGACTCGATCGAGGACTGCTTGACCGCGCCGGAGCGCATGCTCGAGCAGCTCCTCGTAGTGCTCGCTGCCCCAGAAGTCTCCAGGGGCGTGGTACGCGTGCACCACGAAGATCCGGCCATCGCCGACACGATCGATGGCGAGCCGGAGCGCTGCGCGCGAGGAAGGTGAGCCGTCGTAACCGACGACGATGCTCGGGGTGCTCAAGGGGGCGGATATGGAAGTCTCCTGATCGGCGATCGCATGTCAACGACGATGTTCCGCCGCGTGCCGTCTGCGCACCACCGTGACGAGCCGCGGCTCGTAGCGGCGGACTACGGATCGCTGAAGGCGCTCGTTCCGGAGCGGGGTGCGGGCACTCATCGAGCACCCGCACGGGCGGACGCGCTCACGGTGCTGTCGCCTCTCGCTCCTCGGCCACCGAGTGGAACGAGCCTTCGACGCCGCGCGGGATGAGAACGACGGGGCAGTGCGCTTCGCGCGTCAGGCGGTGCGTGACGCCACCGAGCAGGACGGACCGGAGCGGCCCGTAGCCGCGAGAGCCGCAGACAACGAGGTCCACGTCGCCGGAGAGCGTGACAAGCGCATCGACCGTGTGTCCGACGACGACATGCCCGGTGGTGGAGAGCCCGGGGGTAACGTTCTGGAGCGCCGTATCCAGCGCGCGCTGGGCGGGCGTCTTCCATGACTCCAATCCGCCCTCGATCCGATACGGCGAGATCGTGGCCGACTGGCCCCATTCGAGCGGCTCGACAGCGGTCAGGGCGTGCAGCGACGCGCCGGCGGCATGCGCGAGTCCCGCGCCCGCGCGCAGCGCCTCGTGGCCCTCCTCCAGGTCGACGAAGCCGACGCCGACCCGCAGCGGAGCCCAATCCTCGGGCAGCTGCGGTGTGGCGATCGCCACGGCGCACGGGGCGCCATGCAGCAGCCGTTCGGCGGTCGAGCCCGGCGCAACACGCCCGAGTCGCCCCCTGTGCGTCGATCCGACGACGATCATGCTCGCGCCCCGCTGCACTGCTGTGTCATGGAGGGCGCGCGCCGGCGAGGGGCCGCCCACGACCAACAGCTCGGCCGGGGTGCCGGCAGCGAGGCGTTCGAGCTGCGTGGCCGCGTCCGCCCGCAGCTCGGCTTCGAACATCGTGCTCGTCCGGGTGGCGGTGGGCTCGCGCGGGTAGGTAGCGACCGCGACGAGCGGCTGTCCCGTGACGCGCGAGAGGCCCGCGGCGAGGCGCAGCGGCGAGTCGTCCTCGCGCCGCGGGTCGACGCCGACGATGAGGGGGTTGGACATGTAGCGCTCCAGCGGATCGGGGACGGATTCGGTGTCTTCGATCCTCTCGCGCGCGCTCGCAGCCGCCATCGGGTGCTCGCCGCCGATCGGCTGCGGCTTTCCACTGATTCGCCTGCGCTCCACCACCGATGCATCCGGCCCCGCGTTGCGCGACCGTCTGGGCATGGCCGAACATGTCGTGGTGGCGGGAGGCGGGGTTGGAGCCCTCGAAGGGCTGCTGGCCCTTCAGTCGCTCGCCGGAGAGAGCATCCGCATCAGCGTGATCACGCCGGCGCGGCACTTCTCATACAGAGCCCTGTCCGTCGTCGAACCGTTCGGCGCCGATCCGGCGCCGTGCTACGCCTGGGAGGACATCTCACGCGATCGCGGGGTGCGCTGGATCCGGGACGTCGTGACGGGCGTTCGCGCCGCGGCGCGCGAGCTCGACACGCGCGACGGGCCGCCGGTGCCATACGACGCCCTGCTGCTGGCCCTGGGCGCCCACGCGCGACCGGCGCTGTCGGGCGCGCTTCCGTTCGGCGGGTCGCGCGACGTGCTCGCCGTCACGCACGCGATAGAGGGGCTGACGCCCGGACGGCGCCACTCGATCGCATTCGTCGCCGTCGGCGGCATCGGTTGGACGCTTCCGCTCTACGAGCTCGCGCTGATGACGGCCGCACACGGCCGCCGGCGCGGGCTCGAACTCTCGATCGAGCTTGTGACCCGGGAGTCCGAACCGCTCGGCGTGTTCGGGCGCGCGGCCAGCGCCGCCGTCGCGCAGCGGCTCGCGCACGCCGGCGTACACCTCCGGACGGGCTCGTTCGCGACCGAAGTCGCCGACGGCAAGCTGTGGCTTGAGCTGGAGGGGCCACTCGACGCCGACCTCGTGATCGCATTGCCGCGACTTGTCGGGCACCGGCTGCCTGGCCTGCCGCACGACGAGCATGGCTTCGTGCCTGTCGACGCGTACTGCCGCGTACGCAGCATCGACCGCGTCTGGGCGGTGGGGGACATGACGACCCGACCGCTCAAGCAGGGAGGGCTCGCCGCCCAGCAGGCAGATGTCGCGGCTGCCGACATCGCGGCGACGGTCGCCGCCGCCGCCGTCGAGGTCCGTCCGTACGCCCCGAAGCTGCAGGGAAAGCTGCTGACCGGCGCGGAGCCCGTGTTCCTCGAGCGCCGTCCCCACGCGCCGCCCGAGTACGAGACCTCGGAGGCCTTCCTCTGGTGGCCTCCGCACAAGGTCGTCGGCCGCCACCTCGGCCCGTATCTGGCGTCGCTCGGCACGCCGCTGCCCCGCTGAGCGGGTCAGGCGCCGACGCCGCCGGATTCGCGGGCGTGGACGCGCGTGCCGGCCCGGCCCTTCAGCAGCGCAGCTGCGCCCTCGAGCGCGCCGATGACAGCGCTGCCGCCGGTGGCATCGGCGAATCGGCCGGCCGCCTCCACCTTGGGTCCCATGGAGCCGGCGGCGAGATCGAGGCCCCGCAGTTGTTCGGGGGTGGCCTGCGGCAACGCGCGCGCTTCCGGTGTGCCCCAGCCCGTCTGGACCGCGGGCACGTCGGTGAGCAGCAGCAACGCGTCAGCGTCGAGCTCGATCGCCAGCAGCGCGGCCGCGAGGTCCTTGTCCACCACGGCCTCCACGCCGCTCAACGTTCCGTCGCCTGCGGCGATGACCGGGACGCCGCCGCCGCCGGCGCAGATCACCAGCACACCCGCGTCGACGAGCAGGCGGATCGTTTCGAGCTCGACGATCGCGGCCGGCTCCGGCGAGGCCACGACGCGGCGCCAGCGCGCCCCGTCGGGACGGACCGCCCAGCCGCGCGCGGCCGCGACGGCGGCCGCCTCGGCGGCCTCGTACACGGGTCCGATCGGCTTTGTCGGAGAGGCGAACGCCGGTTCCCGCGCATCGACGACGACCTGGGTCAGGAGCGTCGCGACGTCGCGACTCGGGAGCGCGTTGCGCAGTCCCTGTTGCAGCAGGTAGCCGATCATCCCCTCGGACTCGGCTCCGAGCACGTCGAGGGGATACGCGCCGCCCTCCTGGTACGCCTCGGCCTGCAACGCGAGGAGCCCGACCTGCGGGCCGTTGCCGTGGGTGACGATCAACTCGTGCGCGCGCGCGACGGCGGCCAGAGCGGCCGCCGCGACGCCGATGTTGCGCCGTTGCGTCGCCGCGTCGAGCGGCTGCCCGCGGCGCAGCAACGCGTTGCCGCCGAGCGCGGCGACGACGCGCATCAAGACCAGCGCCCCGTGATCAGCGCGTGCAGGACCGCCTGCTCCGTCGGAAGCCGGTTCGCCGCCTGGTCCCAGACCGCGGACGCCGCGCCGTCGATGACCTCGGCGGCGACCTCCTCGCCGCGGTGGGCGGGCAGGCAGTGCAGGAACACGGCATCGGGGTCGGCGAGCGCCATCAGCGTGCGGTCGACTCGGTACGGCGAGAGCGCCGCGAGTCGCTCGGCGCGCTCGGCGTCCTGCCCCATGGAGACCCAGACGTCGGTGTAGACCGCGTGGGCCCCGCGCACCGCGACCGCCGGGTTGTCGGTGACGTGCACGGACCCGCCGTGGATGCGGGCGGCGAACGTCGCATGCGCCGTCACGGTCAGATCGGGCGCGAAGCCGCGCGGCGTTGCGACCATCGTGCGCATTCCGGCGAGGCTCGCGGCCTCGATCAATGAGTGCGCGACGTTGTTCCCGTCGCCGAGGTATGCGATCCGCAGGCCCTCGAGGCCGCCGAAGCGGTCTCGGAGAGTCAGCAGGTCGGCGAGCGCCTGGCACGGATGATGCTCGTCGGTCAGCGCGTTGATCACCGGCACGGAGGCCGCCGTTGCGAGCGCGTCGAGATCCGCCTGGGCGAACGTGCGGACCACCAGCGCCGCGGCGTAGGCCGAGAGGACGCGCGCGGTGTCCTCGAGCGGCTCGCCGCGGCCGAGCTGCAGCTCGTCGGGTCGCAGCATCACCGGGAGCATCCCCGGGCGCCACGCCGCCGCCTCGAACGACACGCGCGTGCGGGTGGACGGCTTGCGAAATGCGCAGGAAGCTGCGCGCGGGCGTCACCGTCGTCATGAGAGATCCTTACGCTCGATGGGACAGGACATGCGGCAAGGCTCCGGCCGCGCTTCGAGCGCGGCCGGGGCTTCCGTGGCCAGGGCGGTCTCGGGCGTCATGCCCTCTACTCGGCGGCCGCCCAGGCGTACCTGTACGTCATCGCGTTGCTGCCACCAGCGCATCCCGACGTAGGAGGAAGACGCCCGAGCCGATCATGTTGCCGACGACGAGCGCCGTGGCCATCCACAGGCCCATCGATCGCTTCAGCTTCGGTCGTGAAGGTGCGCCTTCCGGAGGGACTTGGGATGTCGTGAGGGTGGCCATGTCCTCCTCCTCGGGGTAGGCGCGGAGCTGGTAGCTGTCAGATACAGCCATGGTGCGCCGTGGGGCGGCCGCGGTCATCCGGTCACCGCACGGTGCCGGCGGTGGGCGACTACGGTTCGGTCATGGCCAGAGCCACCCGAGCAGCCGCCGACGAGAACGCGCGGCGCCTCCTCGAGGCGGGCCGGTCGCTGGTCGCGGAGCTGGACGTCGAGATCGTGCTCGAGCGGCTGCTCGAGACGGCGCGCGAGTTGACGGGTGCGAGCTACGCGGCGATCGGCGTGCTGGACGAGCGTCGGCGCGGGCTGGAGCGATTCATCACGAGCGGGATCGATCCGGCGACGCACGCAGCGATCGGCGACCTCCCGCGCGGACGGGGCGTGTTGGGCGTGCTGATCGACGATCCGAAGCCGCTCGTGCTGCCGGACGTGAGCGCGCACCCGCGGTCCTACGGCTTTCCACCCGGCCACCCGCCGATGTCTACGTTCCTCGGCGTGCCGCTGCTGATCCGGGGCGACGCGTGGGGCAACCTCTACCTGACGGAGAAGCGCGGTGGCGAGTTCGGCGACGCCGACGTGGAGGCGGTGACCGTACTCGCCGACTGGGCGGCGATCGCGATCGAGCATGCACGGCTCTACCGGAGCACCGTCGAGCGGTCGGCGGAGCTCGAGCGCGCGGTGGAAGGCCTGGAGGCGACCACCGCGATCGCTCGCGCACTGGGCTCCGAGACCGACTTGGCGCGCGTGCTGGAGCTGATCGTCAAGCGCGGCCGCGCGCTCGTGCGTGCGCGCACCGTGGTCCTGCTGCTGCGGGAGGGAGATCGCCTGGTGGCCGCGGCCGGCGCCGGGCAACTCGACGAGCGCGCCCTCCGGTCGGTCGTGTCCGTAGACCGCTCCGTGCCAGGCGAGGTGCTGCGCTTGGGCCGGCCCGAGCGCGTCTCGGACGTCGGCGTGCGGATGGGCGTAGAGGATGAGCAGATGGGGATCGTCGGCGCGGAGACGGCCCTGCTCGTGCCGTTGCGCTATCGGGACCGCGCGTTGGGCGTTTTGTGCGCGTTCGACCGGCTCGACGAACAGCCGGAGTTCGGCGATCGCGAGGAAGATCTGTTGCAGGCCTTCGCCGCGAGTGCCGCGACCGCCGTGGCGACTGCGCAGACCGTCGAGGCGGAGCGGCTCCGCCACAGCCTGCGCTCAGCCGAGCAGGAGCGCAGCCGGTGGGCGCGCGAGCTGCACGACGAGACGCTGCAGGGTCTCGCGGCGATGGGCGTGCTGCTGTCCTCCGGGCTGAAAGCGGGCGGCGATTCGCTGGAGAGGGCAGCCCGGCAGGCGACCGAGCAGCTGGCCACGGAGGTTGCGAACCTGCGGGCGCTGATCACCGAGCTGCGCCCCGCGGCGCTCGACCAGCTCGGGCTCGTGGCGGCGCTCGAGGGCCTTGCCCGCCGGGCGCGCGAGGTCGAAGGGCTCGAGGTGCACCTTGACCTGGTCGTGGATGAGGCGGCACTCGATCCGGAGTTGAAGACCGTGGTCTATCGGCTGGTCCAGGAGGCGTTGACCAACGTCGCCAAGCATGCGCGCGCGAATCGTGTGGACATCGACGTCGAGCACGGCGACGGCGAGGTGCGACTGCTCGTCGCCGATGACGGGCGCGGGTTCGACGCGGCGGAGCCGGCCGGTGGCTTCGGACTGGTCGGCATGCGGGAACGCGTCGCGCTCCTCGGCGGGGTGCTGGACCTCGCGACCTCCGATCGGGGCACGCTCGTCACGGCTCGCTTTCCGGCCTAACGCGCGGCGGTGGAGGCGAGGTCGAGATGACCCGCCAGGTACGGCGCGAGATGGCGGCCCGAGATCTTGGTGGCCGGCCACCAGAGCGGCTCGTCGGTCGGCTCCGAGGCGCCGTCGGCGTCGCGACGCAGGAACCGCGCTTCGCCGCCGCCGAGCAACAAGCCGCGAAGGACGGGGCGATAAGGACGGGGCGTGACCCCGACACCGGCCTCGGCGGCGATCACTGCCGCCGCCACGTCGGCCTGCTGCGCGGCGAGGCCGCCCTGCTTCACCGGTTGCGCGGCGACATCGCCGACGGCGAAGACCGCGTCGGTGCGAACGACGCGCGTGAACTCGTCGACGGGCACGAAACCGAGCTCGTCCGACGGCACGCCGCGGGGGCGCGGACCGACGAGTCGCGGCAGCGCGATCGCGCAATCGATCCGGAACGAGCCGCCCAGGCCCAGCCGGAGACGGCCGTCCGACACCTCCTCGACTGCCGCGCCGGAAATCAGCCGGACGTCCTGACGCTCGAGCAACATGCTGACCTCGTCGGCGGCTCCCTCGCCGAAGCCGCCGAGCGGATAGGGCTCCGCCGTCACGACGGTCAGGTCCGCGGCCGGCGCCGCCGCCCGCACCGCGCTCGCGGTCTGGAGGGCGAGCTCATACAGCGGCAGGCTCCATGTGGTGTCGCCCGGCACGACGAACGCCACCCGCCGGATCGCGCCGTCGCGGAGCGCGTCGACCACCGTGCGGACACGAGCGGCATCCTGCGGCCCACGGAACGTGAGCGCCCCGGGGATCGCCTCGACGGCCCACGCGCCGAGCGCGAGCATCAGCGCGTCGTAGTCGATCGAAGCGGCGCCCTGGGTCTCGACCGAGTGCTCGTCGACCCGCACCCGCGCGAGCGCATCACGGTGAACCCGGATGCCTCGGTCGGCTCCGATCGCGGCGAGCGGGAACCGTTGCACGGCGCCGGCAGTGAACGGCTCGGCCACGGCGAGAGGACGGTAGGTGAAGTGCCGCTCGGGGGCGAGCAGCTCGATCTGCACCCGGTCGCCGGCGAGCGCCTGCAATGCGAGCACTGCCTCGAGGCCGGCGACACCGCCGCCGGCGACGAGCACGCGGGTCGTGTCAGCAGCCATCTTGCGAGCGTAGATCCGCACGTGGCGGCGAACATCCGTATGCACGGCGCAGATCGATCGCGGGATCTCCGCAGCGCAACGGGAGATTCACCGCGTCGGGCCCGCCGTGGAGGCGGGCCCGATCGGGGGAAAGGGATGGGTGACCGTGGGCGGCGCGTCCCGCAGCGTCCTGCTGCGTTACGCGCCGCCTGTCGGCAGTCACTTCACCCGCGGGGTCACCGCGGTCTTGGGGTCAGCCGGCGGCGGGGGCGGCGGCGCCGACCTGGGCGGGGCTGCGCGCGATCTCGGGCCGGTCGAGCAGTCGGTAGGTGAGGA
>Ga0126306_10001145_pt1 | contig 13896 bp, 13 predicted proteins | sample Plot27_FD_92592 | JGI IMG/M metagenome (GOLD analysis project Ga0126306, IMG submission 92592) | Serpentine soil microbial communities from UC McLaughlin Reserve, CA, USA - Plot27 | ecosystem: Environmental > Terrestrial > Soil > Grasslands | place: USA: UC McLaughlin Reserve, Lake County...
TCCCCCACCCCGGCGCCTATAGCGCTGATCATGGCCTGTATCTCGACGTTGGAGAGGACCTTGTTGATGTTGGCCTTCTCGACGTTGAGGATCTTGCCTCGCAGCGGCAGTATCGCCTGGAAGTTTCGCTCCCTGCCCTGCTTGGCACTACCGCCCGCCGAGTCGCCCTCGACGATGTACAGCTCGCTCCTTGCAGGATCCTTCGATGAGCAGTCCGCCAGCTTGCCCGGGAGCGTCGAGCTCTCCAAGTAGCCCTTGCGGATGGTGTCGCGCACCTTCCTCGCGGCCTGGCGTGCCCGCGCGGCCTGCAGGGCCTTGTTGATGATCGCCTTCGCCTCGGCCGGGCGCTCCTCGAGGAACTCAGCGAGAAAGCGGTTCGTGGAGCTCTCGACGAGGCCCTTGATCTCGGTGTTCCCGAGCTTGGTCTTGGTCTGACCCTCGAACTGCGGGTCCCTCAACTTGACCGAGATGACGGCCGCAAGCCCCTCCCGGATGTCGTCGCCGGTGAGGTTCTCTTCCTTCTCCTTGAGCAGCCCCTTGCCCCGCGCGTAGGCGTTGATTGTGCGCGAGAGCGCCGCCCTGAAGCCGGAGAGGTGCGCCCCGCCCTCATGCGTGTTGATGTTGTTGGCGAAGGTAAAGACGGAGTCCTGGAAGCCGTTGTTCCACTGCATCGCGACCTCGACCTCCCCTACCCCCTCGTCCTCGCGCTGGAAGTAGAAGACGGTCTTGTGGACCGGGTCCTTAGCCTCGTTTATGTGCGCTACGAAATCCCTGATGCCGCCCTCGTACTGGTAGGCGACCTCCCGGTTTTCCTCGCGCCCGTCTATGAGCCGGATCTTCAACCCCTTGTTGAGGAAAGCGGACTCACGAAAACGACGGCTGAGCGTGTCGAAAGACAACTCGACGGTCTCGGTGAAGACCTCTGGGTCGGGCATGAAGCTGATCGTGGTGCCCGTCCCTTCGCCCCTCTTGAGCTTGCGGGCCTTGCCGAGAGCCCCCTTCGGGAAGCCGCGCTCGTAGCGCTGGATCCACAAGTGGCCGTCGCGCCGGATCTCCATCTCCAACCACTCGCTGAGCGCGTTGACGACCGAGGCGCCCACGCCGTGCAGCCCGCCGGAGACCTTGTAGCCCTGCCCGTCGAACTTGCCGCCGGCGTGCAGCGTCGTCATGATGACCTCGGCCGCGGACTTGCCGTACTTTTCCATCTTGCCGACCGGCATACCGCGCCCGTCGTCGGTAACGGAGACGGAGTTGTCCTCGTGGACCGTTATGAGGATCTCCGAGCAGTACCCGGCGAGCGCCTCGTCGATGGAGTTGTCAACGATCTCCCATACGAGGTGGTGCAGCCCGCGCGGGCCTGTCGAGCCGATGTACATCCCCGGCCGCCGCTTGACGGCCTCGAGCCCCTCCAGGACCTGGATGGAACTTGCATCGTAGGTGCTCTTGGAACGCTTGGGCGCCGCTTTAGTCCCCAAAAAGGACCCTCCTCGTCTTATAATCTGCGGTGGCTAGAAAATCGTTCTTCTGGGCGTAATCTCGCACCCCAAGATTGTAACACATCTTGTGCGCTTTCCAACCCCTCTGCACAGCGTTTGCCGCTTATTTAAGCCTTTTTCGGAGAAGACAGGCTAGTTTCTAACACCACCGCTTGTAGTCTCCGAGACGGCACCACCAGATATACGCACGACGCGGGATCTTTCAAGTATTTCTTCGTCGAAATAATCGAGGTTCGTAGTGGTGATAACGGCCTGGGTGCTCTCCAGGAAGTACCCGGCTAGGTACTCGCGGCGGCGTTCGTCGAGCTCGCTCATGACGTCGTCGTAGAGCAGTATGGGGTCTTCCCCCGTCTCGTCCCTCACGTGATCCCGCGCGGCGAACTTGAGCGCGAGCGTCGCGAGCCGCTGTTGGCCCTGGGACCCGAAGGTAGTCAAGTTGACCCCGCCGAGCAAAACCTCGAAGTCGTCCCGATGCGGCCCGACCGAGGTGGTGCCGCGTTCGATGTCGGCGCTGTGAGCTCCTCTGAGTGCCTCGGCGTACTCGTCTAAGGGAGCGCTATAGGAATAGCGGATCGCGGCCTTCTCGGGGCCGTACAGGGCCCTTAGAGAGGCTCCAAAGTACGACTCGAGGGGCGCGATGGCCGCCTCGCGCCCCTTCAAGACCGTCTCCCCGAGCTCGATGACCTTCCTGTCCCAGGTGGCGAGGGTGCGTTCTGAGGAGAAGCCGTCCCGGATGCGCCTGAGGAGCTGGTTGCGTTGCTGGACGGCCTTCGCGTACTCGATGGAGGCCTTGGCGTAGGACGGGCGGAGCGAGGAGAGCAGGAGGTCGAGGAACTCCCTGCGGTCGGCGGGCGCGCCTTTGACGACGCGGATATCGTCGGGGAAGAAGGTCACAGCCCTCACCCCCGCCCCTCCGGCGGAGTAGTTGGTGAGCGATGGCGCGGGGGCGCCGTCCACGGTCGGGCGCTTTTTCTGGCCCGGGGCGTAGCCGACGGCCACAGCGCGCTCGCTGGTTCCGCCGTCGAGGGAAACGCGGGCCTCGGTGCGGGTGAAGTCCTGCCCCCAGCGGACGACCTCCGTGTCGTTCGGGGTGCGTGGAGAGGAGCCGGTGACGGCGAAGGAGATTGCCTCGAGCAGGTTGGTCTTTCCCTGGGCGTTGTCACCGACGATTACGTTCAAGCCCGGGGCCAGTATGACAGTGTCATCGGGGTAGTTGCGGAAGTTGATGAGCCTCAAGGCCCGCAGGTAAGCGGTCAACGGATGACCTCCAGGCGCCCGTCCCCCACCTCGACCACGTCTCCCTCTTCGAGCTTGCGCCCCCGGCGCGTCTCCACCGCGCCGTTCACCCGCACTTCTCCGGCCTGGATCACGACCTTCGCCTCGCCGCCGCTCCCCACCAGGTTCGACGCCTTGAGCGCCTGGCCGAGGGTCATACCGGGAGGCACTTGCACGGGCTCGGCGACGCTCCTAGTTCAGGGACGGATCGCGCATCGGCATGATCAGGTACAGGAAGTCCGGCTCCTCCCCGGTCCCACCGTTCTCACCGGGTACTATCAGGCCGGGCTTGAGAGCTTCGTTGAGCTTGAAGACCACCTTCTCCGTGTCCACCGCCGAGACGCCGTCTAGGAGGTAGCCCGGGTTGAAGGAGATGAGGAAGTCGTCCTCGCTCGTCGCCTCCAGCCGCTCGTGGGCTTCCCCCACCTCACCGTTCCTCACTATTACCTCGACCGCGCCCTCGGAGAAGGAGAGGCTCACCGGCACCGGCGGCGTCTGGCGCTGGGCGAAGAGGTTGACGCGCCTTAGCGTTCTCATCAGCTCCTCCCGGCTAACCGAGATCTCGCGCTCGAACGTCGTCGGCAACAGGCGCCGGTACTCCGGGAAGTTTCCGTCGATGAGGCGCGTCCCGAAGAGGACGTCCCCGACCCTGAAGAGCGCCTGGTTCTCGGAGAGCGAGACCTCGACCTCTTCCTCCTCCGACCCCGAGAAGATGCGGGAGACCTCCTGCATCGCCCGCGCCGGTATGATCGCCTCCCTCGAGCCCTCGAAGGCGGTCGTCGCCAGCTCCGTCTCCTTTATGCTGAGGCGGTACGAGTCGGTAGTGACCATCCTGACCCGGTTCTCCTCGAAGCTTATGAGGATCCCCGTCAGCACCGGCCGAGTCTCGTCCCGCGAGTAGGACCTCGAGACTTTCTCGACGGTCTCGACGAGCACCTCCCCGCTCATCCTGAACGCGGCCTCCGCGTCGAACCCAGGGAGCTGCGGGAAGTCGTCAGCGGCGTAGGTTCGGATGCGGTACTCGTTCTCCCCGGCCGCCAGCCTCACCGTCCCCCCCGAGTCGTCGTGCTCTAGGGCGAAGCTCCCAGCGGGCAGCGCCCTCACGATGTCGTTGAAGATGCGGGCCGGTATGACCACCCGCCCCTCCTCCTCTACCTCCGCCGGCGACGAGGTCTGCACCGAGATCTCCATGTCCGTTGCCGACAACCGCAACGCGCCGTCGGCCGCCTCCAGGAGTATCCCCCCGAGCAACTGGATGGTGGATCTCGCAGAGACCCCGCGCGAGACCAGGGCAAGCTTTCTGCCAAAGGCCTCGGTGTTACAAACGGCCCTCATGTCGCCTCCTCTCTTACCTTATTATTACTACTTAACCCTATATTTATTAGATTATTAATAATAATAAGGGCTGTGGATATGTGGATAACCGGCCAAATCATTCTTACCTAAGCCAAAAACCCTCTACTTGGCCTGTGGAGAAAATTGTGGATAAGTCTTGCTACCCTGTGGACAGGTTGTGGATAAGTCGCGACTTATCCACAACCCATAGTTCTCCACAGGTTTATCCACAGGTTTATCCACAGGTTTGGCCCCTTTTATCCACAGGTTTATCCACAGACCCCGCGAGCGGTTGCCACCCACTTGTCCACAGCCCGGACGGGTTATCCACAACTTCTGGGGATAACTCCATAGGTCTGTGGACAACTACGGCGCCGGTTATCCACATTCGACCCTTGGCCTGTGGATGGGTTGGGGATAAAACACGTGTTAAATGCTTCTTTGGTGTTACAAAGTTCCTCCCCTGGGGGGAGGGGACAGAAGAGCTACTCGGGATCAACGCTTGCTTTTGACTTGGTGGGTGATCTCGTGTATCTGGGAGAAGGCATCGCGGTCACTGTTGATGAGGTTGGCGATCTTCGAGGTGGCGTGCATGACGGTCGAGTGGTCGCGGCCGCCGAACGCCTTCCCTATCTTGGGCAAGGATTCGTCGGTGAGCTCGCGCGAGAGGTACATGGCTACCTGGCGCGGGTAGGCGAAGCCTTTGGAGCGGCTCTGCCCGACCAGGTCAGCCTTCGAGATCCCGAAGTAGCGGCAGACCTCGTGTTGGATGAGCTCGATCGGGATCTCGCGGTACGCTTGGTCTGGCAGGATGTCCCTCAGGACCTCCTCGGCCAGCGCCACGCTTAACTGCCTACCGTAGAGCGAGGCGTAAGCCAGGATGCGCACCAGCGCGCCTTCAAGCTCCCGGATGTTCGTCGAGACCTTCGAGGCGATAAACGTCAGAACCTCGTCGTCAACCTCGAGGTGGTCCATGATCGCCTTCTTGCGCAGGATGGCGATGCGCGTCTCTAGGTCGGGGGGCTGGATGTCGGTGACCAATCCCCACTCGAACCTGCTTACTAGCCGATTCTCGAGGGTCTGGATGTACTTAGGATGACGGTCGGAGGCGATGACGATCTGCTTGTTCTCCTCGTAGAGCGCGTTGAAGGTGTGGAAGAACGCTTCCTGGGTCTCCACCTTGTTCTCCAGGAACTGGATATCGTCCACCAAGAGCACGTCGTTTTCCCGGTAGCGCTTCTGGAACTCCAGCGGTGCGTTATCCCTCATGGAGTTGATGAAGTCGTTGGTGAACTGCTCGCAGGTCACGTAGCGGACGCGCATGCTGGGGTCCTGATCCTCCACGTAGTGTCCCACGGCGCGCAAGAGGTGCGTCTTCCCGAGCCCGACCCCCCCGTAGATGAACAGCGGGTTGTAGACGAGCCCCGGGGTCTCCGCCACCGCCAGCGTTGCCGCGTGGGCGAACCTGTTGCCGGCCCCGATGACGAAGGTGTCGAACGTGTACTTGGCCTTGAAGGATCTGGGCGTCCGGGCGTTCAGCACCGACTCCGCCCCCTCGGCGGCAGCGCCGTTCCCGGTACGCTTGCCATCCTCCCCGACGCTCACGACCAGCGAAGCGTCCCGGCCGAGCACGGAGTCGAGGGCCTCCTCCAGCAGCGGGCGGAAGCGGCTCTCGATGTACTCCTTGGCGAACGTGTTGGGAACCGAGATCTCGAGGCGATCCTCGTAGAGGTCGACCGGCCGTATCCCCTCGAACCAAACCCTCAGGGAAGAGACGTCTATGTGCTCGGAGGCGCGATCCAAGACCTCCGTCCAGACCCGTTCTACGTTGCCCTCCACCGCCTGCTACCTGACCCAGGTGCTGACGATGGCTTCTACGTAGTCCTTCCCGAGTGGGCTGATGACCCGCTTGCCCGTTTCGTCCGTGACCACTAGACCGTGCTCCTCGAGCACCGAGAGGTCGCGGTAGGCGGTGCTGACGCTGATCTCCAGCCGCTCCGCCACCGTCGAAGGCCCGACCTCGCCGCACTCCAGCACCGTGACCAAGACTTTCTGCTGCCTCTCGGAGATGTTCATCCGCGGTACACCGTCTGGGTAGCGCCGCGGCGCCGAGAGCGAGGGCTCCTGTTCCTTGTGGACCTCCCCCCCTCCGGCTACCGAGATGGTCGTCACGGTGCCGCCGCCGATGTTGTCCTCGAGCGTCACCGTCCCCCCTACCTTCTCCGCCGCCGCCCGGGCGATACCGAGCCCCGCGCCCACGCCTCTGATCTCACGCAGTGCCTCGGGCGTCGCGCCGGAGAAGCCGAATTCCATCGCCCGGTCTTTGTGCTGCACCCCCGGCCCCTTGTCCGAGACCCGAACGACGTTGCCGCCCTCGAGAACGGAAATAATCACCCCCTGATAACCCGCGTGCACAAGGTTCTCGACCACCTCGCGCACGGCCTCCTCGGGCGCCTTCCCCCCCACCGCCCTTACCTCGTCCATCACGAGCCGGGTGAACTTCGCCGTGGCAGACCCCGGGTTTGCCGCCGCCACCTCGGTCACCTCGGGCTCCCCAGAACGCGGGTATACCGCGACCCGGACGCCAACGCCCGCGCTCTCCGGCTCTCCTCGTGTTCGCTCCGCGCGTATCATCCCCAAGCCGGAATTTAACTCACCCCCCGTCATAGCGCTATAGCATTTGCCAATAAGTGACGATTTTGCAGGGGATTAACGCAGTTATCCACAAAACTATCCACAACTGTGGATAACGGCTTGGAAAGCCTCCACTCGCGGCGTAGAAAGCACCGTGCAACCACCATCAATCGGACGAGAACCATCATCCATATCGGTGTCAAGAGCGCTATATAAAACTCATTTTGCAGGGCTTTCCTGTTTGCTCTCCCTCCGAAGAGCCGTGATAGCGGAGGCTTCGTTGTGGCTTTGGCTCGCTGGATGGCTAACGAGGCTTCGGATATACTCGTTAGGTTGCTCTAAGCACCTGGATCGCTCGTAGAGGAGTTTTATGAAGCGCACGTACCAGCCGAATCGCCGCAAGAGAGCCAAGACGCACGGTTTTCGCAAGCGCATGAGCACGGTCGGTGGACGCAGGGTTATCGCCGCCCGGCGCCGGCGTGGACGCAAACGGCTAGCCGTCTGATCGTTGGCGCGGAGTAAGCGTACACGCCTGACCGACTCCCCTGAGTTCGAAAGGGCCTACCATCAGGGCACCGCTTGCAGGGGCAGGCTATTCTCCGTGCACGCTTTCCCCAACGAGCTCGGAACGCCCCGCCTGGGGCTCTCAGTCTCCCGAAAAGTGGGAAACGCGGTAACCCGCAACGTGGTGCGGAGACGGCTCCGGGAGGTCTTCCACTCGACCCTCTCCGAGATACCGGGCAACTGGGACCTCGTGGTATCGGCGCGACCTGCGGCCGCGGAGGTCAGCCTCCGCGAGCTGAAAGAGGAGTTCGCGAGAGCACTGGGCAAGCTGGGTGAAAGCGGCAAAGCCGGAGAGGCCGGGTCGGGGTAGCGGTGTTCAAGGAGAGCGGCATCACCCTGATCAAAGCCTACCGGCGGTTCGTCTCCCCCCTGCTCCCGCCGTCTTGCAGGTTCACGCCGAGCTGTTCCCTGTACGCGCTGCAGGCCGTCGAGAGGTACGGCTTGATCAGGGGCAGTTTCATGGGGGCCCGGCGGGTGCTCCGCTGCCACCCGTTCTCTAAGGGAGGATTCGACCCGGTACAGTGAGTAACGTAGTTAACACCATAGCAGACCTTTTCTCGAGGCTCTTCGACCCTATAGTCAACGTCCTGGGTCAGGTGCTCCTGTATTTCCACGACGGGCCGCTCGGCGCGCCGTGGTGGGTGAGCATAGCCCTCCTTACGGTGGTCGTCCGGAGCGTCCTCTTCCCGCTCACCGTCAAGCAGGTCAAGAACATGCGGGCGATGCAGGACTTGAGGCCGGAGATGGAGAAGATCCGGGCCCAGTTCCCCAACAACCGTCAGAGGCAGCAAGAAGAGATAATGACCCTCTACCGGGATCGGAAGGTCAACCCCCTTGGCGGTTGCTTGCCTATCGTGGTGCAGATGCCCATTTTTATCGGTATCTATTACGTCGTCCGCACGTTCGGCGGCTACAAGATAGGCGACAAGGTGGTGCCGCCCAGGTTCGATAGCTTCCACGAGGGCGGCATGCTCTGGTTCCAGAACCTGTCGGCCCCGGATCCTACTCACCTCCTCCCCATCATCTCGGCGCTGACGATGCTAGCAGCCACGGAGATTACCGCGAAGAACATAGACCCGCAGCAGCGCTGGCTCATGCGGCTGCTACCCATCGGCATCACGGTGTTCCTGATCAACTTCCCCGCCGGGCTGTTCGTCTACTGGATCACCTCCAACCTCGTCACCCTGGTCCAGAATTACGTGATCTACCACCACGGCCCCGGCAGGCGCCCGCCCGGCTTTGAACCCACCAGCATTTTCCCCAGATTGGGAGGAAGCGGAGAGGAGGGTAACGGGGCCCGCGCTCCGGAGAGCCGCCGACGGACAGGCAACGGATCAAGCAGCGAGGAATCACAGGCGACCGCGAACGGCGATGCCGCCGCGCAGGCCGCGAAAACCGCGAAGAGAAGACGTAGAAAGAAGAAAAAGAGATGACGCAAAATCAGGAGTTTAACGCCGGTACGGTTGACGAAGCCGTGGAGAAAGCGGCGGCCGACCTCGGTGTACCAGCCGCCGAGCTGTCCTACGAGGTGGTGGACGAGGGTAGCGAAGGCTTCCTGGGCATAGGAGCGAGGGACGCCCGGATCGTTGTCCATACCCCGTATGCCGGGGGGCCGACGGAGACACCGGCTAGCGAAGTACCCAGCAGAGAAGAGCCCCGGGAAGCATCGATCCCCGTGGAAAGCGAAGCGTTGGAGAAAGAGGTTGCGGAGGCGCCTTCCTCTGATCTGTCTGAGGTTTTCGGGGGGTCCGCAGAAGGCGAGAACGTTCCCGCACCGGAAGCGCTCTTGAGCGAGGTTCGTGACCTGGTGACCTCGGTCGTGGAGGCTATGGGGTTCGAGGCGCGCGTGGACGTGTACGACGCGGACGGCTTTATAGCGGTGGATGTCGCTTCGGATAGCACGGCGCTGTTTATCGGTCAGAAGGGCGAGACGATTGACGCGGTCCAGCACCTCGTAAACGCGGCTGTCTACCGCCAGCGCCCGTTCGTGAAGAGGATCGTCCTGGACGCCGGGGGCTACCGTCAGCGGCGCGTCGAGGCCATACAAGGGATCGCCCACCGGACGGCGCGGCGAGCTCTGCGGGAGCGCCGTCCGGTCGAACTACCTCCGATGAACCCGGCCGAGCGGCGTGTTGTGCACATTTTCCTCAAGGATAATCCCAGAGTGACGACGGCCAGCGAGGGAAGCGGCGAGAACCGCCGGGTCAAGATATCTCCAGCCTAACCACGTAGCACTTCTGTTTCACGTGAAACAATACCGCCTGCCGTCCAGCGAACGTTTAGTCCTGGCGACAATCGTTTGCGCCCGCAAACTTTTGTCGCAGGGGCGTTCCACGTGAAACTGAATTATGCACGCGCTTGAGCTAGTAAGGCTGCAGGCGGCCGCGTGGGGGTTGCGGCTTAACGGGACCCGGCTAGCCCTATTAGAACGATTCGCGCGGTTTCTGGGCTCTTACGAAGAAGCCAACGTCATCGGAACGCGTGACGTGCAAGAGATACTGCTGGATCACGTCCTTGACTCGCTCAGTTGCTTCCTATTCGAGCCTATTGGACTAGCGGAGCGCTTGGCTGACGTGGGTACAGGCGGGGGGCTCCCCGTTGTACCCATAAAAATCGTTGCGCCGCGTACAGAGGTAGCGCTGGTCGAGTCGGTAGCCAAGAAAGCAAGGTTCCTACAGCGTGCGATAGACGAGCTCTCGCTCCAAGACACGACCGTTCTGAACGCGAGGGTGGAAGAGGTCTCGAGGACCGAGGAACACAGGGGCGCCTACGACATCGCGACGGCGCGCGCGGTCGCCCGGCTCTCTGTTGTGGCCGAGTATTGCGTGCCGCTGTTAAGGGTGGGTGGCCACGTCGTCTCTATGAAAGGACGGTTGGGAGACGAGGAGCTCTCCGAGGGGAAGAAGGCAGCGGAGAAGCTCGGCGCGAAGGTTTCGACCCTGATACCGGTGCCGCGCTTGCCGGAGACGGGGGAGAAGGAGCGGTGTCTGGTGATACTCGAGAAGGTGGAGGACACCCCAGCAAAGTACCCCCGTAAAGTGGGTGTGCCCGCAAAAAACCCACTAGGTGTAGTGTAAGAAGAAAAGCACGTTGGGCACGTGCTAAGATGCCGGCGGTGAAACCCGTAGTCGCCATAGTGAACCAGAAGGGCGGGGTCGGGAAGAGCACCACCGCGATCAACCTGGCGGCTTACCTCGCCGAGAAGGGCCAGAGGATCCTGGTCGTGGACATGGACCCACAGGGAAACGCCTCGAGCGGGCTCGGCGTCACCTCCGACTCGGGCGGATGCATGTACGACGTGCTGCTCGAGGGCAAACCCTTGCAGGACGTAGCGGTCGGGACGAGCATCGAGGGGTTGGACGTCGCCCCCGCCACCATCAACCTCGTGGGGGCAGAGGTCGAACTGGTATCGAGCCTGGCCCGGGAGTTCAAGCTCAAGCGGGCACTGGAGAAGCTGCCGCCGGACTCGTACGACAGGGTACTCCTCGACTGTCCGCCATCGTTGGATCTGCTGACGCTCAACGCGCTCACCGCAGCTGACGAGGTACTCATCCCGATACAATGCGAGTACTACGCCCTCGAGGGCCTGACGCAGCTCATGCAGAGCATAAGGATGGTGCGGGAAGAGTTGAACCCCGGCCTCAAGGTGGGAGGGGTTCTCCTGACGATGTTCGACCCGCGCACCAACCTCGCCCACCAGGTAGCCGACGAGGTGCGTTCCTTCTTCGGAGATCGCGTGTTCCGTACCATCGTACCCAGGAACGTACGATTGAGCGAGGCACCCAGCTTCGGTCTACCGGTAGCTCTCTACGCTCCCAAGAGCACCGGGGCGGAGGCGTACGCGGCCGTTGCCGAGGAGGTGTTGAGCCGTGGGTAGGAGGGGGCTGGGACGCGGGCTCTCCGCGCTCATAGCCACCGGGGAGAGCGTAGGGGGGTTGAAGTTCGAGGAGCTCCCGACTACGGCCATACGACCGAACACGCGCCAGCCGCGGCGCAGCTTCCCCGAGGCCGGCATCAAAGAGCTCGCCGCCTCGATCCGGGAGGTCGGGATTCTGCAGCCGCTGGTCGTTCGCTCGACGGCGGACGGCTTCGAGCTCATAGCGGGGGAGAGGAGGTTGCGGGCCGCGAGAGAGGCCGAGCTGGACAGGGTCCCGGTGCTTATCAGGCAGGCCGGAGAGAACGAGTCCATGGAGCTGGCGCTCGTGGAGAATCTGCAGCGGGAGGACCTTAACCCGCTAGAGACCGCGGCCGCGTACCAAGCGCTCATGGAGGGCTTCGGGTTGAGCAAGGAACAACTGGCCAACCGGCTGGGCAAGAGCCGGGCCGCCGTATCCAACACCCTGCGCCTCGCGCAACTGCCAGAGAGGATCCGGGGCCTCCTCGAAGAGGGGAAGCTCACCGAAGGACACGCCCGGGCGCTGCTGGGCCTCGAGACCGAGGAGCAGATGGTCCACTTGGCGCAGAGGATCCAGGACGAGCGCCTCTCCGTCCGGAAGACCGAAGAGCTCGTGCGCGACTACCTCTCCGGAGCCCAAGAAGCGCGCCCGACGCAGCCCCAGGAACCTAGCGAGACGCCGGTCGAGTTCGATGAGGCCTCGCGGCTCATGCGCGAGGCGCTCGAACTGCCCGTCAGGGTCAAACCGCTGCGCAGGGGCGGAAAAGTCGAGATCCGGTTCCGCGAAAAAGAAGATCTCGACGCGCTTATAACCCTGCTCGTCCCCAAAGAACCAGCCTGAGGGCCACCTGCATTATATTCGATAGAACGGATATTTATTCAGTTGCCTCCCGCCTCGATCTCTTGCGGCTCGGGCGGTGTACCATCTGATCCATTGTGATGTTTGATGCGTGGAGGGGTGGTTTGGCGGGGAGGCGGACCGGGATCTGGTCGGCTACGGTGGTCTTGCTGACCGCGGGGCTCGCCGGGGTAGCGGCGGCCCAGACATCGGCGGAGGAACAGTACGCCGCCCCGGCCGACGAGGTCTCAGTGCTCGAGGCGCAGGTCGAGGACCAGGAGGCCTCGCTGAGGGCCAGGATCGGCGAGATCTCCGCCGTCGGCACAGAGTTGGAGGAGGCCCAGTCCCGAGCGGACACCGCCCGGGCGCGCACCAGCGCTCTTGGGGAGCAGACCAGAAGCCTGGAGCGGGAGCTCGCCACCAGGCGCGAGACCTTCGAGGCCACCAAGGCCGAGTACCAGGAGAAGGCGCGGGCCGCCTACAAGGGTGGCGACCTGGAGGGTCTGTCGAGCCTGCTCGGCGGGGTGCTCGGTTCGGCGGACGGCCTCGCGAGCGTCGCCGACCCCCGCTTGGCCGAGATCCTGCTCGAGGGCAGGGAGAGCCTTGAAGCCTACCAGGACTCCGAGGTCATGCTGCGGAACACCTCGCGCCAGATCTCCCAGAAAGAGCGCGACTACGAGGACGCGCTGCAAGAAGAGCGAGCGCAGACAGGAGAGCTCCGCCGCCGCCAGGAGGCTCTCCAGGAGTCCATAGCGCGCATAAGCTCGTACAAAGCGCAAACGGAGACCCGGCTGCGCGAGCTTCGGGCGGCCGAGAGAGCTCGCATCCTCGAGCAAAGGGCGGCCACCGGCGTCGGAGTGGGACGGCGCGCCTACGAGCTCGGGATCGCACGCGACGACATAGTCGCCCGCGCCGTGGAGCAGATTTCCCAGAAGGCGTACAGGAAACTGTACAAAGAGTACGCCAAGAGGTACGGGTTCGGGGAGGACTGGTACGTGCTCGCGGCCGTGGGGAAAGTCGAGTCGGAGCACGGGGCGAACATGGGGCCCTCGACCGCCGGGGCGATGGGCCCGATGCAGTTCCTACCCTCAACCTGGGAGACCTCCGGGGTCGACGGTAACGGCGACGGGGTAGCCAACATAATGGACCCGAGGGACGCGATCCCAGCCGCCGCCAGCTACCTCAAGAGGGGTGGGGCGCCCGAAGACTGGTACAGGGCGCTCTTCACTTACAACCACGCGGACTGGTACGTCATGAAGGTCCTAGGCGTGGCCGAAGGTTACCGGCGCCTCGCCGGCGACAACACGGTCGGACCCTACATCTAGATTTCTCCTGACAAAGCGCCGGCTGTAACCCGGCGAATTTTTGTGCACTCTGCCCGAAGAACACCGGCGCGACCTTCTCTAGGATGGGGCCTCGGCCTTCGGCAACCAGAGGAGATGACTGATCATCCGCAACCGGCTATTCCGCGCGCTTGCTGCAGCGTTGACGATCCCGGCCGTAGTCGTGATGCTCACGGGCTGCGGAGTCGCCGCCGAAGAGGGTAGAGGTGGGGAGGAACGATCCACGCTCACAGTGCTGGCCGCCTCCTCGCTCACGGACGCCTTCGGCGAACTGGAGAAGACCTTCGAGGAGCAGCACCCCGACGCCGACGTGCGCCAGAGCTTCGAGTCCAGCTCGACGCTCCTCGCCCAGATCCAGCAGGGTGCCCCGGCCGACGTCTTCGCCTCCGCCGGCGAGGACGAGATGGACGCGGCAGTGGACGACGGTCTGGTCGCGGGGGAGCCCGAGGTCTTCGTCAAGAATCGCGAGGTCGTCATGGTGCCGAAGGACAACCCCGCAAACATACAGAGAATGCA
>Ga0126306_10001146_pt1 | contig 13894 bp, 15 predicted proteins | sample Plot27_FD_92592 | JGI IMG/M metagenome (GOLD analysis project Ga0126306, IMG submission 92592) | Serpentine soil microbial communities from UC McLaughlin Reserve, CA, USA - Plot27 | ecosystem: Environmental > Terrestrial > Soil > Grasslands | place: USA: UC McLaughlin Reserve, Lake County...
CTGGTCGGTGGCGCTCCTAGCCATGCAGGAACCGGCTTGGGGAAGGCGTAGGCTCCGGCTCGTGCCCCTTCTTGACTTGGTGCCGCGATCCTTCGGCGACTACGAGGCCGCCGGAGGAGGACGCGGGCTCCAGACCGCGCTGACCGGCTGGCCTGTTGCGGTGATCCAGGAGGTGGCCCGAAGCGGGCTCCGCGGCCGGGGAGGCGCGGGGTTCCCGACCGGTGAGAAGTGGCGGGCGGTCCGGGCGGTCGGCGCCGGCTCCCGCTTTGCGGTGGGCAACGCCGCCGAGGGGGAGCCCGCCACCTTCAAGGACCGGCTGCTGCTGCGGACCAACCCCTACCAGGTCCTGGAGGGCCTGGCCATCGCCGCCTACGCGGTCGGCGCCGAACGTGCCTACATCGGCCTGAAGGAGACCTTCGGTACCGAGATCCAAGCCCTGAGCCGGGCGCTGGGGGAGATGCGGGAGGCGGACGCGCTCGGACCCGTTGCCGTGGAGCTGGTCCTGGGTCCGGATCTGTATCTGTTCGGGGAGGAGACCGGGCTGGAGGAGGTGATCGAGGGACGCCCACCCCTGCCCCGGGTGGCCCGCCCGTTCGTCCAGGGCCTGTTCGCCAAGCCCCCGGCCGACAACCCCACCCTGGTCAACAACGTCGAGACCTTGGCCAACGTGCCCACATCCTGGCCGACGGCCCCGACTGGCTGCGGGCCAACGGCACCGAAGCCGCTCCCGGCACGATGGTCTTCACCATCTGCGGGGATGTCCGGCGGGAGGGGGTGTTTGAGTTGCCGCTCGGCTCGCCGCTGCGGTCCCTGGTCGAGGAGTTGGCCGGCGGCCCGCCGGACGGCCGGGCGGTGAAGGCGGTCTTTCCCGGCGCCTCCAACACCGTCATCCCTCCAGCGCAGCTTGATGTGCCGCTGGAGTTCGACTCGATGCGGCAGGCGGGATCGGGCCTGGGAGCGGGCGGGTTCGCGGTGTTCGACGACTCGGCCTGCATGGTGCAGGCGGCCTGGCGGTACTCGCGGTTCCTGTTCGTGGAGTCCTGTGGGCAGTGCCCGGCCTGCAAGTTCGGGACTGGCGAGGTCACCCAGACGCTGGCAGCGATCCAGGCAGGCGGCGGATCCGACCGGGACCTGGAGCTCATCCTGGTCCGGGCGAGGGGGTCCACCGGCGGCCAGAAGTGCGCCCTGCCGACCGGGGAGAGCCTGCTCATGCAGAGCCTGGTCCAGAGCTTCGGCGACGAGTTCGCCAGCCACGTCGGGAGATTGTGCCCGCTGCCCCGCGAGCTTCCCTTCCACAAGCTCGTCGACTGGGATGCCGCGACAGGACAGTTCGCCTATGACGTGGCGTATGCCGACAAGCAACCTGACTGGACCTCTCCTTCCTGACCGGCCCGTTCCCAGGGCGGGTCGCATCAAGCGACGTGCCGAGCGGATGGCGTCTCGGTGTTCCGGTCACGGGCCGGAGATAGCTGGAGGCGTTGCGGGGAATACAGCCTGGTATGGCGAAGAAGGAGGACTCGCTGGGGCCCTATCGGGGCAAGCGGGACTTCGAGCGGACGCCGGAGCCTGCTGGCGGCCGCAAGCGGCGCGGCCGCACGCAGCCGCGGTTCGTGGTCCACAAGCACGACGCCACCACCCTCCACTACGACTTCCGCTTGGAGGCGGCGGGCGTGCTCAAGTCGTGGGCGGTGCCAAAGGGGCCATCCACCAACCCCAAGGACAAACGCCTGGCCATGCCGACCCAGGACCACCCGCTGGCCTACTTCGACTACGAGGGGCTGATCCCGGACGGGCGTTACGGGGCAGGGCCGGTGATCGTCTGGGACACCGGCAGCTACCGCAGCCTCACCGAGCAGGACGGCAAGCCGATCCCGGTCGACCGGGCGGTCACCGACGGGCACGTCGCCGTGTGGCTGGAGGGCCGCAAGCTCCGTGGCGGTTATGCCCTCACCCGCATCGGCAGGGGCAAGCGCGAACGCTGGCGCTGGTCAAGATGGCCGACGAGGAGGCCGACGCCCGGCGCAAGCCAGTCAAGAGCCAACCGGAGTCGGTGGTCTCGGGTTGAACCATCGAGGAGGTCGCCGCGGAGGGCGAGGCCGGCAAGGATCGGAGGGGATAGGATCCGCTGGCGGCCGAGAGCCGTCGTGGCCAGCCCGATGCAGGCCACTCTCAGCGACCGGTGGTTCTCCGATCCGGGATGGGTCGTACACCACGCCGCCGGGGCGTCATCCTCGTGCTTGCGTCGGAGCGGCGTTCAGTGCGCATGTGGCGCTCGAACGAGCGAGCGCGAGGGGAACGGGGCACTTGTCCACGACACCTCAGGAGGTTGGTCCGGTGATGAGGTGTCCATCCGGTGTACCGGCGCCGCGAACCGGCTCTGATGTGGTGCTGACCAGCGTTTAGGCGAATAGGCCTCGGCTGGCGGCGGCCACCCGCTCAAGCGCCTGGCGGTCGGCGTTGGTGAAGGCGTCCCGCTCGCCGCTCTCCACATCCAGCGTTCCCACCACCACATCCGTGCCGGGATCCACAACCGGAACGATGGCCTCCGACAGCGTGCCGGCAAAAGCCGTCAGGTAGCGCGGATCCGCGGTCACGTCATTGACCACGACGGCACGCCTGGCTGCCACGGCCGCCCCGCTGAGCCCCTTGGTCACCGGAAAGCGTGGGTAGGCAGGCGCCCCCGGCCCACTCCAGCCCATGACCGCGATTTCCCGCTCGGTCACCTCGTACAGCCCCACCCAGCGATAGCTTCCGGCCTGCCGGACCAGTTCAGCGATCTGGACCGCCTTCTCAGTGCGCCCCTGGTCGGCTGCGAGCACGTCATCGATGCCGCGCAGCACCGTCGGCCAGTCCATGGCGGTGACCATAGCAAGCGCCACACGACCAATCCAGCCGCGTCCTGGCCATAAGGATGTCCGTGATCCGGTTTATGGCGACACTGGTGGAGCCACTTTGAGGATCGGCCGTTGTCGGCCGGCTCGACGCCGAATCGACCGCTCCAGCTTAGGATCAGCCGCAGCGACTCCCTCGCGCGCGGCAGCGTCCGACGGAGCCAGCGACGCGGAAGGGTGTGTTGCGGACCCGGTCAAGAACCATCTCGACTGGCCATGTACGGCCGCGTCAGCCAAGCGGCGAGTGCTCATCCATTCGCGTCCGTACCCCGGCCTGTGCTCAGGCGCTCCTCTGACAGTCAGTGGTGGCCCAGGGTCGGGTGGGGGCGGTAGTGGGCCTCCAGGCGGGCCACCTCGGCCTCGCTCAGGGTCACCTCGACCGCGGCGATCGCGTCCTCCAGGTGCCGTAGCTTGGTTGCCCCGACGATCGGCGCGGTCACCACCGGCTTGCCCAGCAGCCAGGCGAGTGCGACCTGTGCAGGTGGCAGGCCGCGCTCGGCGGCGACCGCGCGGACGGCGTCGACCACGTCGAAGTCGTCCTCGCCGTACAGCTCCTCGGCCAGCGGGTCGCTGCCGGCCCGGACCGTCCGTTGCTCGCCGCCGCGTTCGCGGTTGCCGGCGAGCAGCCCCCGCGCCAGCGGGCTCCAGGGGATGCAGCCAACGCCCTGGTCCAGGCAGAGCGGGATCATCTCCCGCTCCTCCTCGCGGTAGAGCAGGTTGTAGTGGTTCTGCATCGAGACGAACCTGGTCCAGCCGGCCACCGTGGCGGTGTGCTGGGCCTTGGCGAACTGCCAGGCGTACATGCTGGACGCCCAGAGGTAGCGTGCCTTGCCGGCCCGCACGATGTCGTGGAGGGCGGCCATGGTCTCCTCGATCGGGGTCTCGTCGTCCCAGCGGTGGATCTGGTACAGGTCGACATGGTCGGTCCCCAGCCGCCGCAGCGAGGCGTCGATGGCGGCCAGGATGTGCTTGCGCGACAGCCCCCGGTCGTTGGGGCCCGGGCCCATCGGGAAGAAGACCTTGGTGGCCAGCACGTAGTCGTCGCGGCGGCCGAACAGCTTGGCGAGCAGCCGGCCGGTGATCTCCTCGGTCAGCCCGTCGGAGTAGGTGTCGGCGGTGTCGAAGAAGGTCACGCCGGCCTCGACCGCCCGCCGCAAGATCGGCTCGGCGTCGTCCTCGCCCAGATGCCACGCACGTTCGGTCTGGGCGCCGTAGCTCATCATGCCCAGGCAGATCCGCGAGACCTTCAGACCCGACGAACCCAACCGCGCATACCGCATGCCGCCTCCTCAAGCGTCGACTCATCCTCGCCTTCTCGACCCGCCGGGACCTGATGCCGTGCGACGCCGGCGACAACCAGCGCGATGCCGAGTACGTCCTGACCGGTGGGGAGCTGGCGCAGCACCACCGCGCCGATGATCGCGCCAAGCATTGGCAGCAGCGCCAGCATCAGGGCGAAGGTGGCGCGGGGCAGCCTCGCCATCGCCAGCTGGTCGGTGACGTAGGGGATCACCGAGGAGCAGATGCCCACGCCAACGCCGGCGGCCAGCAGCGCCGGGTGCGGGAACGCCGCCAGGGCGCCGCCGAGCCCGACCGGCGTCACCACCACGGTGGCGACCAGCATCGCCGCGCCGAGCTGGTCGATCCCGCTCATGGCGCCGGTGCCGGCATCGGTGTTGGCGACCCGGTGCCCGAGGACCACGTAGAGGATGAACAGCGCGCAGTTGCCGAAGGCGAAGGCGAACCCGAGCGGCTGCCCGGCGAGGCGTAGGTCGGCGAGGGCGGCCACGCCGCCGACGGTGAGCGCGAGTGCCGCCGCGTTGCGCAGCGTCCTGGCGCCCGCGGCCGCCAGGAACACCACGCCGAGAAACTCGATGGCACCCACGGTTGCCAACGGCAGCCGCGCCACCGCCAGGTAGAACAGCACATTCATGGCAGCGAGCACGGCCCCGAGCTGGCCGAGCAGCACGCCCCCACGCCGGTCCATGCCGGTGAGCAGCCGCCAGGGGCGGCGCCACACCGCGAACAGCGCCGCCGCGCCGGCGATCCGCAGCCAGACCACCCCGAGCACGTCGAGGTGGGCGAACAGCAGTACCGCGAACGCCGGTCCGAGGTAGTGGAACACCGCGCTGACCACGAAGAACGACTGCGGCGGCAGGCGCTGGAGCCGCTGGGTCCACCGCGGTGCCGCCTCGTCCGTCCGGCGCCCTGAAGCGGTCCGCGCTTGCCCGATATTGCTCACCGGCGCATCCTACGAAGGTAGCGGAGGCTAATGAATGGCCAAACGGCCAAGCCTGGAGCGACATGCCGTAAGAACAACGGATCAACCGGCCTCGAACCTTCGATTTACTCGACGACCTCGACCGGCGCATCGTCACGGAGCTCTACGACGACGCCCGGCTGCGGATCGCCGAGCTCGGCCGGCGGGTCGGGCTATCCCCGCCCGCGGTGGCCGAGCGGCTGCGCCGGCTCATCGACAGCGGCGCGGTCCGCTTCCAGGCCGAGGTCGCGCCGCGCGCGCTCGGCTACACCATCTGCGCCATCGTCCGGGTCAGCCCGACCACGCGCGACCTCAAGCTGATCCCCGACATCGCCCGCCAGCTGCCCCAGGTCACCGAGTGCTACCGCATCACCGGCGACGACTGCTACTTCTTCAAGCTGTACCTGCGCTCGATCGACGAACTCGAGCCGATCCTGGACCGCTTCACCCCGCTGGGCCGCACGACCACCTCGATCGTCAACGCAACACCCGTCCCGCCCCGGCCGCTCCCCGTCGCCGAGACCGAGCCGAAGCCGGTCGCCGTCGATCTCGGCTGAGCCGGTCACCACCAGCACGAACACAAACCACCGTCTTGAGCGCGCCGTTACCGCGCCGGCCGAAGTCGGCTACTGCCAACCGACTGATCGGCGCCGATGAGTTCGCTTCGGTACCTAGTCGCGCCCGTCGTCCTGGTTTGGGCGCGGATCAGCGGGACCGGGAGTTGAGCGGCGTGCCGTGTCACGGCGCCGCGGCAACGGCGGCGCCGGGCAGCGAGGTTGCATCCCGGTCTGTGAGCAGCCGTGCGATCGGAAGGTCGAGCGCGGAGTGGTACGGCGCGAGTCCGTCGAGCACCCCCGGTCGCGCCGGTGCGGCCACGCCGACGCTGCCGAGGGGAACGTCCATGGCCTCGAAATGCTGACGATGGGCCTCATTGATGCTGCGGTACTGGCGCTCCTCGTCGCGGAGCCGCTGCCGTGCGCCGGGGCCCACGGCGACGCGGACATAGGAAGCGACGACCGGGGCGGCGCGTTCCGCCTGGTCGGCTCCCTGCTGCGCCCAGCGGCGGGCCTGGGCGGCTTGGGTTGGCAGCATCCAGTTGAGCAGGACGGCGTCGGCGATCGCGCCACCGAGATGGCACATCCGTGGTCGCATGGCGGCTAGGACGATGCGCGTCCCCTCCGGTAGGAGCTCCCGCAGCTCGGCGACCGCCTGCTGGACGAGGTGGGTTGGTGCGCGCAGCTGGCCGGACCCGACCCCGATCCAGAGCTTTGTCGGGTCCAGCCCGAGCCGGGTGATCTCTGCCGCGATCCGGACCGGCTGATGTCGGTCGAGGGGAAGCACCCCGACGCCGAGCTCGAGCTGCGGGGCGGCAGCAGCGAAATCTGCGAGCGTCTCCAGGCCGGGAAAGGCCGGCTCGTCGTTCGACCATAGCGAGTGGTACCCGAGTTGCTCACAGCGGATAGCCAAGTCCCGAGCCAGCCCCGCGTCGAGGCCTGCGTTGATGCCCAGCCCCCGGCGGATCGGCGTGGATGTGTTCATGACCCCAGCATGTGATCCTCCGCAGTGTGATGCACGTGTGCCCCTGACCGCGGCGGCGTCTTTCGTAGCCGCGAAGGGGGAGGCCGTTCGTTCGCCCTGGCACAGCCTCCGAGTCGAGTTGTCCCGGCAACTGATCGCTTCGCTCGCAGGTTGCGGGTGCGGTCCCGGTGGTGCGTCTGGGCAAGGACCCATTGCGCACGTGGGCGGCGCCGAGCCTCGAAGGTCGCCACCGTCTGAGCGATGCCACGCCCGGAGGCAAGGCACTCGGCGAGGACCAGGCCGTCCTCGAAGGCCATCGCGGCGCCTTCGGCCTCCAGGAAGGTGATGCCGCGTCCCAGCAGCACCGTCCACGTGGTCACCTCCGGCGGGCACTCGGTGACGAAGCGCCAGGCGACCTGCCCCACTGGCCGGACCGCGTCGGCGCCGACGGTGAGCTGGCGAACCGTGGAGTGGATACCGTCGGCGCGGTGCAGGGCGAGGCAGGGGCCGACATCACCCCACAGGGCGGCTAGGTCGATGTCGGCCAGCGGCGAACCCGCGCTGCCGGAGCGCTCGGGTGGCGCCCAGACCGCCGATCCCGGCGCCGACCACGAGCATGCGCAAGCCGGCGCCGATCATTTCTGTCCACTGGCTGTGTCCGTGGATGGATCGATGTTCTGGTTGGCGCGGAACAGGTTGTCCGGGTCGTAGGCTCTCTTGAGGGCGGCCAGGCGCGGGTAGTTCTCCCCGTAGGCCGCTCGGACCCGCCCTGGGCCTTCATCCCCCAGGTTGTTCACGTACACCGACGCCTCGAGGTGCGGTCGCATCGCCTCGAACAGGGCCCTGGTCCACTGGACGTTGCGATCCGAGTCGGCCGCCTCCGACCACTGCGAGCCGATGAGGAAGTCGTACCGCTCGGCCCGATGTGGGAACGCGGTGGCCGATGGGGCGACCCGGCTCGCCACTCCGTGCAGCTGCTGCAGGCCGACGCTGCTGGCCGAGGAGGGCATCTGCGGGAGGAACCGCAGCAGGGTGTCGATGGCGCCGTCGGTCACCTCGCGCAGCCAGCCGGACTTCCAGTAGTGGAGGCGACCGGAGGGAAATCCCCCGTCACGAGCGCTCTGCAGCATCGTGTAGGGCATGGGCTGGATGCCATCGTCCACCGGCGCCTGGAACCTCCGCAGCGGGCGCAGCACCGATTCGCCCTCCTCGAGCGGACCGCAGTAGCAGACCGCGATCGACACCGTGGGCTCCCCGGCCGGGCTCAGCCCGAGCGACGCGGCCGTGGACAGCTCGTCCGGAGCCGCCTTGGCGAAGTCGTCGTAGAAACGAAGGACCCGCGGCGCCATCTCCAACGGGTACGACAGGACGCCGGCCAGCACGCGGTCGACGGGATGCAGTTGGTACTCGAAGGAGGTGACAACCCCAAAGTTGCCGCCGCCGCCTCGAATGCCCCAGAACAGCTCCTCGTTCTCCTCCGCGCTGGCCCGCAGCAGCCGTCCGTCGGCGGTCGCGACGTCGGCCGAAACCAGGTTGTCACAGGCGAGTCCAAAGCGGCCGTTGAGCCAGCCCAGCCCGCCGCCGAGTGTGAGCCCGGCGATCCCGGTCGTCGAGACCACTCCGAGCGTCGTCGCCAACCCGAACGCCTGGGTTGCGCGGTCGAACTCTCCCAGCGTGAGCCCTGGTTCGGCCTTGGCTCTCCTTGTCTGTGGGTCAACCCGGAGGGCTTTCATGCCGGACAGGTCAAGCATGACGGCGCCGTCGCGTAGCGCGTTCCCTGCCACGCTGTGACCACCCCCGCGCACCGAGAGCGGGAGATCGTGTCGACGTGCGAGGGTGATGCAGCGGACCACGTCGGAGGCGTCCGCAGACCGGATCACGGCGAGCGGACGCCGATCGACCATGCCGTTGAACACGGCGCGAGCCGTCTCATAGCCACGGTCGCCGGGCCAGCTCACCTTCCCCCACAGACCAGACCCGAGCTCCTTGCCAACAGCACTCGCGATCCCGCCAGTGTCCACTGCCATCGCCCTGCCCCTCTCAGATGCGACCCTCGCGGTGCGCCAGGAACATGCGGGTCAGTATGGTGACCCTGGTTTATAAGCACAATCGAAGCTATAGTTGATAACCATCATGAGCACTACTAGTCCACCCTACGAGGCGGCCTGGGCCGGCCTGGAGATGCGACACCTCCTAGCCCTGGTCGCCGTGGTCGAGACCGGCACCTTCAGCAGGGCCGCCGAGCGGCTCGGCTACACCCAGTCAGCGGTCAGCCAACAGGTCGCCACCCTCGAACGCATCGTGGGCACGCCGCTGTTCGAGCGCCCCGGTGGCCCCCGCCCGGTACGGCTCACGGCAGCCGGGGAGATCCTGATGCCCCACGCCCGAGCCGTCCTCGCCCGCGTCAATTCCGCCGCCACCGACCTGCGGGCACTGGCCTCGGGCGAACAGGGCGAGCTGCGGGTGGGCACGCTGCCCAGCGTCGGCACCAAGATCCTCCCCCGCCTGCTTGGGACCTTCCGCGCCGAGTGGCCCGGCATCCAGATCGGGCTGCGTGAGTCCCGAGACAGCGCCGAGCTGATCCACGCCGTCGAGACCGGCGACATCGACGTCACCTTCGTCGACATCGGCCCCTACGAGACCGGGCCGCTGGAGGTCCGCCCACTGCTGGACGACCCGATGATGTTCCTGGCCCCCGCGGCTGCTCCCGAGGCCGGACAGCGGTCGGTCAGCATCGCCGACATCGCTCACCTCCCGATGATCGGCACCCGCAACCCCGGATGCCGACAGATCATCGACGACTGCTTCCGCCAGGCACCCGTCCCGCCGAGCTACGTCTTCCGTTCCGACGACCACCCAACCATCCAGGGCCTGATCGGCTCGGGGCTGGCCTACGCCGTGCTGCCCCTGCTCACGGTGGACGAGCACGATCCCACCGTGGCCATCATCCCCATCCGGCCCGCGCCCCCGCCCCGCCGGCTCGGGATCGCATGGCACCCCGAGCGCCGGCCGCCGCTGGCCCTCTCGCCCTTTGTCGAGGCGGCGACCGAGATCTGCCGCGACCTCGGCGAGCAGTGGGCGGCGTCGCGAGCCGCGTGAGCCCGCTGGCTATGCGACACCTTCGCCGCCGAGACAGCTGTCAGACCCTCAGGCGCTAGACCCACGATCAGCCTGCCGAAGCTGCCGCCACCCTGGCACCCGGGCGACATCACCCCCGCCACGCCGTGGTCGCTTGATCGAGCGCCTCGATCTCGGCAGCAACCAGCGTGAAGGACAGCGCTTCCGCATTGCTGGCCCCTTGCCTCCCGTTCTTCGCACCCGGGATTGGCAGGATGCCCTCCTGTTCAATGAGCCACCGCAGGGCCACCTGCGCAGGAGTCTTGGAATAGCGTTCGCCGATCTCACCCAGCAGCGTCACGACTGGCTGCGCCTTCTTGAGGCCATCGCCTCTGAAGTAGCGGCCGAAGCGCCTGATCCCCTTGGGCCGATCCCCCGGCCGATACTTCCCGGTGAGGACTCCCTGGGCCAGCGGCTGGTACGCGATCAGCGTGATCCCCAGCTCCCGGCAGGCATCCAGCACCCCATTCACCTCCGGAGCTCGATGCAACAGGGAGTACTCCACCTGATTGGAGGCAAGAGGCATCCCCCGCTCAGCCAGCGCCGCATGCGCGATGCGAAGTTGCCGCGCGGAATAGTTGCTCACCCCGACTGCCCTGACCTTCCCCGCCTCCACCGCGTCGGCCATCAAGCCCATGAGCGCCGGGATCGAGATGCGCCGGGACGGAAAGTGGTGCTGATACAGATCGATGGTGCTGCGCCGGAGTCGAACCAGGCTCTGGTCGAGCGCATCCGGAACCGCCGCTGCCGTTGACAGCCAACCGGGCGGGAACTTGGTGGCGATCACCACGCTCTTGCCCTCGGCAAGCTCCCCCACGCGCCGCTCCGAAGCGCCTCCGCTGTACATCGCGGCCGTGTCGAACAGGACCACCCCCGCCAACAGGCTCGCCTCGAAGGCCAGCTGCTCTTCCTCCGGTCCGGCTGTGCCTCCATAGGCCAGCTTGGCCGGTCCCCACCGGCTCCTGCCTGAGGGGCTGCCCCAAGTCATCGCCCCTACGCCCAGCCTCGGTACCTCCAGGACACTCCGGCCGAGACGGATTCGGTCGGTCATCCACGCGCCATCACTCGCCATGGCATGTCCTTACCATCGAGCCCTTCCCGAACCACGGACGACACTACCGGCGGAAGTCGTGTCGTGGCCGTCGAGAACGGCTGCCTCCTGGTCATCACGGCTTCGTGCTGAACATCATCCACTGCTGGACCACGGCGTTGATGGGGGCGCTGCCGACGTCGCTGTTAGCCAGCACCACGATGCCGGCTCGGCGGTCGGGCAGCAGTGCCAGACCGGCCCGCCAGGCCCGATTGGCGCCCTCGTGGTAGGCCAGCCACTCACCAGAGGGCAACATTCCCACGCCATATCCAAGCCCCCAGCGGCCCTCAGTGCCGGGGACGGCGGTGAGGGCCAGCCGCACCCCGGCCGGGCTGAGCACGCTGTAGCCGCCGCCCGAGTAGAGCCAGCGTCGACCCGGGGCCTCCAGCAACTCCACCGGAAAGCTTTCGCCGGCCTCTCCCGACAGCGAGGCCTCAATCGGTGGCAGCGGCCGATCCGGCCCTGCTCGACCAAGCGCAGCACTCCCCAGGCGGTCACCGGCTTCGAGACCGAGGCGGCCTGGAAGCGGGTCGCCGACGTCACTGGCTGCCCTTTCGCCTTGTCGGCAACCCCGTAGCCGGCCACCCCCACGCGATCCGTCCGTGGCAGACGAGCGCGACGGCCAGCCCGAGTCATCGAGTCAGCCAGTGCCCGCCGTGCCGCGTCCCCAACGGCTGGTGCCAAGCCAGAGTCCAGCGGGACGTGAGATCGCCGACGCACCGGTCCACCCCGCCCACGCGACCGGTTCGTCGCTGCCTCGTTCCGGCCGCTTGACCAACACCACGGTCGTGATCCCGCCGGTCCCGAACAGCTCCTGGGTCGACATCTTGACCGACTCGGTCTGGGTGCCGGCCGCAAACACCACCGTGTCGTGCCCCAGTACCTCGGGATCGACGAACACGTTGGCGCCGACCAAGGCCCCCAATGGAGGCAGGGCGCCTAACTGGTAGCCGGCGAAGTCGCGGTCGAGCTCCTCCTCGGTGGCCAGGCGGGCATGGTTGTCGCCCAACGCCTCGCGGACGAGCTGCAGATCCAGCCGGCGTGCGGCCGGGATGACCACCAGCACATAGCCGGGCCCGGTGCGCACCGCCAGCGTCTTGAGCACCTCATCGGCATCGACGCCGAGCGCGCGCGCCTCGTCGATGGAGGTGTAGGCCTGGCGGTGATGGAGCACCTCGAACGCGGCACCGCGCTGCTCGAGATGCTCGATGACGACCGACATCAGAACCACCTCCCAGGCGCGAGGCCTGCTGCGGCGGCCAGGTGGACGCCTTCCCGGCGAGGCCCACGCGGCTGTGGCGCCACCGTACCCGGCGGCGACGCTGCTGCCGAGCCTCGGCGCTAACAGCCCACCTCCTGGCCCCTTCCTACCCGTCAGCCGTCCTAGCCGGTGCGGACGACAACGAGCTTGTCCACGCCGGACTCGGCCCCCCACACCTCGCCGGGCCGGCCGAGCAGCTGGCGAACGTTGGCCGGCGAGCTCGGCAGGGGGACGACCGTGAACCGCTCGGTGGAGGGGTCGAACCGGACCAGGGCGTTGGCGGCGAAGTCGCTCAGCCATGGATGGTCGTTGTCGTCCACGTACACGGCATAGGCCATCGGGTTGGCGCCGGGCAGCTTCCACTCCTGCCAGCGGCCGTCGGCCGGGTCGTAGCGGCCCAGCTGGCCGGCGTTCCACTCGCTCATCCAGATCCGGCCCCGTGAGTCCGACCAGACCCGACGGGCGCCCTGATCGCCGGTGGGCGGCTCCAGCACCTCGGCGGCGCCCGTCCGGTGGTCGATGCGGCCGATGTGGCTGCCGGCCAGGGAGGCGTAGAACACCTGCCCTTCGGGGGTCGCGGTGATCCCGTAGGGACCCGGACCCCGCGGGGCGTCGAAGACCTCGACCCGGCCAACCTTCGGGTCGAGCCGTCCCAGCACCCCCGCCTGCCCGGTAAACCACAGGACACCACCGCGGAACGCGGCCGTGTTGAGGTTGGCCGATCCCCGCTCCGGTGGCAGCGGGTAGCGGTCGACCTTCTCGGTGCGGGGGTCGACCCGCACGATCGCGTTCAGGCCACCGTCGGTGACCCACGGGGCCCCGTCCGGGCCGACGATCACGCCATGCGGAGCCGATCCGTCCCCGAGCGGGATCAGCCGGCTCTTCCCGGTGGCCGGGTCCAGCAGGCCGAGCTGACCTGACCCCTGGGCGGTGTACCAGACCGAGCGGCCGTCGGCGGCCGGGGCGACGTCGTGGGGTCGGCTCCCGGCCGGCACCGGGTACTCCCTCACCCGCAGGCCCGCCGGGGCAGCCCCGGCAGCCGTCGTCGTGGCCGACCGCGGCTGGTCGGTACCCGGCTCGGGCGACCGCCCGCATGCGGTCACCAGGATCAGGAGCACCGCCAGCCAGCCGAGCCGTCCCGCCCGCCGCGCCGCAGCACCCATCATGTGACGATGATAGCGACGGCGGTTCGGCAGGCGAGCGCGAGTCTCCAGGCCGGCGCAGACTGGTGGCATGACCATCGCCGCCGACGCGTGCCGGCGCCAACCCGCATGAGACGCCGGGGATGGCCGGGACCCGCCGCCGCCCGCCCGACCGTGGCGCTGGTTGCCTGCCTCCTGCTCGCCGTCGCCGGATGCGGTGGCAGCAGGCCCGGCCCGACGGAACCGGCCGGATCCGGCGTCCCGTCCACGCTCGCCGAACGACCCGGCGGCCGCGACCTCATGGCCCGTCTACGCCAGGGAGGGCACGTCATCTTCATCCGCCATGCGGCGACCGAGGCGACCCAGGACGACCCCAGGCCCGACCTGGCCGACCCGAGCACCCAGCGGAATCTCTCCGACGCCGGACGCAACCAGGCCCGGCAACTCGGCCGCGCGATCGGCCGCCTCCGGATTCCGGTGGGCACGGTGCTGGCCAGCCCCTACGCCCGGACCCGGGAGACCGCCGAGCTGGCCTTGGGTCGGGATCGCGTGCGCGTGACACGGGGCCTCCTGAACGAGGCCTTCCCCGGCACCGACGACACGGAGCTGGCCCGC
>Ga0126306_10001147_pt1 | contig 13892 bp, 12 predicted proteins | sample Plot27_FD_92592 | JGI IMG/M metagenome (GOLD analysis project Ga0126306, IMG submission 92592) | Serpentine soil microbial communities from UC McLaughlin Reserve, CA, USA - Plot27 | ecosystem: Environmental > Terrestrial > Soil > Grasslands | place: USA: UC McLaughlin Reserve, Lake County...
CGCGCTCGCGCAGCGGGCGCTCGAGGCGGTGATCCCGACGGCCGAGGAGTTCCCGTACACGATCCGGATCGTGTCCGAGACGCTCGAGTCGAACGGCTCGTCGTCGATGGGCTCGGTGTGCGGGTCGACGCTGTCGCTGATGGACGCCGGCGTGCCGATCGCGGCGCCGGTCTCCGGCATCGCCATGGGCCTCGTCAAGGAGGGCGACGACTACGTGATCCTGACCGACATCCAGGGCGCGGAGGACCACCTCGGCGACATGGACTTCAAGGTCGCCGGCACGCGCGACGGCGTGACGGCCCTCCAGATGGACATCAAGATCACCGGCGTTACGCGGCAGATCATGAGCGACGCGCTCGAGCAGGCGAAGCGGGCGCGCGAGTTCATCCTCGACCGGATGCTCGAAGCGATCCCCGAGACGCGCACCGAGCTTGCAGAGCACGCGCCGCGGATCTCGTCGATCAAGATCGACCCGGAGCAGATCGGCATGGTGATCGGCAAGGGCGGCGAGACGATCCGCGCGCTCGAGGCCGACCACGAGGTGCAGATCGACATCGAGGAAGACGGCACGATCCTGATCTACGCGACCGAGGGCACGAACGCGAACAACGCGATCGCGGAGATCGAGTCGATGACCAAGGAGCCCGAGCCCGGCGACACCTACACGGGCAAGGTCGTCAAGACGACCGACTTCGGCGCGTTCGTCGAGCTCAAAAAGGGCACGGACGGCCTGCTCCACGTGTCCAACGTGGGTCCGGGCCGCGTCGCGCACATCGAGGACGTAATCACGCGCGGCGACGTGCTGGACGTGCTCGTGCAGGAGGTCGACAAGCAGCGCGGCCGGATCGGCCTCAAGCTCGTCGCAAAGCACGAGGACGGGTCGCTCGTCCAGCCCGAGGAGCTGATCGAGCGGGCGAAGAACGCGCCTCCGCGCGAGCCGCGCGAGGAGCGACCACGTCGCGACGGTGAGCGCCGCGGCGGCCGTGACCGCGGTCGCGGCGGACGCGACCGCAACTAACGAGTGCGGGCGTCACCTGGTCACTGCGGCCAGGTGACGCCGGTACCGCGCTTTACAGCGCGTCGAGACGTGCCGTGAGCAGGTGCGCATCGACGTCGAGAAAGGTGCTGCCCGCCGCGTCGGCGAGCCCTTCTCTGTGCGCGAGCACTACAGCTTGCGCCCGGCTGTGTACGCCCAGCTTGGTCAGGATCCGCTGGATGTGGGTCCCGACGGTCTTCGGGCTGATGACGAGCTTGCCCGCGATGTCGAGTTGGGTGAGGCCGCGGGCGAGGAGCTTGAGCACTTCCCGCTCGCGGGCGGTCAACGACTCGATCCGGCCTGCGCCATTCTCGGCACGGGAGCCCGATCCGAGGTGCCGCACGGAGCTACGGATCCGCGCGAGAAGCTCGCCTTCATCGAACGGCTTCACGACATAGTCGTCGGCGCCGAGCAAGAGCCCTGCGACGCGGTCGAATGGCTCGGTTCGCTCGCCGGACACGAAGATGATCGAGATCTCGTCCCCAAAGCCCTCGCGCAGCTCTCTGCACACCTCGTAGCCGCTCACGGCGGCGAGGTTGACGTCCAGGAGGACAAGCGCCGGCCGCTCGCGGTTCGCGATCTCGAGGGCGTGTCGGCCATTGTCGGCCTCGACGGTCCGCCATCCGATCCGGTCGAGAAGTTCATCGACCTGTGCTCGGTAAGTTGGGTCGCCGTCGGCGACGAGTATTAGGGGGCTCGTACCCAGACCGTCTCCTCCTCCCGAATCTGGGCTTTTTTCACTCGCGTCTTCGTAGAAGTTCTAGCGCCTTACAGAAACCTACGCAAGGTTGCCTACTGCGCCGAGCGGCTGCGTACGCCTATTGGCGCAGCGCAAGACACGGGAAGTGCCGTCTGTTCGGCGCGCGGCCGCGGTCCTAGATTTATCCACAAGCGACTGTGGACGCGACCAAGTGCTCCTCCGGGCCGAACGTGGTCCGCACGGCCGGTACCTGCTGCTCGAATACTCGATCGACCAGGGTGGATCACGCGCTGACATCAGCGCGCGGACGTGGAGCGGGAGCGCCTGGGGTCCCGCGGCAGACCTCGACGTGAACTCGGTGACCTGCGGCGGGAATCCGTGCGCGGCCGGCACGATCAACTCCTCGGCGATCCCGTTTGGGGAGTCCGACGGCCTGATCACGTCCGGTTCGAAGCAGCCGAGGACGTTCGGAGAGGCGCAGATCGACCTTCGCCTTCTCTTCCAGCCGAACAAGTGCGCGTCGTTCGGCAGTGCGATGCTGAAGAGCCGGTCGTCAGCCTCCTTCACCTCGCAGCTGAAGGACTTCGTGGCCCCGGTCGGCATCAACCTGCAGAACTGCGGCCAGGTGATCATCCGCAAGAAGACCAGCCCGGATGAGAACCCGAACGCGACTGACTTCGGGTACACGAAGAACTTCGCCACCGACCCCGTCTCGGTGAACACGTTCACGCTGAAGGACGACGGTGCGAAGGACTACGGCAAGACCGTACTCTTCGGCTCCGGCTACACGGTGGACGAAGACGTGATCCCGGCCAATTGGGCTCTCATCAATATCGACTGCAGTGTCGCCGGGCACCCGAGCGTCGGAGTCACACCGGCCATCGACGTGGCGGCGGGTACGGTGACCTTCGCCATCGACGCCGACACCGACGTGCTCGACTGCACGTACACCAACCAGCTCCAGGTGGGGGCGCTCAAGATCCTCAAGAACAGCACCAAGGGTGGGGCTGTCTCCCAGGCAGGTGCGGTGTTCTCGTATGAGCGCTCGGGCGTGACCGCGAACGTGACCGACAACGGCACCAACGATGTGGATCCAGACGTCGGCGAGCTATGCGTCGCGGGTCTCACGATCGGCGACTACACCGTCAACGAGACCTCGCCACCGCCTGGGTACGGCGACGCCTCGCAGTCCGACCTGACGGCGACCGTGGCCACCGGGACGAACTGCACCACCAACCAGCCGACAGGAACCGGTGTCGTGACGTTCACCAACGCCCCGCTCGCGGACATCCAGGTCAACTTCCGTGACGGCGGCTCCGGTGAGACCAGTGCCACGTCGATCACGTGTGCCAATACCGGTACGACTGGGGACACCGCTCCCGCCACTGGTTGGGACGACTCGGTGACTCATTCGGGCATCTCGATCGATCCCTCGCCGAGGACCGTCACCTGCACGATCGTGATCGATCCCTAGGAGGGCAATCGGAACTCGACCCAAAAAGCGGGGGCCGGCTAAGCGGGCCCCCGCTGTATCTACCGTCGCCTAAAGCCGGCGACGGGATGAGGCTCCTGGGCTAGCCGACGGTGAAACTGACGCTCTGGACGGCGAGGTTCCCCATCCAGTCGGTCGCTTCGAATCTCGCGTCGGACGGAAATTCGTGCCTGGCCCACGAAGCGGGCGCGGTTAGCAAGCCGCCGCGACGACCAGGCCGAGGGACCAGCACCTTCGCCGGGGTAGTCGGCCTAGTCGAGCACTTCCGCGATCAAGGCGAGGCCCACCGACCCGACGGCGACCGCGACCGCGAAGCGTGCAGTGTGTCGGAATCGCCTGAGCGCATACCGAAAAACCGCGGCGGTAAGAGCCGGTGCGTCGCTGTCCTCAGGAGGCACGGTCGCGAGCACCATGGGCTCCCGCGGGCGAGCGAGAAAGGCGTACGGATCGCGCTCCGGCAAGAGCTCGAGCGCACGTCTGCAGACCACAGGGGACACCAGGACGAGCTCGGAGTGGAGTTCCCACGGCTCGATCTGCTCGATGACGGTTTCGACTCGGACGGCGCTCATCCGCCTTCTGCGGCTATCCGTGGAGGTCATCCTCCACTTGAGAGCGATCCTAGTGGCCGCGACGGGAATGAAGTGAGCGAGAAAGACCGGCGGCCGGGGACGGGGATACGATCCGCGCCGTGCAGAACTACGTTCTGTCCGAGCTCGATTCGGGTCAGCGCGTGATCACAGAGCACGTCGAGAGCGTCCGTTCCGTCGCGCTCGGCTTCTGGATCGGCGCCGGCGCACGCGACGAGCCCGACGCCAAGGCGGGGATCACGCACTTCATCGAGCACCTGCTGTTCAAGGGCTCGCAGGGCTACAACGCCCGCGACGTGGCCGAGATCTTCGACGGCCTCGGCGGCGAGCTGAACGCCGCCACCTCGCGCGAGCACACAGTCGTCTACGCGCGCGTCACCGACCGGCACCTCGAGACGGCGCTCGACGTCATGACCGACATGGTCTACGCGCCGCTGTTCGCCGACCTCGACGCCGAGCGCGAGGTCGTGCTCGAGGAGATCGCGATGTACGAGGACACGCCGCAGGAGCTCGTGCACGACCTGCTCTCGGAGGCTGTGTTCGGCGGCCATCCCCTCGGGCGGCCCGTGATCGGGACGGCCGACGTGATCTCCACGGTGACCCGACGCTCGATCGCCTCGTACCACCGGGCGAGGTTCGTGGCCGGCAGCATCGTCCTGGCGGCCGCGGGTAACGTCGACCACGACCGCCTCGTGTCGCTCCTCGCAGCCGCCGAGGCCAAGCAGGCGGAACCGCCGAGCCGCACCCGCCGGGTCCGCTCGCCGATCGTCAAGCCGCCGCCGCCGGGGCTCCGCTTCGCCCGCAAGGACACGGAGCAGTACCACGTCTGCGTCGCCGCGCCCGGGATCGCGCGCTCCGACCGGCGCCGCTTCGCAGCCTCCCTCCTGGACGCGATCCTCGGCGGCTCGGCGTCGTCGCGCCTGTTCCAGGAGATCCGCGAGAACCGCGGCATGGCGTATGCGGTCTACAGCTTCGCGTCCCAGTACACCGACACGGGTCTCGTGGGCTACTACGTCGGCACCCGCGAGGAGAACCTCGCCGCCTGCCTCGAGATCGCCAACGCCGAGGTCGCCGACATCGCCGCCGGCCATCTGCGACCGAACGAGCTCGAGCGGGCAAAGGAGAACCTCAAGGGCCGGATCGTGCTCTCGATGGAGGCCACCTCGAACCGCATGAGCCGGCTAGGCAAGTCGCTGATCACCGACACGGAGCTGCTCTCGCTCGACCGGATCATGGCCGAGATCGACGCCGTCGAGCCCGAGAACGTGGCCGAGCTGGCCGAGCTGCTGCTGGCGCCGGAGAAGCTGTCGGCGTCGGGGATCGGGCCGGACGAGGAACGCTTCCTGGCGGCGGTCGCGCCGGTCAACCCCGCGCTGGTGCCCGCAGCCGCGTGAAGGTCGCGCTCCTCGGGTACCGCGGCAAGGTCGGTCGCGTCCTGCTGCCCGCGCTCACGGCGGCCGGGCACGACGTCCTCCCGATCGGGCGCGAGGACCGGATCGAGCTCGACGGCGTCGACGTGGCGATCAACTTCACGAGGCCCGACGCGGTGTACACGACGGTCCGCCTCTGCCTCAAGCAGGACGTGCCGTCGATCATCGGCACCACGGGGCTCGGCCGCGAGGAGCTCGAGCACCTCGACGAGGCCGCCAAGCAGCGATCGTTGCCGCTCTTCTTCGCCCCGAACTTCGCAATCGGAGCGGTCGTGATGATGCGGCTCGCGGCGCAGGCGGGGAAGTGGCTTCCGCGCGCGGAGATCGTCGAGCTCCACCACGAGACGAAGGTGGACGCGCCGTCGGGGACGGCCAAGGCGACCGCTGATCTTCTCCCGAGCAAGCCGGCGATCCACTCCGTCCGGCTGCCCGGGCTCGTCGCGCATCAGGAGGTGCTCTTCGGCGCCGAGGGCCAGCTGCTAACGATCCGGCACGACGCCATCTCCCGCGAGGCGTACGTGCCCGGCGTGCTGCTCGCGCTCGACCGGCTGCCGACGCTGCCGCCCGGTCTGACGGTAGGACTCGACACGCTGCTGGAGTAGAGTGGCGTCGTGCTCGGGGAGGTCCTGACCGCGATCGTCACGCCGTTCGACGACGACGGGCGGGTCAACGTCGGCAAGTTCCGCGAGCTGGCGTCCTACCTGGTCGAGAACGGGTCCGACGGCGTCGTCGTGACGGGGACGACCGGCGAGTCGCCGACGCTCACGGACGAGGAGCGCTTCCAGCTCTACGAGGCCGCCGTCGCCGAGGTGGGCGACCGGGCGACCGTCGTTGCCGGAACGGGCACGTACGACACGGCGCACTCGATCCACCTGACGCAGCGCGCGGACGCGATCGGCGTGGACGGCGTCCTCATCGTCACGCCGTACTACAGCAAGCCGACGCCGCGCGGGATCGTCGAGCACTTCAAGGCGATCGCCGGGGCGACCGAGAAGCCGGTCGTGGTCTACAACATCCCGGCTCGGGTGGTGATCAACATCGAGCCGGAGGCGATGTGCGAACTCGCGGAGATCCCGAACGTCAAGGCGGTGAAGCAGGCGAACGCCGACCTCGACCAGGCTCGCACGATCCTCGCGGAGACCGATCTCGACCTCTATGCCGGCGACGACGACCTGATCCTGCCGTTCCTCGAGCTCGGCGGGACGGGCGGCGTGTGCGTGCACACGCACGTCGTCGGGCCGCAGGTCAAGGAGCTGATCCGCCGCTTCCGCGAGGGCGACGCCGAAGGCGCCAAGCGGCTCGAGGAGGAAACGGCGGCCGCGATCGAGATCCTGCGGGTCGTGACCAACCCGATCGCAATCAAGGCGGCCCTGAACCTGCTCGGGCACGAGGTCGGCGGTGTCCGCCTGCCGCTCGTCGAGGCGGACGAAGCCGAGCGCGCCGCGATTCGCGGCTGCCTCGAGCGGCTAGGCCTGCTTCAGCCCATCGCCGTCTAAGGCGCCGCTTGCGGTGCCGTTTTCAGGATGGGCGGGCGTTGCCCGCGCATCCGTCTGCGTCGCTAGACCGGGGCGCCGGGAGATCCAGGCGACGAGTACAGCGGCCGCGGCGAGAGCACAAGACCTAGGGCGTGCAGGTTGGCGCGCAGCGACTGGACGACGTGCGTTGTGGGAAACCGCGCTGACGCGAACACGAGGAATCCTGCGAGCTCCGCCGTCTCCCGCCGGAGCGGCACCGCGAGGTGCGCGACCGGCGAGCCGAGATCGAAGATCCCGGCCGAGAAGACGCCCTCGTTCGAGTCGCCGTGGCGCACGAGCCAGCTGATCAGCTCGGCCTCGTCGGGGCCGCTGTCGCCCTGAGCGCCGACGAGCGACCCGCCGAGGCCGTCCGCGTTCCAGGCCACGAGCCCGACCCACGACGCGCCGGCTCGCGTTAGGCCGTCGACGACACGCTCGAAGACGCGCTGCGGCTCGGCCCAGTCGTCGGCGAGAGCACGTGCCAGGGCGGCGGAGAGCCGCCGCGCCCGCAGCTCGTGCAGTGCGGCTGAGCCTGCCCCGAGCAGCGCGGCGCCGGCGCCGAGGGCCGCGACCTCGAGCACGCCGGCGCTCACGGCGACGAGCGCCGTCAGGACGCCGCTCACGCCGACCGGTACGGGCGCGAAGAGGCGCGAGCCGATCGAGCCGACGGCCGGCAGGCGCGACTGCGTGCACGCCTCTCGGATCGCGCGCAGCTCCTCGGGGGCGACGACGTCCGAGACAGGCTGTTCGCTCTGGACGGCGACGAAGGCGCGGGCGAGCGTGGGGTGGAACTGGCTGCCGCTGTTCCGCTCGATCTCGGCGAGGGCGGCGTCCCGCCGCATGGCCGGGCGGAACGGGCGCTCGGTCGTCATTGCGTCGAAACTGTCGGCGAGGATCAGGAAGTGGGAGGCGAGCGGGATCGCGTCGCCCTCGACGCCGTAGTAGCCCGAGCCGTCGAGGCGTTCATGGTGGTACTCGACGGCCTGCGCCTGACGGGCGGCGAAGCGGAAGCGCTGGAGGAGGCGCGCGGAGAGACGCGGTGAGCGCCTGACCGCGGCCCATTCGCTCGGCGAGAGCAGGCCGCGCTTGCGCAGGACCGCTGCGTCGACGGCGACCTTGCCGAGGTCGTGGAGTCGGCCCGCCCAACGTAGGCGCGCGACCTCGACGGGCGGCAGCCCGAGCGCCTGTGCCAGCTCCTCGACGTAGCCGGCGACGCGAATCGAGTGCCGGTGCGTCGACGGATCCCGCTCGTCGACGATGTTGGCGAACGTCTCGAGCGCAGCCGCGACCTCGCCGCGCATGACGCTGAGGCGGTGGTTTGCGTGCCCGAGCAGGAGCATCGTCGGGACGGCGGCAAGCAGTAGCCAGGCGTTCTGGTCGGCGGCGACCGCCAGCACGAGCGCGAGCCCGCCCTCGCCGGCGAGCGTACGCGCGTCTGGCGGGAAAACGCCGAGCTCCGCCGTAAGCCCATGCACGATCGTCCGGACGGCCGCGTAAGCCGTGACGACGACGCAGACGCCGAGCACGTCGTCGGGGAGGACGACGGTGCCCGTGTCGCTTCCCGCAAGCATGTACGCGTAGCCGCCGGCAAGCCCGACGACGCCGAGCGACACGGCCCTCGCGAGCAGGTCGCGGGTCGGGCGCGGCGCGGTGAGCCGCGAAGCGAGCACCCCGAACACGCCTGCGAGCGCCGCGACCCACGGCCCGGCGACGATCATCGCGGCCAGGTGGACAGGTGTCGAGATCCGGAACGGCTCCGCGTCGACAGGATCGGCCAAGTCGTCATCCCGCGCGGCGGCTAGCAGCTCTGCGCCGACGACCGCCGCGAGGAAGGCGACAGCGACCCCGCCGGCAGCCGGGATCGTCAGCGCGGTTGCGGCCACGACGAGGACGCCGAGAACCGCAGCGAGCACGACCGAAGCGGTGGCGCGCACGGTCGATGCATCGGCGCGGAGCCGCGATTCCTCAAGGGTCGGAAGGCGGCCCGATTAGACTTGGCGGATGCCCGAGGGCGCCCTCCGGATCATCCCGCTCGGCGGCCTCGGCGAGGTCGGCAAGAACATGACCGTCTTCGAGCTCGACGGCGAGATCGTCGTCGTCGACGCCGGCCTCGCCTTTCCGCGTGACGAGCACCTCGGCGTCGACCTGATCCTGCCCGACATGGGGTACCTACGGGACAACGCCGCGCGCGTCCGCGCAGTCGTCCTCACGCACGGGCACGAGGATCACGTCGGCGCGCTGCCGTACCTCCTGCGCGAGGTGCGCGTGCCGGAGGTCTGGGCCACGCGGCTGACGCTCGGGCTCATCCAATCGAAGCTCGACGAGCACGGGCTGCTCGGGACGGCCGAGCTGAAGGAGGCGGAGCCCGGAGAGCGGGCGCGCATCGGGCCGTTCGACGTCGAGTTCGTCCGCATGGCGCACTCGATCCCCGACACCGTTGCCGCGATGCTCGAGTCGCCGGCGGGCCGCGTGCTGATCTCCGCCGACTGGAAGCTCGACCACACGCCCATCGACGGCCTCAAGACCGACGTCGGCGCCCTGGCCGAGCTCGGGAACCGCGGAATCGACCTCCTCCTCTCGGACTCGACCAACGCGGAGCGACCGGGCGTGACCGGCTCGGAACGGCTCGTGGGGGAGGCCTTCCGACAGATCATCCCGCAGCGCCGGGGCCGCGTCCTCGTCGCCTGCTTCGCGTCGAACGTCCACCGGATGCAGCAGGCGATCGACGTCGCGGTGCAGGTCGGGCGCAAGGTTTGCGTCGTCGGCCGCTCGATGCGCAAGAACCTCAACATCGCGCGCAACCTCGGCTACATCGAGGTTCCCGAGGAGACCTTGATCCGGCCCGCCCGGCTGGAGGAGTTCCAGCCGCACGAGGTGCTGATTCTCTGCACCGGCAGCCAGGGCGAGCCGATGTCGGCGCTGACGCGAATCGCCTACCACGACCACCCGGCCGTCTCGGTCGAGCGCGGCGACACGGTGATCATCTCCGCGAAGCCGGTACCGGGCAACGAGCTCAAGGTGCACGACGCGATCAACAACCTCGCTCGCGCCGGGGCGGAGGTCCTGCACCAGGAGATCGCGCCCGTGCACGTCTCCGGCCATGCGTGTGCCGAGGAGATCCGCACGCTGATCTCCCTGGTGCGCCCCAGGGCGCTGATGCCCATCCACGGCGAGTTCCGGATGCTGGCCGCGCACGCGCAGCTCGGGCGCGACGCCGGCATCCCCGCGGGATCGATCGTGATGGCCGAAAACGGCTCGGTGGTCGAGCTCTCTCGCGCCGGCGTGCGAGTAGTCGACCGGATCGAGGCCGGCGTCACGTTCGTCGACGGGCTGGGTGTCGGCGACGTTCGCGACGTGGCGCTTCGCGACCGACGTCATCTGTCCGAGGACGGCGTGCTGATCATCGTCGCCACCCTCGCGACCACGAACGGCGCCGCCCCCGGGCCGCCGGAGCTGATCGCGCGCGGCCTGGCCGAGCCCGGGCCGCTGCTCGACGAGGTGCGAACGGAGGCGCAGCAGGTTCTGGCCGACCTCGCGCGCCAGGGAGTGACCGAGATCAAGCTCCTCCAGGAGCACCTGCACGACACGGTCGGTCAGGTGATCTACGACCGAACGGGGAGGCGCCCGATGATTCTCCCCGTCATAGTTGAAGTATGAGCCTCGAACACCTGACCGGCGCCGGCTCCCGGCGGGCAAAGCCCGCCTCTGCCGCCGCCTCGGGAATCCGAGCAGCGTGAGCACCATACGCGTGCAACCACGTTGGCCCGACGTCCTCGCCGAGCACGCCGCCGACGAGAACACGGCGGCGCGCGTTATCGCCCAGCTTGCGGCGTGCGAGGTTGCGGCGCTCGCGTTCTGTCGCCTGCTGGAGCGTTGGGGTAGGGGAGAGGCGGAGCCGTCCACGGTCGGGCGTCGCCAGGCTGCGTTCCGCCGGGCGGCCGAGCGCGCCGAGACGGCCCTCGCCGGCTTGGAGCGCCCGCTCTCGCGCTACCTGCTCGAGCTAGAGCCCGAGCGGGCGGAGGGCCGCTCGTGGTACGGCGAGCCGAGCACCGCCGAGCTCCTGGACTGGAGCCCGGTGCTCGCAAGGGCCGGCGTGCGCGTCTCCGAGGTGCGGGTGGCGCAGGCCTATCTCGAGCTGGCCGTTCTCGTTCGAGCGCTCGAGGGTCTCTCCTCGGCCGCCCGGATGCGCTCGGCTCCCGACCGCTCGTCGCTCTGGGCCGGCCTCTTCGACCTGCGCGAGAACCTGCTCGGGCGCGCGGTCGAGGACCTGCGCGCGCTTGCGGCCTGAGGTTTCGCTTACGGTCGTCGGCTCGTCGAACCTCGATCTCGTGGCGCGCGTGGAACGCCTTCCCCGACCGGGGGAGACGCTGACCGACGCGGAGTTCTTCACCGCGCCTGGAGGCAAGGGGGCGAACCAGGCGGTCGGCGCCGCGCGTCTCGGCGCCCGTGTGCGCTTCGTCGGCGCGGTGGGCCGCGACTCGTTCGCGGACGAGGCGCTCTCGGGGCTGCGTGAGTCGGGCTGCGACCTCGACGTCGCGGAGGTCGACGCGCCGACGGGCGTCGCGGTCATCTACGTCGACGGCTCCGGCGAGAACACCATCGTCGTCGCTCCCGGCGCCAACGGTCTGGTGGAGCCCGTGGAGCCGGAGGGCGCTGTGCTCTGTCAGCTGGAAATTCCGCTCCCGGCCGTCGAGACGGCCGGGAGTAAGGCGTCCTTTTTCTGTCTCAACGCCGCGCCTGCGAAGCCGGTGCCGGTGGACCTCGTCCGGCGGGCCGACCTCGTGGTCGTGAACCGTTATGAGCTCGAGGCTCTCCCGGAGACGCCGCGTCTCACGGCGCTGACGCTCGGCGACGAAGGAGCCGTGTTGCTCGAAGAGGGCGAGGAGGTCGCTCGCGCCGAGCCGCCGCGCGTCGACGCCGTCGACGGCACCGCGGCCGGCGACGCCTTCACCGCCTGCCTCGTCGTCTCGCTGCTCGAGGGCCGGCCGCGCGAGGAGGCGCTCACGCGAGCGTGCAAGGCCGGGGCGCTGGCCGCCTCGCGGCCGGGAGCGCAGCCGTCGCTGCCGACCGCCGAGGACGTCGACGCGCTGTGACCCGCGTCCTGCTCGACTGCGATCCCGGCCACGACGACGCGATCGCGCTGCTGCTCGCGCTGGCGAGCCCCGAGCTCGAGCTCGTCGGCGTCACGACGGTGGCCGGGAACCAGACGCTCGAGAAGACGACGGCCAACGCGCTCCGCGTGCTCGACCACGTCGGGCGCACCGAGATCCCGGTGGCCGCCGGGGCCGACCGCCCGCTGATCCGCGAGCCGTTCGTCGCCGGGCACGTCCACGGCGAGACCGGCCTCGACGGCCCGGACCTGCCGCCGCCGAGCCGCTCGCCCGTCGAGCAGCACGCGGCCGACTTCCTCGCCGAGCGCGTCCGCGGCACCACCCTCGTCGCAGTCGGGCCGCTCACGGACGTCGCGCTGCTGCTGGCGCTCAGGCCGCAAGCGCGGCCCGACCGGATCGTGCTGATGGGGGGCGCGATCGCCGAGGGGAACATCACGCCCGCCGCCGAGTTCAACATCTGGGCCGACCCCGAAGCGGCCGCGCGCGTCTTCGCGAGCGGGATCGACGTCACCATGGTCGGCCTCGACGTCACGCACAAGGCGCTCATGACCCCTGCGCACGCCGACGAGCTGCGCGGCGCCGGACGCGCCGGCAAGCTCGTCGCGGAGCTCTTCGACTTCTACCACGCCTTCCACCAGAGGACGTACGGTCTCCCGGGCTCGCCGATCCACGACGCGCTGGCGCTGGCGCACGTCTTCGATCCCACCCTGCTCGAGCTTCGCGACCGCCACGTGGCGATCGACTGCGAATCGCAGTTCTGCCGTGGCCGCACCGTCGTGGATCTTTGGCAGCGGACCGGCAACGAGCCGAACGCCCACGTCGCCGTGGCAGTCGACGGCGAGCGCTTCGTCCGCGTGTTGGTGGAGCGCATCTCCTCGCTGGGATGAGGCTCGGGGCGGTCACGCTCCAGAACCGGCCGTGGCCGGAGCTCCGGGAGAGCTGGCGCCGGCTCGACGAGCTCGGCATGCACTCGCTCTGGACCGCGGACCATCTCGCGAACCCGCTTCGGCCCGAGCGGCCGTGGCTCGACGGCTGGACGCTGCTGCCGGCGCTCGCACTGGAGACCGAGCGCGCGCGCGTCGGCGCCCTCGTCAGTTCGCTGACGCTGCGGAAGCCGCCGACGCTCGTCAAGGCTGCGGTCACGCTCGACCACATCACGGGCGGGCGGACCGAGCTCGCTCTCGGCGCCGGCGGCTCCGGGCGGGACGCCGAGCTCGCGGGCAGGCCCGAGGCCTCGTTCACCGAGCTCGTCGAGCAAACGGTCGAGCTGCTCGCCGACGAATCCCTCCAACCGCGACCGGTGCAGGAGCGGATCCCGCTCACGATTGGCGGTCACGGCGACGAAGCGCTCGAGCTCGCGGCGCGGCATGCGGACCGATGGAACAGCTACGGCGGGACCGGCCTCGAGCCCGAAGCCGCGCTCACCAGAGCCCATGAGCGAAACGAGCGGCTCACAGGGCTCTGCGAACGAGCGGGCCGCCATCCGACGACGCTCACCCGCTCGATCCTCCTCGGGTACCCGTTCGTCCGCGAGACGCCGTGGCGCTCGCAGGAGGCGTTTCGGGACGTCGTCGAACGCTGGCGCGCCGCAGGCTTCGACGAGCTGATCGTGTACTACCCGCCCGAGACCGGGATGCCGGAGGGAGCGGTGACGCCGGGCGTCTTCGAGCGCGCCGTCGATCTCCTGCGAGAGGTGTAGGCGTCCGCGCGTCGAACGGGACGCGCATGGCCAAGCGCCGCAAGCGACGGACCCTGCGACCACGCACCCCCGCGCGCACGAAGAAGCGCAAGCAGTCGCGCGGACACCATCACCCCGAGCTGGTCGGGCTCGGGCTCGTCGCCGTCGGGATCTTTCTCGCCGTCGTCCTCTACCTCGGCTGGGACGGCGGGCAGGTGGGCGGGTGGATCGGGGACGGGCTGCGCAACCTCGTCGGCTACGCGGCCTACGTGCTTCCCGTCGCGGTGATCGCGATCGGCGGCCTGATGGTCGGGCGGAGCGCCCTCGTCGACCTACGGCCCTTC
>Ga0126306_10001149_pt1 | contig 13880 bp, 13 predicted proteins | sample Plot27_FD_92592 | JGI IMG/M metagenome (GOLD analysis project Ga0126306, IMG submission 92592) | Serpentine soil microbial communities from UC McLaughlin Reserve, CA, USA - Plot27 | ecosystem: Environmental > Terrestrial > Soil > Grasslands | place: USA: UC McLaughlin Reserve, Lake County...
AGTGACGCAGAACGTGTCGGGGTCGATGTCGCAGAAGACGGGGTTGGCGCCGATGACCGCGATCGCCTCGGCCGACGCGTAAAACGTGAACGCGGGCACGACGACGTCGTCGCCCGGCCCGACGCCCATCGCGCGGAGCGCCAGCACCAGCGCGTCGGTGCCGTTGGCGACGCCGAGCACCGACGGCGCGCCGAGATAATGAGCGAGCTCGCGCTCGAACGCCGCCACCTCCGGCCCCAGGATGTAGCGGCCGTCGTCGAGCACCTCGGCGCACTTGGCGCTCAGCGCATCGCGGAGCGGGGCGAGTGGCGTGCGGGTGTCGAACAGCGGGACGGCCATGCGCGCGAGAACCCTAGAACAGCACTGTGGTCTTCTACCCTGGGCGCTCGCCGTGCTGGTGCTCGCCTCCCTCACCGACCCGATCGTGGAGTTCGCGGTCGACGTCATCGACGCGCTCGGCCTGCCGGGCATCTTCGTCCTGATGGTGGCCGAGAGCGCGTGCATCCCGATCCCGTCCGAGACGACGTTCCTGTTCGCCGGCTTCAACGTCGCGCGCGGGGAGTACTCGCTGTTCGCGGTCGTCGCGACGGGTACGTTCGCGAACGTCGTCGGCTCCTGGATCGCCTACGCGGTCGGGTACTACGGGCGCGTCGACGTGCTCGAGAAGCACGGCCGCAAGCTGCACATCAAGCCGTCCCACCTGCACTCGGCGGACGAATGGTTCGCGAAGTACGGCGCGGCGACGGTGTTCTTCACGCGCATGCTGCCGATCGTACGGACGTTCATCTCGCTCCCGGCCGGCGTCGCCCGGATGCCGTTCTGGCGCTTCACTGTGCTGACGACGCTCGGCTGCGTGCCGTGGATCCTCATGCTGACGCTGATCGGGCGCGAGGTCGGGAGCAACTGGGAGCAGTGGAAGGACAGCCTGCACTACGTCGACTACGCGGTCGCGGCGTCGATCGTCGTCGGCGCGTTGTGGCTCTACGTGCGCTGGCGCCGTGGGCGCGGCGGGACGGGCGAGGCGGCCGGGGAGCCGGCCGCCGATGCGACGCGCTGACGTCGAGGCGCTCGCGCTTGGGCTGCTGCACGGGCCGGCTGAGCTGATCCCGGTCTCCTCGTCCGGGCACGTCGCCGCACTGCCGTGGCTGCTGGGCTGGGAGGTAGCCCGCTGGGACGGCGCGCGGCGCAAGGAGCTGCAGGTCGCGCTGCACGCCGGCACGGCGGTGGCGTTGCTGGTCGTGCTGCGGCCGGCGCGGGTGCGCCCGCGGCTGCTCGCCGCAGCGGTGCTGCCGCCGGCGCTGGCGGGGTTGGCGCTGGAGCGGCGGATCGAGGAGCGGCTCGGCACGCCGGCGACGCTGGCCGCCGGGCTGGTTGCCGGCGGCGCCGCGCTGGTGCTGGCCGACCGCGCGGACGCGACGCGCGCAGACTGCGACGCACACGCCCGCGACGGCCTGGCGCTCGGGCTGGCCCAGGCCGCGGCGCTGATCCCCGGCGTGTCGCGTGGTGGCGCAACGCTGGCGGCGGCCCGCGCGCGCGGCTTCGGCCGCGCGGACGCGTCGCGGCTGTCGTGGGAGGTCGCGCTGCCGGTGCTCGCGGGCGCGAGCGCGCTGAAGGGATGGCGCATCGCGACGAGGCCCGCGGCGGGCGGCGCGGCGCGGCGCGCGGCCGGGCGACCGCTCGCGGTGGGCGCCGCCGCCGCGTTCCTCTCCACGCTCGCGTCCGCGCGCGCGATCGGGATCGAGCGGCGCGCGCCGCTGTGGCCGTGGGCCGCGTGGCGCGCCGCGCTCGCCGGCGCCATCCTGGCCGTGCGGCACAATCGGGCGCGATGAGCGGCGACGCCTACGCCAGGGCCGGCGTCGACACCGGCGCGGCGGACCGGGCGATCGGCGCGCTCGTCGGCGTGCTGCGGACGATCGACGCCGGGCGCCCGTCGCGCGCTGTCGCGCTGCCCGGCCACTACGCCGCCGTGCTCGAGGTCGCGCCGAACCTCGGCATCGCGGTCGGGACCGACGGCGTCGGCTCGAAGCTGATCGTCGCCGAGCTCACCGGCCGCTACGACACCGTCGGGATCGACTGCGTCGCGATGAACGTCAACGACGTGATCTGCGTCGGCGCCGAGCCGATCGCCGTGCTCGACTACCTGGCCGTCGAGCGCACCGACCGCGGCGTCTTCGAGGCGATCGCGCGCGGGCTCAAGACCGGCGCCGAGCAGGCCGGCGTCGAGATCCCGGGCGGCGAGGTCGCCGTGCTGCCCGAGCTCATCCGCGGCCACCCGTCGCCGAACGGCTTCGACCTCACCGCCGCCTGCTTCGGCACCGTCGCGCTGGACCGGATCGTGACGGGAGCGGAGTGTGTGCCGGGCGACGCGCTGATCGGCCTGCCGTCGAGCGGGCTGCACTCGAACGGCTACACGCTGGCGCGCCGCGCGCTCGAGTCGCTCGGCCTCGACCACCGGCCGGGCGCGCTCGGCGGCGCGTCGGTCGCCGACGCGCTGCTCGCGCCGACCGCGATCTACGTGCGCGCCGTCTTGGAGCTGCTGCGCTCTGGCACGCCGGTGCACGGGCTCGCGCACATCACGGGCGGCGGGCTCGCGAACCTGCTGCGACTGTCCGACCGTGTCGGCTTCGCGGTCGAGGAGCCGCTGCCGGTGCCGCCGGTGTTCGACCTGGTGCGCGAGCACGGCGCGGTGCCGGAGACCGAGATGTGGGGCGTGTTCAACATGGGCTGCGGCTTCGTCGCCGTCGTTGCCGAGGCGGCGGAAGACGAGGCCGTCGCGCTGCTCGCGCAGCACCACCCCGGCGCGGCGCGGATCGGAACGGTCACCGGCGACGCCGGCCGGGTCGGCGTCCCCGCGCTCGGCGTCGCGCTCTAGGGGCTTCCCGATCGCGGCCTGGGGTGCGGGCGAACGGCGGCTTTGAGGAAGTCGGGTCCGGGGGTTCGCTGTGGGGTCCGGCGAGGCGCCGGTCAACGCAGGTCGGCCGCGGTTTCGACCGGCGCGACCGGCGGCGACTACCGCCGTCAACGCAGGTCAGGCGGTCGATTCGCGCCCGCGACCGGCATTCACGCGTCGACGCCGTAACCGCCCGTCGCGCGGCGCGCCGTGCAGCGTTCACGGCGTCACCTGCCGTCAACGCCGCACCCACGCCTCACTTGGCGCCCCGTGCAGCGTTCACGCGCCCGCTACCAGCAACCGGGCTGTTCCTCAGTGAGCAGTTCCGGACCCAGCGCGCCGCCCGCTGGACAGCACGCCTAATCCGTCTCGTGCGGATCGGGCGGCGGCAGCTCGGCGCTCCCGTCGTCGCCCTCCGACGCCTCGTCCGGCGACCCCTTCGTGGGATAGGACGCCTCGGGGTGCCGGCCGCCCTCCTCGGCGCGGTCCGGATCGCCGCCGGCGCCCGGCACCGACTCGTCCGCCACCTTCGCCTCCCAGTCCTTGCGCGCCTCGTCGATGTGCTCGCCGACGCGCTGCGAGCGCTCCTCCATGTCTGCGAGCTCGCGCTCGGCCGCCTTCGCCTGCTGCTCGTGGTCCTCGGTCATGCGTCGTCCTCTACCCGTTCCTCGGACTCCGCGCGCTCGTCGAGCTTCCCGCGCAGGTACTCGGCCCGCTCGGCGCGGCGCTCGTGTTGACGCTCCTCGTCCGGCTGCTCGGCGGCACGCGCGCGCGCATGCTCCTCGCGCTCGCGCCTGATCTGCTCGACGCGCAGCTCGTCTGTCTCGGGATCGGGCATGTCCTCCGTTGTACCCGGCCGCCCCTCGAACCGAAGCTCGTTCACGACCGCGCCGGCGAGCAGGATCAGCGCGAGCGCGTAGAACCAGACGAGCACGATCAGAACGAACAGGAACGACGTGCCCACGCGGAGCGACGACACGTTCGAGAGGTAGATCGGGAAGCCGTAGTCGACCACGCCCATCGCGAGCACCGCGCCGAGCGCGCCCGGCCAGATGCAGTGCCAGGGGACCGGGCCGCGCGGCACCCGCCAGTAGACGAGGCACAGGATCGCGAACAGCAGTGCCAGGCCGCCCACGAGCGAGAGGGTGTAGACGAACCCGCGCACCTCGCCCAGCCCGAGCGGCAGGTCCTCGCGGTGGCCGACGATCAGGCCCTGGAGCGCGGGGATGCTGACCGTCGCGACGAAGAACAGCAGCACCACCGCGAGCATCCCCAGCGCGAACAGCTTCTGCCGCACCCACGAGCGGCAGTCGCGGCGGTAGATCCGGCAGAACGCGGTGTCGAGCGCGCCCCAGAACGAACTCGAGAACCACGTGGCGGCGATGATCGCGACGATCCCGACGGTCGTGGAGGAGTCCTGCACACGCCGCAGGCCGTCCAGCAGCGTCGAGTCCGCGGCGTCGGGGAACAGCCGCTGCAGGTCCTCGACGACAGAGGCCTCGATCTCCTCCGACGACAGGATCCGCCCCGCGACGAACAGCGCGACGAGCGCGAGCGGGAAGACCGACAGGATCAGGTTGTACGCGACCATCGCCGCCATCCCCGTCAGGTTGTCCTCGTAGGCCTTGCGCCAGAAGCTCGCGAACGGCAGCCACATCGAGAGGACTATGCCCATACCTCCGGCCGCTGCGCGACGATGCGTGACATGGAACCGCGGATCAGCCTCGTGACACTCGGCGTGACGGACCTCCGCCGCGCGATGGACTTCTACGCCGCGATGGGCTGGCAGGGCAGCTCACCGGACGGCGACGTCGCGTTCTACCAGGCGGGCCCGATGGTGCTCGCGCTGTGGGACCGCGCGAAGCTCGCCGAGGACAGCGGCGTCACGGACCCCGGCAGCTGGGGCGGCGTGACGCTCGCACACAACGTCCGCTCCCCCGCCGAGGTCGACGCGGTGATCGCCCGGGTCGAGCCGGCCGGCGGCCGCGTCGTGCGGCCCGGCGGCGAGACGTTCTGGGGCGGCTACTCGGGCGCGTTCTGGGACCCGGACGGCCATCCCTGGGAGGTCGCCCACAACCCGCGCTGGACGATCGGCGACGACGGCAGCATCACCTTGCCCGCCTGAGGCGGGCGGCCTGACCGTTTCCGGCACCCGCCGACGGGTACGGTCCAGTGCGAACGCCCGTGTCCGAGCACCCTAGGAGCAGACGCTGATGGCCCCCTCCCCGTTCCGGCGCCGGAAGGCCGCCAAGACCGTGCGCAACCTCGCCATCGCCGAGGCCGCGCTCGCGCTCGCCAAGGACCGCGTCGGTCGCGGCTCGCGCCGCGGGCGCGGCGGCCTGCTGCTGATCGGCGGCGCCGTCGCTGCCGTCGGCGCCGCCGCGCTGCTCAAGCGCGACAAGGTCGCGAGGCTCCTGCCGTCGCGCTCGGGCGAGCCGGAGCCCGTGGCGCCCGCGCCGCCGCAGCCGTCCAACTACGACGCGCCCGGTCCGGTCGCCAACACCGCGACCCCGATTCCCGCGCCCGATCCGCGGGGCGAGCCGCCGGCGACGGTGGACGAGTCGGCCGAGGAGGCCGCCGCCGCGGCCGAGGCGGGCGCGATCGGCGGCGCGCCGTCGGATTACGCCGGGCCGGAGCCGGACAAGCCGGCAGGCGAGGAGCAGCGCCCGCTCGCCGAGGCCGGCGAGGGCGAGTCCGAGGGCCAGGAGCAGGCCGAGGCGGAGCTCGCCGACAACGCCACCTCTCGCGACGCCGGCAGCAGCGACAGCGAGCGCCGCATCGACGACGCGATCGAGCAGGCCGGCCAGCCCCAGACCGGCGAGCGGCCGGAGCCGCTCGCCTCGGAGGACCCGGGCGAGACCCCCGGCGGCGGCATCTCCGGGCGGCCATACTCGGGGCTGGAGCAGAACGACGAGTCCGACGAGGGTTCGGGCGAGTCGCAGACCTGGTCCGGGCGCTCCGACAACCCGTAGCTTGACCGCGTTCTACGAGCGCGCCGGCGCCGCGTTCGTCCCGTCGGAGCTCACGCGCGGGCCGTGGGACCCGGGTGCCCAGCATGCCGGCCCGCCGTCGGCTCTGCTCGGCCGTGCCGTCGAGGCCGCGGGGACGCTGGTCGGCCGGATCACGATCGAGGTCCTGCGGCCGGTGCCGCTCGCGGCGCTGACCGTGGCCAGCGAGGTGGTGCGCCCCGGCCGCAGCGTCGAGCTCGTCGAGGCGGTCATGACAGAGGCCGGCGGCGACTCGCCGCCGATCGCCCGCGCGGTCGCGTGGCGGCTGCGGGTCGACGACGGCGTCGCGGCGCTGGACTCCGGGCCGCCGCCGCCCGGACCGGACGCCGGCCACGAGCGCCCGTTCTTCCCGACCGGCCAGGAGGTCGGATACCACACGGCAATGGACTACCGGTTCGTCGAGGGAGCGTTCACGGAGCCGGGGCCCGCGCGCGTCTGGCTGCGGATGCGCCAGCCGCTCGTCGCCGGCGAGCCGACGTCGCCGCTCGCCCGCGTGCTGGTCGCCGCCGACTCGGGCAACGGCGTCAGCGCCGCGCTCGACTACCGGCGCCACCTGTTCATCAACACGGAGCTCACGGTCCATCTCGTGCGCGAGCCCGCGGGCGAGTGGGTCCAGCTCGACGCGGTCACGTACGTCGGGCCGCACGGCGTCGGGCTGTCCGAGAGCGTGCTATACGACGAGACCGGCCGGCTCGGCCGCGCAGCCCAGACGCTGCTCGTGCGGCGGCGCTGACCGGAGGTCGCGTAGGTGATCGCCCCCGATGCGGCGAATGCAGGCCGGATGCGGGCGATCGCTCCGACATCGGCGACAATACGAGCGACCCTATGAGCACGCTCGTGGGCATGCGCCTCAACGGCCGCTACCGACTGGACGCCCAGATCGGCGCCGGTGGCATGTCGACGGTCTATCGCGCGTTCGACACGACGCTCGAGCGCCGCGTCGCGGTGAAGCTGATGCACCGCGAGATCGCGTCGGACTCCGACCAGCTGGAGCGCTTCCGCCGCGAGGCGCGCTCGGTCGCGCAGTTAAGCCATCCGCACATCGTCGGCGTGATCGACGCCGGGGAGGAGGACGGCCGCCCGTACATCGTGTTCGAGTACGTCGAGGGTGAGACGCTCAAGGACAGGATCCGGCGCATGGGCCGGCTCCCGATCGACGAGGCGATCGCGTATGCGATCGAGATCGCGCGCGCGCTCGGCGCAGCGCACGCGCGCGCGATCGTGCACCGCGACATCAAGCCGCAGAACGTGCTCGTCGACGAAGAGGGCTCGGCCAAGGTGACCGACTTCGGCATCGCGCGATCGCTCGAGGAGGAGGGCCTGACCGCCGACGGACGCGTGCTGGGAACGACCGACTACGTCTCGCCGGAGCAGGCGCTCGGCCACGACGTCGACGGCCAGTCCGACATCTACTCGCTCGGCGTCGTGCTGTACGAGATGCTCACCGGCGACGTCCCCTTCCACGGCGAGAACCAGGTCTCGGTCGCGATGAAGCATGTGCGCGAGGACGTCCCGGACGTGCAGGCGATGCGCCCCGAGGTCTCGGCCCGGCTGGCAGCCGTGCTCGACCGCATGACCGACAAGGACCTCGGCCACCGGCACCCGGACGCGGCAAGCGTCGAGCTCGACCTCGAGGACGCGCTCGCCGCCGAGGCGTCGCGCACAGGCACCTCGACCGGCGAGGCGACCGCCGTGTTGCGCACGCTGCCGGCGACCGCGCGGCGCCGGCTGCCGCTGCGGCTGCGGCTGCGCGTGCCGGTGCTGCTGCTGATCCTGATGATCGCGGTCGCCGGCGCCGTGCTCTACCTGCTGCTCGACCAGGCCGCCGAGCGGGCGCAGAAGGGCACCGGGACCGGCACCACGAAGGCCGCGCCCGGCGAGCAGATCGTCTCGGTCAAGCGCACGTCCGCCAACGACTACGACCCGCTCGGCGACGACAAGGAGGAGCACCCCGACGAGGCCTTCCGCGCCGTCGACCAGGATCCCGACACGAGCTGGACGACCGAAACGTACGAGAACGACACGCTCACCAAGCCCACCGGCGACCCCGGCGTCGGGCTCTACGTAGACGCCGAGCCGTCGGTCAACGGCAGATCGCTCGAGATCCAGACGCCCGAGCCGGGCTGGACGATGGAGATCTACGGCGCGCGCTCGGAGCCGCCCGAGGAGTGGCCGAGCGACGTCTGGACGCGGCTCGGCGGCGGCAAGGTCTCCAAGGGCAAGGAGCGGTTCAAGCTCGACACCGGCGACCGCCGCTACCGCTACTACCTGGTCTGGATCACGGCGCTCCCACCCGACGCGGGCAAGGTCGAGATCACGCAGCTGACGCTGTCAGCGCCAAAGACCTAGAACGCGTGCGATCCGCGCTCCGCGCGGTGGCGCTCGAGGGCTAGTTTCAGCAGCCGGCCGCACGCCTCCGGCCACGGCACGCCCGCGGCCTCCCAGAGCTTCGGGAACGCCGACGTCGGCGTCATCCCCGGCAGCGTGTTGAGCTCGTTGACGAGCACCCGCCCGCCGTCCTCGACGAAGAAGTCGACCCGCGCCAGGCCCGCGCAGCCGACGCGCAGGAAGGTGTCGACCGCCAGCCGGCGCACCTCGGCGGCGGCCCGCTCCGGGATCCGCGCGGGCACCTGCAGCTCGACGCCCCCGTCGGAGTACTTGGCCTCGTAGTCGTACCACTCGGCGCCGCCGAGCAACACGACCTCGCCCGGCACCGACGCCTCGGCGTCGTAGAGGCCCATGACCGCGCACTCGACCTCGGTGCCGGCGCTGAACGCCTCGACGATCACCAGCGGGTCGTGCGCGAACGCGCCCTCGAGCGCGCCGTCGAGCTCGGCCGGCGCGCGCACCTTGGCGATTCCGACCGACGAGCCCAGCCGCGCCGGCTTGACGAACACCGGCAGCCCGAGCCGCTCGAGCTCCGCTCGAACGTCCCCGGGATCGCTCCGCCAGCGCGGCTCGCGCACGGCCGCGTAGTCGACCTGCGGCACGCCGGCCGCGGCCAGCACGTCCTTGAAGACGACCTTGTCCATGCACAGCGAGGACGCGAGCACGCCCGCGCCGACGTACGGCACGTCGAGCAGCTCCAGCAGTCCCTGCACCGTGCCGTCCTCGCCGAACGGGCCGTGGAGCACGGGGAACGCGACGTCCGCGCCGACCAGCCCGCCGCCCGGGACGAGCCGCAGCGGCTCCCCGTCGGGCCCGCGCCATGCGCCGTCGCGCTCGAGCAGCACCGGCAGCACCTCGTGCCCGGCGGCCGCGATCCCGCCGATCGCCGACTCGGCGGAGGCCAGCGAGACGGCGTGCTCGGACGAGCGGCCGCCGTGCAGCACCGCGACCCTCACGGCGCCGCCTCGGGCGCGGGCGTCTCGCCCGGCTCGGGAATCGCCTCCGGCTCGAAGCGGCCGACCGTGATCGTGACCTCGGAGCCCGGGCGCCGCGGCGTCTCGGGAGCGGGATCCTGCTCGAGCACGATCCCGTCCTCCTCTGGCGACGACGCCTCGCCGTCCTCGACGTTGACCTCGAAGCCGGCGTCCTCGAGCGCTTGGACGGCGTCGTCCTCCGTCTCGTCGATCACCCCCGGCACCGGCACGTCCGCGGGCGCCTTCGCCACGACGAGCTCGACGGTCGCGCCCTTGGCGACCTCGGTGCCCGCGCCGGGATCCTGCTCCAGCACGGTGCCCGCCTCGGCGTCGGCGTCCTCCCGCTCTGTGACCGCCGGCTCGAGGTCGGCGGCGCGCAGCTGCCGCTCGGCCTCGTCGCGGGAGCTGCCAACCACATCCGGGACGGCGACCTTCTCCTTGCCGCGCGACACGATCAGCGTCACCGTCGAGCCCTTGCGCGCGGTCGAGCCCTCCGGCGGCGCGGTCTCGATGACGCGGCCGGAGCGCACCGTGTCGGAGAACTCGCGCCGCTGCTCGGGCTCGAAGCCGGCGTCGCGCAACTCGTCTTCCGCCTCGCCGGCCTTCATCCCCTCGACGGGCGGGACCGTCGCCTCGCCCGGGCCGCTCGAGACCGTGATCGTCACCAGTGATCCCTCCTCCGCCTCGATGCCTGGATCGGGCCGCTGGCCGGCGACGCGGTCCTGCGGCACCGTGTCGGACTGGATCGCGACGACGTCGACCTCGAAGCCGCGGCTCTGGAGCAGCTGGACCGCCGTGCCGGAGCGCTTGCCGACGACGTCGGGCACGCTCTCCTTCTCGGGCGAGAGCAGCAGCCAGGCGCCGATCGCGAGCGCCGCGAGCGCGAGCAGGACGAGCGCGATCAGAGCGATCCGGCGCAGGTTGCGCCGGTCCTCCTCCTCGACAGCGGCGACCCGGTCGTCGGCGACGCCGACCGTCTCGACATAGCGGCCGGCGATCGCCGACTCGAGCGCGGCGATGAACTCGTCGGCGTCCTGGAAGCGCTCGGCGGGATCCTTGCGCAGCGCGCGCTTGACGACGGCGTCGAGCGCCGACGACACGGCCGGGTTGCGCTGCGCCAGCGGGACCGGCTCCTCCGAGACCTGCTTGAGCGCGATCGTGACGGGTGATTCGGCGTCGAACGGCGGGACGCCGCACAGCAGCTCGTAGAGCACGATCCCGATCGAGTAGAGGTCGGAGCGGGCGTCGACCGGATGGCCCTGCGCCTGCTCGGGCGAGAGGTACTGCGCCGTGCCCATTATCGAGCCGGTCTCGGTCATGTCGGACGCGCCCGCGCGGGCGATCCCGAAGTCGGTGACCTTGGCGCGCCCCTCGTCGTCGACGATCACGTTGTGCGGCTTGATGTCGCGATGCACGATCCCGCGCCGGTGCGCGAAGCGGGCGGCCTTGAGGATCTGGATCACGATGTCGACCGCGAGCGCGGGGTCGAGCGCGCCGTGATCGCGCACGATTTGCTTGAGGTTGCGGCCGTGCAGGAACTCCATCGCGATGTAGTAGGTCCCGTCCCACCCCCCGCGGTCGAACACCTGCACGACGTTGGGGTGCTGGAGGGCGGCGGCGCTGGAGGCCTCGCGCCGGAAGCGCTCGACGAACTCGTCGTCCTCGGCGAAGCGCCGGTAGAGCAGCTTGAGCGCGACCTCGCGGCCGAGCTGGGTGTCCTCGGCGCAGTAGACGTCGGCCATCCCGCCAGACCCGAGCCGGCGGATGATCCGGTAGCGGCCGTCGACCATCGTGTCGCGTGCGATCGTCGGCACGGCTACTGCCCCAGCGCTTGCAGGACGGCCCTGGCGATCGGCGCGGCGGTCTGGCCGCCGGTGCCGCCCTGGAAGCGCTCGAGCGTGACCGCGACGGCGACCTCGGGCGTGAAGCCCATGAACCACGGCTGGTTCAGGCCGCTCGTGTTGAGCTCGGCCGTGCCCGTCTTGCCCGCGACCTCGACGCCCTCGAGCGCGGCCGCGGTGCCGGTTCCCTCGCGCACGACCTGCTTCATCATCACCGTCAGGTCGCGCGCGGTCTGGCGCGAGATCACCGGCGCTGCCTCCTGTGGCTCGACCTCGTCGACGGTGCGCCCGTCGGGATCGACCGCCTTGGCCATGATGTGCGGCTCCAGCCGCACGCCGGCGTTGCCGATCGTCTGCGCTACCGACGCCATCTGCAGCGGGGTGGCAAACAGATCGCCCTGGCCGATCGCGACGCGGCCGACGTCGACGGTGTTGCGCGTCATCGGCGTCAGGTTGCCGTCCTTGCGCACGCCGGAGGCGGTCATCTGCTGGTCGGGGTAGTCCATCGGCGGCTCGGCGTAGAAGCCGAAGCGCTCCATGTAGCGCTGCATCGTGCGCCCGCCGAGCTTCTCGCCGACCTCGGCCCAGACCGTGTTGACCGAGTTGGTGAGCGCGAACGTGAGGTCGATCGGGCCGAAGTCCTGGCTGCCGAAGTTGTTCAGCGGCACGCCGGAGATCCGCTTGCCGTTCGAGCCGTCGACCTGCGAGCCGGGGTCGTAGCGGCCGCTGTCGAGCGCCGCGGCGGCGGTCACCACCTTCATCGTCGAGCCGGGCGGGTAGCCGTTCTGCGTCGCCCGGTTGAGCAGCGGCGCGTTCGCCTCGTCGCGGTTCAGGCGCGCGAACGTCGCGCGGTCGTCGAGCCCGTTCGGGTCGTAGCTCGGGTTGGACGCCATGGCGAGCACACCGCCGGTCTTGACGTTCAGCGCCACGAGCGCGCCCTTGTGGCCGGAGCCGCTCAGCGCGTCCATCGCGACTTCCTGCGCGCGCGCGTCGAGCGTCGTGCGGATGTCGTCGCCCTCGTTGGAGCGACCCAGGATCGACTCCAGCGCGGTGACCAGCTCGGTCCGCCGGCCGGTCAGCTCGTCGTTGCGCGAGCGCTCCAGCCCCGCCCGGCCGATCGACGTGTAGGCGTAGCCGACCGCGTGCGCGAACAGGTCGGCCGTCGGGTAGCGGCGACCGAACGTGTCGCCCGGGCCCGGCACCGCGCGCGCGAGCACCTTGCCGTCGGCGGAGCGGATCGTGCCGCGCCGGATCCGCTGCTCCTGCAGCAGCTCGCGCCGGTTGAGCTCGTTGTCGCGCAGCGCCTCCGCCTCGAACACCGTCCAGCGCGACGTGAACACGACCAGGACGCCGAACAGCACGACCACGAGGCCGTAGAGCCGCAGCACCGGGCGGTTCATCGCGCGCTGGCGGGCCGCCTGGCCCGGTCGGACACGAGCAGCAGCAGCGCGAGCAGGACGAAGTTCGCGACGATCGAGGAGCCGCCGTAGGACACGAACGGCAGCGTCACGCCCGTCAGCGGAATCACCTTCGTCACGCCGCCGACGATCACGAACACCTGCAGCGCGAACACGGCGGTCAACCCGGCGGCCAGCAGCTTCGAGAACGAGTCTTGCGCGAGCATCGCGATCTTGAAGCCGCGCTCGGCGACCATCAGGTAGACCAGCAGCAGGCCGCACGCGCCGGCCAGCCCGAGCTCGTTCGTGATCACGGCGTAGATCAGGTCGGTCTGCGGCGCCGGCAGGATCGAGGCGCCGTTCGGCTGCTCGATCAGCGCCTGGCCGAAGCCGGTGCCGAACAGCCCGCCGTCGGCCTGCGCGAACAGCGACTGCGCGATCTGGTACGAGCCGCCTTCCATGTCGTACAGCTGGCGGTCGAACGGATCGCGCCAGGTGTCGATGCGGTTCTGCACGTGCCCAACCGTGTTGGCGAAGAACCAGGCGCCGAGCGCGAACATGCCGAAGCCGACGGTCACGAACGAGAGCCGGTTGGTCGCGACGTAGAGCAGCGCCAGGAAGCCGCCGAAGAACATCAGCGACGAGCCGAGGTCGCGGATGAACACCAGCATCACCATCGCGCCGCCCCAGACGACCAGCAGCGGGCCGAAGTGCTTCAGCGGCGGGATCGTGATGCCGAGGAAGCGGCGCGAGCCCTGCACGAGCAGCTGGCGCGTGTCGCGCAGGTAGGCCGCGAGGTAGACGACGATCGCGATCTTGCCGAACTCGGCCGGCTGGAACGAGACCGGCCCGATCTCGACGCCGAGGTAGGCGCCGTTGACCTGCTGGCCGATCAGCGGCACGCGCGGGAGCAGCAGCAGGAGCAGACCGCCGGCCGCGACCGTGTAGCGGTAGCGCTCGAGCACGCGGAAGTCGCGCAGGAACACGAGCGTCGCGGCGAACAGGATCAGCCCGACGACGAACCACTGGGCCTGCTCGCGCGCGAGCGTCTCGTCGATCCGGTAGATCACGACGAGCCCGAAGCACGCAAGCACGGCGACGAGCGGGAACAGGTACGGGTCGGCGTACGGCAACGTCGAGCGGATCACGAAGTGCCCGCACAGGCACAGCGCGAGGAAGCCGGCTCCGTAGGTGAGCGAGACATCGGACAGCTCGGCCGACTGCTGGATGAAGATCGCGGCGAAGCCGGCGGTGAGGAGGAGCGAGGCGGGGACGAGCGCGAGCAGCTCGCGATTGCGGGCGCTCACTCGACCTCCCCCTTCTCGAGCGCGATCACGAGGTCCTCGGCGTCGTCGCGCGAGCGCAGCTTGTGGTCGATGAAG
>Ga0126306_10001150_pt1 | contig 13878 bp, 12 predicted proteins | sample Plot27_FD_92592 | JGI IMG/M metagenome (GOLD analysis project Ga0126306, IMG submission 92592) | Serpentine soil microbial communities from UC McLaughlin Reserve, CA, USA - Plot27 | ecosystem: Environmental > Terrestrial > Soil > Grasslands | place: USA: UC McLaughlin Reserve, Lake County...
CGGATCCGACCACGCAGCTGGTCCGCTTCTTCCCCGAGCTCGCCGACGCGGCCCGGATCGTCGCGCCGGTCGCGATCGACAACGCCGAGCAGTTCACCAACGGCGCGATCGCCTTCGGGGCGATCTCGTCCGATCCGGAGGCCCTGCGGGACACGATCTCGGGCGGGCCACCCGCGCTCGAGGCCGGCCTCCGCTCGCTCCCCGTGCAGCGTCCGTTCCTCGCGGACTTCGCCGAGTTCTCGCGCCTGCTGCGCCCGGGAGTGCGTGACCTGCGTGCCGCGCTCCCGGTCCTGAATCAGGCGGTCTCGCTCGGCAAGAAGGTCTTGCCGCGGACGGTGCCGATGAACCGCGACCTCCAGGGAGTGATGGAGGAGCTCAACAACCTGGTGGCCGACCCCTCGACGCTGATCAGCCTCAACCGACTCGGTGACACCTTCAACCTCGCCGAGGACGCAGGACAGAAGATCGGTCCGTACCAGGAGGTCTGCAACTACTGGAACTACTGGATGACGTTCCTGACCTCCCACTTCGAGCTGCCCACGCCGTTCGGGTACGCGGAGCGGGTCATCCCCCCGTCGATCGCCGGCACGACTGCCCCGAACGCCCTGCCGAGAAACCCGATGGACAACTACTCGGGCGGCCAGGGCGACGGGCGCTTCTCCAGCAACTTCCTCGCCGGAGCGCACGCGGGCCAGTTCTCTCCACTCAATGGCCCCCCGAACGGCGGCATGCTCCCCGGCTACCAGAACAACGGGATCCCGATCCTGCATGGCAACCCGTACGGCCCGGCGGTCTCGGACGGGCAGCCGAACTGCCAGGCGGGGCAGACCGGCTACGCGCTCGGCGAGGCGCTGCTTCCCGGCCAGGAGCGAGACAACCCGACCTTCGGCGTCCAGAACGTGGCCAAGGCCGCGGGCATGCCTCCGCTCGGCAAGGCCGATCTCTTCCTCGAGCAGGACGGAACCCGAATCTTCGGACCGGGGGCGGGCTGATGAACCCGAATCACAGCCGCCGTCTCTCCAACTTCCAGATCGGGCTGATCGCGATCGTGCTCACCTTCATCGGGTTCTACCTGGCGTTCACCAAGTCGATCCCGTTCGCGAGTCACGGCTACCAGCTCAAGGCGGTGTTCGCCGACGCGCAGAACATCCGCGCCAAGAGCCCGGTGCGGATCTCGGGCGTGGACGTGGGTGAGGTGAGCGACGTCCAGCACGTGACGGACGCCAACGGAAACGGCGAGGACGCCGCCGTGGTCACGATGGACATCAAGGAGAACGCCCTGCCGATCCGACAGGACGCGACGATGCAGCTCCGGCCACGCCTCTTCCTTGAGGGGAACCTGTTCGTGGACCTCCACCCGGGCAGCCCGGGCGCGCCGGAACTCGATAGCGGCTCGGTCGTCCCGCAAAACCAGACCTCCACGTCGGTCCAGTTCGATCAGGTATTGACCTCCCTGCAGGCGCCGGTGCGCGAGAACCTGCAGATCTTCCTGAAGGAGTTCGGCGGCGCGCTCGCCACGCACGGCGGAGCCGAGGGGCTCCAGGAGACTTACCGGACCTCGCCGGCCGCCTTCGAGTTCACCTCGCAGGTCAACCAGGCCCTGCTCGGCACCCAGCCCGGTGACCTGGCCGGCTTCATCTCCAACCTCGACGTCGTCGCCAGGGAGCTGAACGCCAACAGCGCCGACCTCCAGGGCCTGATCAGCAACCTGAACGCGGTGAGCGGGGCGTTCGCGGCGAACCAGGCGTCGCTGCGCGAGGCGATCATCGAGCTGCCGCGCACGCTGGCGGTCGGCCGCCCGACCCTCTTCAAGCTCAACCGCGACTTCCCGCCGCTCCGCGCCTTCGCGCGCGAGGCCCTGCCCGGCGTCAGGGCGGCGAACAAGGCGCTCGACTACGCCAACCCATGGATCGGCCAGCTGCGCCAGCTGATCTCCAAGCCTGAGCTGCGCGGCCTCGTCAGCGACCTGCGGCCGACGATCCCCGATCTCGCGGCTCTCAGCAGCGCGTCGCTGCCGTTCCTCGAGCAGGCTCGGGCGCTGTCGTCGTGCTTCAACAACGTCGTGATCCCGTGGAGCAACAAGGAGATCCCCAACGCCGACTCGGACCCGCCGGCCGGCAAGGTCTATGAGGAGACGGCCTGGGGCTTCAGCGGCGTCGCGGGCGAGAGCCGCTCGGGTGACGCCAACGGCCAGATGTTCCGAGTCCTGGGCGGCGGCGGCACGAACACGATCGCCCCGTTCACCACGCCCGACCTCGCCGACCCGCTCACCGGCATCGCCCCGTTCACCTTCCTCGGCTCGCAGCCGGCCAAGCAGTCCTCGGCGAAGACGCCGTTTCGGCCGGACGTCCCCTGTGAGACCCAGGACCCGCCCGACCTGCACAGCGACATCGGACCGGCACCCGCCACGAAGTCGAGCGGCAAGAACGCGACCGTCGCGAGCCCGCGCCAGCAGGGGCTGATCGACCGCTACTCGCAGATCATGACCAAGTTCACCGAGGCCAAGGAGCTCAAGTCACTCGGCTCCCTCAATGCGGCGAAGCAGCTGATCGCCACCACCCTGCAGGACTACACCTCCTGGGCCAAGGACTGGACGGCGTTCCAGAGGGCGAGCGGCCTCGACGTCGCGAATCCCCTACCGGCGCTGCAGGCGGCGCTGAAGGGGGGAGGTCGCTGATGCGCAAGGCGATCCGAGAGCACCTGCGCGACTTCCTGGCGATCCTCGGCCTGCTGGTCGTCGGGCTGGCCGCGACCTACATCATCGTCCAGAACCAGCGCCTGCGCATTCCGCTGCTCGAGGAGAAGCCCTTCGAGCTCAAGGCCGAGATGGCCACCGCCCAGGCGGTCACGCCCGGCCAGGGCCAGACCGTGCGAGTCGCGGGCGTCCGCGTCGGCGACATCTCCTCCGTCGACGTTGAGAACGGCAACGCGGTCGTGACGATGGCGATCGACCGCAAGTTCCTGCCCGTCTACAAGGACGCGACCATCCTGCTGCGCCCGAAGACCGGCCTCAAGGACATGTTCCTCGAGCTCGACCCGGGCACGGACTACGACGCCAACTCGAACGAGGACGAGTACGAGAACGGCGACACGATTCCGGTTGCCAACACCGCGCCGGATACGAACATCGACCAGGTCCTCGCGGCGCTCGACGGCGACACCAGGGCCTACCTCCGCCTGCTCCTCACGCAGGGCGGGCAGGGCCTCAGCGGACGCGGGAAGGACCTCGGCAAGCTGCTCGGCAGCCTCGGTCCGATCAATCGCGGGCTCGCCCGGATCAACACGGAGGTCGCGAAACGCAAGGACAACCTCGCCCGGCTGATTCACAACATGAACCTGCTGTTCGGCGCCGTGGGTCAGGACGGCGAGGGCGTCGAGCGGCTCGTCTCGGCCTCCAATCAGGCGCTCGGCGCGATCGCGAGCCAGTCCCCGGACGTCGAGCGCACCGTCTCGCTGCTGGGACCGACGCTGCGGACCACACGGGTCGCCCTGGAGAAGACCGACGCCCTGGCGACTGAGCTCGGGCCCGCGATCAACAGCCTGCGTCCGTTCGCCCGGAAGCTGAAGCCCGTCAACGACTCGCTGGCGGACCTCGCGAAGACGACCTACGACCCGGTCAAGGACGACATCCGGCCGTTCGTGCGCACCGCAAGGCAGCCGGTCCGGAACCTGCGACCGGCCGCCAAGAACCTGGTCGCGGCGACCCCGCGCCTGACAACGGTCGGGGAGAAGCTCAACAAGCTCTTCAACATGGCCGCCTACAACCCGAATGGGGCGGAGTCGCCCGGCGCCGCCGGCCGTGACGAGGGCTACCTCTACTGGCTCGGCTGGCTCGGACACGTCGGCAACAGCACCTTCCAGGCGCAGGACGCGCACGGCGTCTATCGCCACGTCTACGTGGTCGCGACCTGCAACACGGTGAAGTCGATCCTCGCCACCAGCCCGCTCGCCCCCGCGATCACCGGATTCGGACAGCTGCTTGGGACGGTGTGCTCGCCATGAGCCGGATGAACGGAGTGAGCGCGTAATGCAGAAGCAGGCACCCTCCATGGGACGCATCCTGGTGGCGGTCGGCTTCACGCTGTCCTGCTTCGCCCTGCTCCTCTTCCTCTGGGTCACCTTCGGCGGCCCGGTCCCGTTCAAGCCGGAGAGCTACCGCTTCACCGCCGACTTCCCCGAGGCGATCACGCTTCAGAAGGAAGCCGACGTGCGGATCGGCGGCGTCTCCGTTGGCAAGGTCAAGCAGCTCAGCCTCGCTCCCGACAGCGAGTGCCAGAAGGACCCGGCGACCTGCAACACGACCCGGGCGACGATCGAGATCGAGCCTCAGTACGCGCCGATCTCCTCGGACGCGAGGGCGATCCTGCGCCAGAAGACGCTGCTCGGCGAGATCTACGTCGAGCTCACAACCGGCAGCCAGGTGCAGCCTGGAGAGGCCAGCGGGGACGTCCAGGCCCAGGCCGGGACGATCGACGTCGGACAGCTCTCTGGCGGTGACGCGCCGCATCCGATCGAGGAGGGAGGGCATCTCGCGCAGTCGCAGGTTCAGGACCAGACCCAGATCGATGAGATCTTCCAGGGCTTCGACGAGCCGACCCGCCAGGCGTTCCAGTCCTGGATGCAGAACGCGGGCATCGCCATCAACGGCCGCGGTCTGGACCTGAGCGACGCCTTCGGCAACCTCGGTCCGTTCGCCTCGGACGCGAGCGATGTGCTCGGCACGCTGCGGCAGCAGGAGCAGGCCTTGCGGTCGCTCGTGCGTGATACGGGCGGCGTCTTCGCGGCGCTGACCGAGCACGACCAGGCGCTCGCCGGGGCGATCGTGGGCTCCAACCGCACCTTCGGCGCCCTCGCCTCGCAGAGCCGCGCGCTCTCCGACACCTTCAAGATCTTCCCGACCTTCGAGAACGAGGCCCGCCTCACGCTCGACCGGCTGAAGGGCTTCGCCGAGGATGCGCGCCCGGTGTTCCACGACCTGAAGCCGGTCGCCCGCGACCTCAGTCCGACCCTGCGCGACGTCCGGAACCTCGCCCCCCACGCACGCGGGCTCTTCCGAAAACTGGATCCGCTGATCAAGGCGTCGGCGACCGGGCTGCCGTCCCTGGAGAGCTTCGTCCGCGAGCTGCGCCCTGTGATGGACGGCCTCGATCCCTTCCTGGCCAACTTCAACCCGCTGCTGCGCTGGCTCGACTACCAGGCGCCGGTCGTGACGGACTTCCTCTCCAACCCCTCCTCATCGACTGCCGACTTCCTGCCCTTCCAGGCGGGGCAGAATGCGCCGCTCCATCTCTCGCGGCAGATGACGATCTTCACCCCGGAGTCACTCTCGATCTATCAGAGCCGCCTGCCGGCGAACCGGGGCAACGGCTACCTGCAGCCGTTCGCGATCGGCAGCTTCGAGCCCACCACCCAGGCCGAGATCTTCCCGAACCATGACTGCGACAACACCTTCGGCGGCCAGGAGGTCACCCACAACCCGCCCTCGAGCCCACCGCAGGAGGAGAGCGGTCAGTTCCCGTTCTCCTCGCTTCTCACGCCTACCGTCCCGCAGATGGTCGGCTCGAACTTCCCGGGCTTCCCCATCAACCCGCCCGGTCCCTCGGCCTACGCCGGCTGCACGGTCGCCCCGAACTTCCCGTCGATCTTCGGCGGCGAGGTCGTCCCCGAGGTTCTCCAGGACCCGTAGACGGCGGGAAGGCGTCAATAGGATGGGCCTCCCGAGCGGAGGTGAGCGTTGGGCTACTTCAAGGACGCGCAGGAGGTCTACGACACGATCGGCGAGCTGTTCACGGAACTTGCCGCGGACGAGGAGCTGGCGCCCAAGTTCCGCCAGGCGAACACGATCGTCCAGTATCAGCACCGCGACCCGGACTCGACCATCACCGTCCGCCTGAAGGAGGACGAGCCCACAGATGTGGAGTTCGGCGAGACCGAGATGGAGCCGGAGGTCCTGATGAGCATGGAGGCGGACACCGCGCATCTCTTCTGGCTCGGCAGGGTGAACGTGACGGTCGCGCTCGCTCGCGGTCAGATCAAGGCGAGCGGGCCGGTCGCGAAGATCCTCAAGCTGGTGCCTCTGACCAAGCCCGCCTTTCCTCGCTACAAGGCCCTGCTCGAGGCCCAGGGTCGCGACGACCTGGTCCGCATCGATTGAGCGGGAAGGCGGAGGCACAGGAGTGGGCCGGGATCGTCTCCGGCCTGGCGGAGGAGCGTGGGCTCCGCTACGAGCCAATCGGGGGAATCAACCCGGTGGGGGAGCCGGTGGCCCTCTGCCCGGGGGGGACCAACCGGATCACCGGGGAGCTCAGCGACGGCTTCTTCGGCTCCTCATGCGACGCCGACGAGCACGAGGAGGGCGGCTGGGGGCGGAAGGCGGTGCTGCCCGGCGCCGTGCTCGTCAAGTCGCACATGCCCGACCTGGCGACGGTCGTTCCGGTCTTCAACGTCGAGTCGATTGAGCGCACGCCGGGTGACACGCTCGACCGGCATTCCCGGCGCCGGGTCGAGTTCGAGAGCATCGACTTCAACAAGCGGTTCATCGCCACGGTTCCACGCGACCACGATCCCGTCGCGCTGCGCGAGCTCTTCAGCCCCGCGTTCATCGACTGGATCACCCGGATCCCGGCCGAGGTCGACTTCGGGATCACCGACCAGCAGCTCTTCTTCCACTGGCGGCTGCGCGAGCGCTCGAAGGAGGAATTGAAGGAGACGATGCACTCGGCCGGTGGGATCTTCGACCGCCTCCATCGCGAGATGGAGGAGAACAACCTCGACATCTACAAGGCCGGACCCTGGAACGCGGGGCTCGAGCGGTTCCCTCCGAAGATCGGAACATGAAACGGGTTGCGCCTCGCCTCCGGCTGCGGCGCACCCTCGCCTAACGTTGCTTCAGGCGCCGGCGATAGGTCCGGTAGAACCGCGGACCCTTCGTGAGGAAGTCCCGGAAGCGCCCGATGCCCTTCGGGATCTCGAACCCGCCGACGACCTTGCGCGGCACCAGCCGCAATCCGTCGGGCGAGCGGACGAGGTCGCCTCGCACCTGCATGTTGCGCTGCCAGGTGAAGTCGGGGGCATGCCGGTGGACAGTCAGGCAGGCCCGACCCTGCAGCACCGGCAGGCCGGCGGGCTCGGCCTCGACCCGGACCTCCCGGCGTGACGGATCGGCGCTGTACGGAACGCGGACTGCGATCGGAAAGCCGTCCGGGCCGAGCCAGCTGAGCACGCCGGTCTCGTGCTCGCCGAGGAATTCCATGCGCTCGTCCCAGGCCGGGGTGCCGCCGGCAGGTGCACCGTGCTCTTCGGCCGGCTCCTCGATGTGGCCTGAACGCACCTCCTCGAGGTGGGCTCCGTGGATGGCGGGCTCGTCGGTCAACTCGCCCTCGGGCCAGACGAAGACGCGCTCGGGGCGGACCTTGATGTAGATCCGCGCGTAATAGAAGTTGAACGCCGGACGCAGCGGCTTCGGCGGATGCATCTTCTTGGTCGCCGGCAGCTTGACGGCGGACTCGCGCATGTAGCGATCGGCGTTCGCCTTCAGATCCTCGTCGTCGATCGTCGCCGTCCCCTGGACGAGCACCTTGATTCCGCTCTCCAGACCGGATCCGGTGGGGTCCGAGAACAGCAGGGCGACGCTGGGGTGGGCGCCGGCGTCGTCGGCCTTCTTCGGATAGCCGAGGCCGGTGGTCACGTCGATCGTCGGCGCTCCCTGGTCGTAGTAGGGCGTGACCGGCCAGGTGATCGGCTGCTTGCGGGCGTCGACGGTAGTCAGCTCGCAGGTGATGAACCGCTCGAACGCGTCGCGAACATCCGGCGGCAGGGTGCTCGTCATCAGCGCTGATTCTTACGGAAGGTCGTTCGGCAGGACGATCCTGCGGTCGTCGCCCTCGCCGACGATTTCGGGCTCGACGGGCCGCACCTCCCGGCGGCGGGCGGCTTCCAGCGCTTCGGCGGCGTTCCCGTACCCGATCAGCGACTCGAGGTGCTTGATCGTCGGGAAAACCAGGGAGAGCTCGCCGGCGTGGTGGCTGTCCACGGCTGCCTGGGGCTGGAACCAGCCGGCATCGACCGTTTCCGAGCCGTCGGGCCGCGGGGGAGAGTGAGCGGGCGCCAGAGCGAGGTAGAAGCGCGTGTCGAAGCGGATCGGGACGGCCTTCGGGGTGATCCAGCGCGAGTAGGCGAGCAGCTCGTCGGCCCCGAGCTGGATCCCCGCCTCTTCCGCCAGTTCCCTGACGGCGGCCGTGCGGTGGGCGGACTCGCCGTCGCCGTCAGCCGGATCGACGGCCCCGCCCGGAAAGACCCAGACGCCGGGCATGAACCGGGCTTCCGGGTTGCGGCGTACAAGCAGCACCTGGAGCCCGCGCTCGGCGTGCTTCCCGCCCCGGCGCAGCACGATCACGGTTGCCGCCGGACGGGGGACTGCGGGTTCCACGGGCGGCCAGCGTACTCGCTAGATTGCCGCCGGATGGCAGCGGAGACCACGACCAAGCAGCGCTACATCTGTACCTCGTGCGGCTTTATCTACGACCCCGACGAGGGCGATCCCGACGGCGGGGTACCGCCGGGAACAGCGTTCGAGGACATCCCCGACGACTGGTTCTGCCCGGTCTGCGGGGCGCGCAAGGCCGACTTCGAGCCCTACGAGGAGTAGCCAACGCCGCCGGGATACGGGTCCGGCGAAGGCGCGTGGCCGGATCGTGAGCGGTTTTCCGCCCCTACGCCGGGAAAGTGCTCGAGATCGCTCGCGAGCACTCAGCGATCCAGGTAGGCCTCGCGCCGGCGGCGGCTGAGCTCGCGGGCGCCCAACCAGCCGAGCGCGAGCAGGGCTGCGATCGGCACCAGGACGGCGAGCGTGATCAGCGCGGCTCCGCCGATCGCCTCCAGGACGCCGACCGCATCGTCGGATGCGTCGCCGATCGACCAGTCGCCGTCCCCGTTCGCCCTGATCTGGACGGTTACGGGCGCGTACGTGACCTGCTGCTTCAGCCCACGGAGGGCGGCGCGCGAGGCGGCAAGCTGCTGCCGGGCCGCGACCAGCTGCTGGCGAATCGCCGCCGCCTCGGACGGGTCAGCGGCGCTGTGCAGGTCCGCCAGCAGAGAATCGACCTTTGCACGCGCGTCCCGGTAGGCCTTCCCGGCATCGACGTATACCCCGGTGACGTTGGTGCTTCCCTCGTCGCGGGAGACCACGCGGCCCAGATCGGACAGATCCTCGAGAGCGTCGCGGAGATCCGCCGCGGGGATGCGGAGCGAGAAGAAGGCACGACCGTTCGAGCCGCCGACGTGGACGTCGGACGAATCGACGAACCCGTCGTAGCGGTCGGTCACCTGAACCACGCCATCAGCCGCGTCCTGGAGCTTGTCGGCGTCGGTGGAGAGGCCAAGCGAGGCGGAGAGCTCCTGGACCTGCGGCCGGCCGTTTCGCGGACGGGAGCCGGTGGGTGGGACCGTTTGCGCGGGAGGCGCGATGTCAGGACTGGCCGATGGGGCGATTTGCTCGGACGGAGCGACCCCCTGGCTGGGAGTCGCCTTGCCGACGGCTCCTTCCCGGCTTGCGGGGGAGGAGAGAGAGTCTGCGCCGCCGCCGCTTGAAATCGGCCCGCCGCCATTGTCGAGGCTCGTGACCACCACGGCCACGATCGCGACCGCCGTGATGGGCGCAAGCACCATGCCGAGCCGCCCCCAGGTCAGCGTGCGGTCGTGTGCCTCGGCCTTTGCGGCGGGGAAGCCGGCCGCCGCCCTACTGTCCAGCGTTGCCGCGAAGTCCTCGCTCGGCGTCTCCCGGAGGGCGCGCAGCTCCGCGCCGATCTGCTCGTCAGTCAGCCTCATCGATGGACCTCCTCAGCTTCTCGATCACCCGGTGCACCCGGGTGCCGGCGTTCGTCTCGCTGGTCCGGATCACGCTGGCGATTTCCGCGTTGGTGAGGCCGGCGAAGAACTTGAGAGCGACCAGCTCGCGCTCCCGGCCGGTGAGCGAGTCGAGGCTCCTCTGCAGCGCCGCCCGGTCGACTGCCGCCTCGCCAGGGTCGGGCAGTGGGGCTGGCGCCTCCGAGTGGGCCTCGGGCGCGAGCCGTGAGCGGTGGCGGAGCTCGTCGAGCGCTGCGTTACGGGCAATGCCGAACAGCCATCAGCCAGTATCGGCTGAATCTAGGCAGCCTCGAGCAGCGCTGCGTCGAGCCGCCCCTTGGCGCCGGCGTCGAGCTCGGCGACCGGGTAGGCGGCCCGAATCGACTGGCCGACGACCTCGACCAGCCGGCGCAGGTCCCGCTTGCTGATCGAGAGCGGCGGCATCAGCACGATCACGTCGCCGAGCGGGCGGACGATCACGCCACGGCGCCGAGCCTCGAGCACCACGCGGTGGCCGAGCCGGAGCTCGGGGTCGTGCTCGCCGAGGTCGATGCCGACCATCAGGCCGCGCTGGCGGACCTCCTGGACCTCGGGCATCCTCCCGACCTGCGCGAGCCACTCGGAGAGCAGCCTGATCTTGGGCTGGATGCGGACGAGCGTCCGCTCCCGATCGAAGATGTCGAGTGAGGCGAGCGCCGCAGCACAGGCAAGCGGATTGCCGGTGTAGGTGTGGCCGTGGAAGAAGGTCTTGAAGTCGGAGTGGGACCCGAGGAAGGCCTCGTAGATCCGCTCTGTGGCGAGGGTCGCCGCGAGCGGCATGTACCCGCCGGTCAGACCCTTGGCGAGGCAGAGCAGGTCGGGCGAGACACCCTCCTGCTCGCAGGCGAACATCGTCCCGGTCCGCCCGAGGCCGGTGGCGACTTCGTCGCAGATCAGCAGCGCCCCGTGGCGGTCGCAGAGCCGGCGCACGGCGCGCAGGTACCCGGGCGGATGGGTGAGCATCCCGGCCGCCCCCTGCACGAGCGGCTCGAGCACGACCGCCGCGATCTCTTCCTCCCGCCTGGCGAGTAGCCGTTCGATGTCGTGGACGTCGCCGGGCTTCGCCCGGTGCGACTCGAAGAGGAGCGGCTCGAAGGCCGAGCGAAACAGCGGCATCCCCCCGACGGAGACGGAGCCGATCGTGTCGCCGTGGTAGGCCTCCTCGAGGCAGATGAAGGAGGTCTTGCGCACGTGCTGGCCGCCGCGGTGCTGCCAGTACTGGAACGCCATCTTGAGCGCGACCTCGACGGCGGTCGAGCCCGAGTCCGAGTAGAAGACACGGTTCAGCCCGGCTGGAGAGATTTCGACCAGCCGGGCGGCGAGCTCGGCGGCTCCGGGGTGGGACAGACCCAACATGGTGGAGTGGGCGACCCGGTCGAGCTGCTCGCGCACCGCCCGGTCGATCTCCGGGTGACGGTGCCCGTGAACGTTGCACCACAGCGATGAGACCCCGTCCAGGTAGCGCCTGCCCTCGGTGTCGATCAGTTCGGCTCCCTCCGCCGCCTCGATGATCAACGGCTCCTCGGCCACCCAATCGCGCTGCTGCGTGAACGGGTGCCAGAGGTGATCGTGATCGAGCTCGGCAGCCTTCTCCATCCCTGGTGCGGAACATATGCCCGCCGCCGGATGGACTGGTCCGCCCGAGACCCCGCAGCCAAGTCTCTTCGTGTGACGCACGTCACACACACTTTCAGTTGTGAAATGGTTGCAGTGATGTAACCTTTTCTCATATGGAAGCGGCGACGAAGAAGAGGAAGGCCGATCGCAGAGAGGCCGGGGAGCTCGCGCTCAAGCTCGGCGCGTTCATGTTGCGCTGCATGAGCGGAGCGAGCAGCGACGTCTTCCGGATGCTCGACGAGAGTGGTCTCACCTTCAGCCAGATGAAGGTGCTGGTCGAGCTCGAAGCCGCCGACGAGGACGCCCGCACCGTCACCGCGCTTTCAGAGGAACTCGGGATCTCGCCCGCCTCGGCGAGCCGCGCCGCGGACGGCCTGGTCCGCAAGAAGCTCGCCACCCGGGTCGAGGACCCGGATGACCGCCGGGTTCGCCGCCTGGCCCTGACCGCACGCGGACGCGAGTTCGCCGATCGGATCATTTCCGCTCGCCTCGCCGGACTCGAGGACTTCACGGCCTCGCTCGAGGGCGACGAGCGGCGAAAGCTTGAGTCGGCTCTCGACGCGCTCCTGAAGCGCCCCGAGATCGCCGAGATCTACCGCAACTATGAGAGGAAGGCACGCCGATGACGCGCTACCGGCACCTGGTCACTGACGACAACCGCAAGTGGTGGACGCTCGGAGCGATGTGCTTCGCGCTGTTCATGGTCATGCTCGACAACACCGTCGTCAACGTGGCCCTGCCGTCGATCCAGCGCGATCTGCACGCCGAGATCTCCGCCCTCGAGTGGGTGGTGAACGGGTACACGCTCACCTTCGCGGTGCTGATCGCGACCGGTGGACGCCTCGGCGACATCTTCGGGCGCCGGCTGATGTTCCTCGCAGGCGTGATCATCTTTGCGGTCACGTCCGCGACCGCGGGCATCGCGCAGGACCCGGCGATGCTGATCGGGAGCCGCGCGATCCAGGGGATCGGCGCCGCGCTGATGATGCCCGCGACCCTCTCGATCATCACCCACACCTTTCCGGCAGCTGAGCGAGGCAGGGCGATCGGGATCTGGGCAGGCGTCTCGGCCCTGGCCCTCTCGATCGGTCCGGTCATCGGAGGCTTCCTGACCGAGTACGTCACTTGGCGGGCGATCTTCCTCATCAACCTGCCGGTTGCCGCCGCCGCCGTGATCGCGACGATCTTCGCGGTGCAGGAATCCCGCGACGAGACCGTCGACCGCCGGGTCGACTATCCGGGCGTGATCTCGCTCACCGCCGGCCTGACCGCCATCGTCCTGGCGCTGATCGAAGGCAACAGCTGGGGTTGGGGTTCCCCCCAGGTTCTCGGCTTGCTGATCGGCGGCGCCATCGGGCTGGCCGTCTTCGCCGCGATCGAGCTGCGGGTGGCGGCGCCCATGGTCGAATTCGGGCTCTTCCGCACTCGCCAGTTCATCGGCTCCAACCTGGTCGCCTTCATCGTCACCTTCGCCATGATGGGGACCTTCTTCTTCATGGCGATCTACATGCAGGACATCCTCGGCTTCAGCGCATTGGAGGCCGGGGTCAGGTTCCTGCCGACGACCATGGTGATCGCGGTGATCGCGCCGATCTCGGGAAGGCTCGCGGATCGACTCGGCCCGGCGACCCCGATGAGTGCCGGCCTGGCGGTCCTCGCGGTCTCCATGTTCATGTTCGCCGGGATCAGCCCGAGCACGACATACAGCGGGCTGCTCATCCCCTTCATCCTGATGGGGCTCGGTATCGCCCTGGTCATGTCGCCGATGTCGACCGCCGCGATGAACGCGGTCAGCGTGCAGAAGTCCGGCGTCGCCTCCGGCGTCCTGCAGATGTCTCGCATGGTCGGAGCCTCGGTCGGAATTGCGGCGACAGGTGCGATTTTCCAGTCGCAGCTCGGCAGCGGCTTCGATCCGGCCGCACTGGCAACGGCCCCGGTTCAGGCGCGGGCGACATTCGTCGACGCGCTGGCGAGCGCGATGCTGCTGGCCGCGATCGTGGTGGTCGCGGGATTGGTCGTCGCGCTCCTCCTCGTCCGTGGTGCCCGCGCCAAGCGGGGGGACGCCGCGCCGGTCGTCGCCGAGGAGGCCGCGGAGGCGACGGGGACCGCTACGCCGCTCTCAGCCGGCGCTCAGGCTCGCTGATAGCGAAAGCGGGCCAGCTCCCCGGCCTGGCCAGGTCGAGGCGCGGCAGCGTCTCGACCACGACCGCGCCGAGCCGCGCGATCGTCTTTAGATTCGAGAGCTCGAGCGAAGAGGGCTCCGCCGGCCAAAGGTTGAGCACGACCGCGGCGATCTCGAGTTCCGCCCCCCGCACGGCCTCGATCGTGAGCAGGGTGTGGTTGATCGTCCCCAGTCCCGGCGGGGCGACGATAACCACC
>Ga0126306_10001152_pt1 | contig 13867 bp, 15 predicted proteins | sample Plot27_FD_92592 | JGI IMG/M metagenome (GOLD analysis project Ga0126306, IMG submission 92592) | Serpentine soil microbial communities from UC McLaughlin Reserve, CA, USA - Plot27 | ecosystem: Environmental > Terrestrial > Soil > Grasslands | place: USA: UC McLaughlin Reserve, Lake County...
CACCACCGCGCCGGCCAGCAGGAGGCCGCCGAGCAGCGCGAGACCGGGGCGCTCGAGCAGCGCCTGGGGGCCCTCCGCGGTGACCACGGTCTCCAGCCCGGTGCTGGGATCACGCACGACCTGATCCGGGACGTCCGCCGACGGCAGTGCGAGGCACAGGACGGTCGCGACGCCGAGCAGGACGGCGGCACCGGCGAGGACCGACCGGACCTGGTCGAGGGCGCCGCCGTCCTCCATCACCGTGCGGCCCCACGCCACCGCGCCGAGGACGGCGGCGACGACGGTGAGGCCCAACGCGACCAGGCCCAGCACCCAGCCGGCGCCGGCCTCGACGCTGCTGGTCAGCACCCGCTCGCCGGCCAGGACCTCCACACCGGGGCGCGAGGTCGAACTGCTGCCCCGGTAGACCTCGATGAGCAGCTGGCCGAGGGCGAGGGCGCCGGCTACCCCGGCGTACGCCAGGCCGAACTTGGGGACGGCGCCACGGACGAGGAGGACGCCGACCGTCGCGTGCGCAGCGGGCACGAGGATCGCGACGAGGACGCCGCCGACGCCCGTCGCCGAGGACAGCTCGTCCCCGCCGACGACGAGGTAGGTCGGGAAGACAGCTGCGACGCCGGCGACGGCCGCCAGCAGGAGCGCGACGCCGGTCAGCCGGGCGAGGGCCGGGACCGGACCGACGACGAGACCGTCGGCCGCTGCGCTCTCGGCTGCGGGGCGGGGGTCGCGACCGCGGGCCGCGCGAGACCGGGTGGCCCCGGTGCCGGCCGCGCCGGAGCGGGCCGCCGCGTCACTGCGGCGGGAGCGGGCGGTCGGCCGGGCGGCGGCCCGGGCGGACCCGCCCGGGTTCCGGCCGTCGTCGCCAGCCTGCCGCTTGCGGGCGTCGCGGGACACGCGCTTCCCCCTTCGACTGCTCGATCACGAACCGGCCTCGATCGGCGGCCTGCCGGCGACGCCTGTGTGACGTTCACCACACGCGGGCATTACCGTCCGGTGAACGGAGCACTGACCGTGCACCTGCGAGGCCGAACCCGTTGCCACCGCCGGTGAGGACCAACGGGGAGGCATCGGCCATGCGCCCACCGAGCGGGCCCGGCTCCCGTCCAGCGTCGCACACCGCACCCGCTTCCGAGGCGACGCCACGAGGGGGCCTGCGCGCCCTCTGCACCCCCGCCACCGTGACCGGTGGACTCAGCGAGCTGGTCTGGGTGGGCGCCCACGTGCTGATGTACCCCTTCGGCACGCGCACCGAGACGCTGCGCCCCGATCCCCGCACCCGGCCCGGTGAGCAGCCGGCCAGCGTGCGGGCGCTGTTCGCCGCCGACCCGCTGGCCGCCCGCATCCCGGTCCTGCTCGTCCACGGCCTCGTGGACAACCGCTCGGTCTTCTCGGTCATGCACCGCAGCCTGCGCAAGCGCGGGTTCGCCCACGTCTGCACCTGGAACTACAGCCCGCTCCTGCCCGACATCGCACGGGGTGCGGCCGACCTCGGCGCCCACGTCGAGCGGATCTGCGAGCAGACGGGGCACGACCGCGTGCACGTCGTCGGTCACAGCCTGGGGGGCCTCATCGCCCGCCACTACGTGCAGCGGCAGGGTGGCGACCGCCGCGTGGAGTCGCTGGTGACCCTCGGGACCCCGCACCAGGGCTCGCTGTGGGCGCACGTCCTCCCCACGTCGCTGGTGCGGCAGCTGCGCCCCGGCTCGCCGGTCCTCGAGGAGCTGGCCGAGCCCGCACCCGGCTTCCGGACGCGGATGACGGCGATCTACAGCGACCTCGACCAGATGGTCGTGCCCACGAGCTCCGGGCGCTGCGAGCACCCCGATCTCGGGGCCCGCAACGTCCTGTTCCGGGGCGTCGGGCACCTGTCGCTCCCCCGGCACCGCGACGTCGTCACCGAGGTCGCGGCCACGCTGGCCGGCGTCCGGAGCTCCCGCGACGGAACGGACGCCGCCGTCGCCTGACGTCCGGACGGGTCCCAGAGGTCCCGTCGGGGGCCGCGACCGCCGATGTCGTACGCCCGTCCCGCCTCGCCGAGCACCACCGTGGGACCGCCGCAGCCACGCCCGTCCCTCACGCAACGCACGCATCACGACACGTGCTGTGCGGTGCTTGGAGGCGTCCTGACGCATCGTTACGGTTCGATCACGGCACCGGTGATCACCGGCGGACGTCGCCTCCCTCGGGCGTCCACTGCCACCGTCGCTCCCCCGACGGCGCGCCCCTGGCGCCCGGCGGAGAAGCGTTCGACCGGGAAGGTGCGCCGTGGCTCGCAGCAGTGCACCCCCGGTGCTGGCGCACCCCACGCCCGAGCCGACCGCCGCCGGACCCGACGAGACCGGCCGGATCCCGCTGCGCGCCCTGCCGCCACGCGTCATGGCCCCCACCGGCTCGCGCCCCGCGGTACCGCCCGCAGCGCCGCCCCCGGTCGTCTCGGAGGACGCTCCCGAGGACGCTCCCGAGGACGCTCCCGAGGACGTTCCCGAGACCGTCCCCGAGGGCGCACCCGAGACCGGGTCCGGGGCGGATGCCGCACCGCGCCGTCCGGGGCTCCGGGTCCCGGGCTGGCTCGGCCGCCGGCGTCTGCCGCACCCTCCGGGCCGCCGGGCGCCGATGTGGTTCGCCGCGCTGATCGCCGGCGCCCTCCTCGCCGGGGCCCCGGCCGTGATCGGCAGCCCGGTGGGTCCCCGGGGGGACGCCTCCGACTACGGCCTGGGCGCCGCCGCCGACATCACGCTCAGCGGGGGCATCGACGACACGGATGTGCGCCGCAGCATCACCGAGGCCGAGGCGCAGGCCCGGCTGGGTGAGCTCGCCGCCTCCCGCGCGGCCCGCGCGCCCAAGACCGTGCTCCCCACGCAGGGCCGCCTCACCACCTGCTACTGCATGCGCTGGGGCCAGATGCACTACGGCCTCGACCTGGCCGCCCCGCTCGGCACCCCGATCTACGCGGCGGCCGACGGGGTGGTCCTCCGGGCCGGGCGCGCCTCCGGCTTCGGCAACGCGGTGTACATCCAGGACGCCGACGGGAACGTCCACATCTACGGCCACATGCGCTACTACGACGTCGAGGCCGGCCAGATCGTGCACGCGGGCGACCAGATCGCCAAGGTCGGCAACGAGGGCTACTCGACCGGGCCGCACCTGCACTACGAGATCCACCGCGGCGGCATCGAGGGCCGGCCGATGAACCCGCAGACGTGGCTGGAGGAGCGCGGGGTCAGCGTCTAGGCGCATCGCCCTGCGGCGTCGCCATCACCGCACTATCGCGGCCGGCCTTCGTGCCGAGACGAGCGCAGTCGCACCTGCCGCAGCGAACAGCAGGGCGGTGACGACGATCGCGCCCTCGCTCGGCCACCACCAGCCGGCGTCCGGCCCCGCGAGCGCGTCGACGAGGGCATCCGCACCCGTGAACACTCCCCAGAAGATGGCCGGCGCGAGCACGACGGCGAGGCCCACCCGCACCGCGATCGGCCATGCCGGCGTCAGGCGTGCGACGACGCCGCTGGCGCCGACGACCAGGAGCGCCGCCCCCAGCAGGTAGAGCACCCCGATCAGCAGCCCCTCCGAGGGCTGGCCGTCCGGCCGCAGGGTCGCGGCGATCGCCACCTGCTTCAGCAGCCAGGCGACCCCGCCCGCCAGGGCCGCGCTCGCCGCGAGCCGCGTCCACGTGCTCGTCGTCCGCTCCGACGTCCTCATCGCTTCCTCCTCAGTCGACTCCCACCTGGTGCGACGACGGTAGGAACCGGGGGGCCTCCTCCGCGTCTGCCGTCCGGGCTGTCTTCTCCTCTCCCGGTCGGGGGAGTCCGGGATGCGCCACACGAGGGACGCCGAGGCCGGTCTCGCCCCGTTACCTTCTCCGCATGGGGCGCCTGAGGGCGGGCTCCGTCGCCGTCTGGGCGGCGCTGCGACGGCGGCCGGTCGTGGCCGACGCGGCGCTCGCGGCCGGGCTCGCCGCGCTGGTCGTCCAGGAGATCACCACCTCCGACGTGCGCGGTCCGATGGGTGCGCTGATCCCCCTGGGCGTCCTGGCCACGCTGCCGCTGACGCTCCGTCGTCGCCATCGGCTCGTAGCACTCGTGGCCGTGGTCGCGGGGCTCCTGGGCCTCCACCAGCTGAGCATCGAGCAGGAGCCGCAGACCACGCTGCTGCCCTTCCTGGTCGCGGTCTACTCGGTGGCCGCGCATGCCCAGCCGCGGGTCGCGTGGACGGGCCTGGTCGTGGCTCTGACCGCGATCGTGGTGGACGAGCCGGGCGACACCATCGTGCTGGGCCCGCTCACGGCCGCCACCTGGGCGGTCGGACGCCTCGTGCGCAGCTGGCGCCGGCAGGCCGACGACCTCGCGCGGCTGGCCCGCGAGCTGGAGCAGGAGCGCGCGGACAACGCCCGCCTCGCGGTGGCCTCGGAGCGCGCCCGGATCGCCCGCGAACTGCACGACGTCGTGGGCCACACGCTGAGCCTCATGGTGCTGCAGGCCGGCGGCGAGCGGCTGGCGCTCGGCAGCGAGCGGCCGGCCACGCGCGACGCGCTCGCGGCGATCGAGCGGGCCGGTCGCACGACGCTGGGGGAGCTGCGCCGGCTGGTCGGCGTCCTGCGTGCCGACGACGACGAACCGGAACTGGCCCCGCTCCCCGGGCTCGCCGGCGTGCCCGACCTGGTCGACCAGGTGCGGACGACCGGCCTCCCGGTGGAGCTGCGAGTCCTCGGGCCGGCAGGGCCCCTGCCACTCGGGCTGGACGTCTCCGCCTATCGCATCGTCCAGGAGGCCCTGACGAACGCGGTCCGGCACGCATCGGCGAACTCGGTGACGGTCTGCATCCGGTACGGCGAGGGAGAGGTGTGCATCGAGGTCGTGGACGACGGCCGGCCGGGGACACCGGACGAGCCGGGGTCCGGGGCGGGGCACGGGCTGGTCGGCATGCGCGAGCGGGTGGCTCTCTACGGCGGCCGGCTCACCGTGGGACCGCGTGCGGGCGGCGGTTGGTCGGTCGCGGCCCGGCTGCCGGTCGACGGGGTGGGCTGATGACGATCGGCGTCCTGATCGTCGACGACCAGCCGCTGGTGCGGGCGGGGCTGCGCAAGATCTTCGAGGCCGACCCCGCCGTCGAGGTCATCGGGGAGGCCGGCGACGGAGCCACCGCCGTGTCGGCCGCACTCCGCCTGCGGCCGCAGGTCGTCGTGATGGACATCCGGATGCCGGGGATGGACGGGATCGAGGCGACGCGGCGGCTCACCCGCTCGGGTGGCGAGGGGATCCGCGTCCTGGTGCTGACGACGTTCGACCTCGACGAGTACGTCTTCGAGGCGCTGCGGGCAGGCGCGAGCGGCTTCCTGCTCAAGGACGCGCCGCCCGAGCACCTGCTGGGCGCGGTCCGCACCGTGGCCGCCGGCGACGCGTTGCTCTCCCCCGCGGTCACCCGGCGAGTGGTGGAGCGCTTCGTCGCGCTGCCGCCGGGGCGACCCGACCTCGCCGCCCGGGCGGCCGGCCTGACGACCCGGGAGCAGGAGGTGCTGCGCCGGCTCGCCCGCGCCTCACCAACGCGGAGATGGCCGAGGAGATGGTGATCGGCGAGGGCACCGTGAAGACCCACGTGGCGCACGTGTTCGCGAAGCTCGACCTGCGGGACCGGGTGCAGGCGGTGATCTTCGCCTACGAGTCCGGCCTCACCGGCCCCGGACGCCGCAACTGACGGCCCCGGGCCGCATCGCGTGCGTTGTTCATCCCTTGCTGGTCCTGCAGCAGCCGCAATGCACGAGAAACGTGCGCAATCCCGGGTCCGGACGGCTCAGAGCTTGACGAGCGGGGCGTAGCGGAGGACCAGGCGCTTCGTGCCGCCGGAGCCGAAGTCGACGGTGGCCTGGGCCTTGTCGCCGGCGCCGGTGACCTCGACGACGGTGCCGAGCCCGAAGGCGTCGTGGCTGACGCGGTCGCCCACGTCGACGGAGATCACCGCCCGGTTGCCGGCGCCGCCGCGCAGGCCACCCGTCGAGAGCCCGGTCGCCGCCACCCGGGACTGCGCGGAGGAGTATCCGGTCGAGGCCGGTGTCGGCTCGAGACGCGACCAGTGCACGGTGTCGGCGGGCAGCTCGTCGAGGAACCGGGACGGCGGGTTGTAGGACGGCTGCCCCCAGCTGGTGCGCACCTGCGCCCGCGACAGGAACAGCCGCTTCTGGGCGCGGGTGATGCCGACGTAGGCCAGCCGGCGCTCCTCCTCCAGCTCCCGCGGGTCGCCGAGGGCGCGTAGGTGCGGGAAGACGCCGTCCTCGAGCCCGGTGAGGAAGACGACCGGGAACTCCAGGCCCTTGGCGGTGTGCAGCGTCATGAGCGTGACCACGCCGGCGTCGTCGCCGCTGACCGGGATCTGGTCGGCGTCGGCCACCAGGGACACCTGCTCGAGGAACTCGGTGACCGTGCCGCCGGGGTGCTCGGCCTCGAACTCGGCGGCGACCGAGATGAGCTCGTTGAGGTTGTCGACGCGGCCCTCGTCCTGCGGGTCGGTGCTGGCCTGCAGCTCGGTGAGGTAGCCGGTGCGGTCGAGGATGCTCTCCAGCAGCGCGGCCGGGCCCGAGCCGGTCTCGACCAGCTGCTCGAACTCCTCCAGGAGGGCCACGAACTCCTGGAGCGCCTTGAGCGAGCGGGTGGCCAGGTCGGGCACCTCGGCGCACCGGCGCAGCGCGGTCGCGAAGGCGATCCGCTCCCGGTCGGCGAAGTTCTCCACGCAGGCCTCGGCCCGCTCGCCGATGCCGCGCTTCGGGACGTTGATGATCCGGCGCAGGCTGACGACGTCGGCGGGGTTGGCCACGACCTTCAGGTAGGCCAGCGCGTCACGGACCTCCTTGCGCTCGTAGAAGCGCACGCCTCCGACGACCTTGTAGGGCATGCCGACCCGGATGAAGACCTCTTCGAACACGCGGGAGGCGTTGTTGGTGCGGTAGAAGACCGCGATCTCCTTCGGCGCGGCCTCCCCCTCGTCGACCAGCGCGTCGATCTGCTCGGCGACCCACGCGGCCTCGTCGTGCTCGTTGTCGGCGACGTAGCCCTCGATCAATTCACCGTCGCCGGCGTCGGTCCACAGGTTCTTGGGACGGCGGCCGGTGTTCTTGGCGATGACGGTGTTGGCCGCCCGCAGGATGCGCTGGGTGGAGCGGTAGTTCTGCTCGAGCACGATCGTCGTGGCATGCGGGTAGTCGCGCTCGAACTCGTCGATGTTGCGGATCGTGGCGCCGCGGAAGGCGTAGATCGACTGGTCGGCGTCGCCGACGACACACAGCTCGGCCTGCGGGACCGGGCCGTCCTCCGGACCCACCAGCTCGCGGACCAGCATGTACTGGGCGTGGTTGGTGTCCTGGTACTCGTCGACCAGCACGTGCCGGAAGCGCCGCCGGTAGTGCTCGGCGACGTCGGGGAACGCCTGCAGCAGGTGGACCGTGTTCATGATCAGGTCGTCGAAGTCCATCGCGTGGGCCTGGCGCAGCCGCTGCTGGTAGAGCTTGTAGGCCTCCGCGAGCACCTTCTCGGGCGCCGTCTGCGGGACGTAGCCCTCCTCGTCGACCAGCTCGTTCTTCAGGTTGGAGACCTGTGCGGCGAGGCTGCGGCCGGGGTAGCGCTTGGCGTCGAGGTCGAGGTCGCGGGCGACCATCGTCATCAGCCGCACCGAGTCGCCCTGGTCGTAGATCGTGAACGACGACTTCAGGCCCAGCTTGGCGGCCTCCGCGCGCAGGATGCGCACGCACATCGAGTGGAACGTGGAGACCCACATCGCCCGGGCCCGGGGCCCGACGAGGGCGGCGACCCGCTCCTTCATCTCGCCGGCGGCCTTGTTCGTGAAGGTGATGGCGAGGATCTCGCCGGGCTGCGCGTGGCGGGCACCCAGCAGGTAGGAGATCCGGTGGGTGAGCACCCGCGTCTTGCCCGATCCGGCGCCGGCGACGATGAGCAGCGGCCCGCCCTCGTGGACGACGGCCTGGCGCTGCGGGCCGTTGAGCCCGGCGAGCATCCGGTCCAGCTCCCGCCCCGCCGATCCGGGTGCGGTGCGCGGAAGGGCGGCGGTTCCCGGGAGGGCCTGCTGGACGCTGCTCATGACCACATCACTGTAAGCCGGTCGGGTGACGGTCCCGGCCCACCGTCCACGTGCGCCACACCCGTCACGGAGAGGGGTCGTGGCATCGTCCGGACGGCGTGTGGCACACTCGGCCCGTGCTCGCCACGGTCAGCTTTTACTACGGTCACCGGGATCCGGTGTCCGTCACCGCTGGCTGAGCTAGAACGCCGCAACAGACGCCCCGGGCCCGAAGAGCCCCGGGGCGTTTCTTCGTTTCCGGGGTCTGGACGGCCACCAGCCCCCGAAGGAAAATCCCGATGAGCGCCACCCTCACCGCTTCCTCCCCCGCCCCCGCCGCCGTCACCGGCACCGAGGCGGAGCGGATCGGCGAACTGCGCACCGCGATCGACGCGTGCGACGCCGAGATCATCGAGCTCGTCCGGCGCCGGCTCGCCATCTCCCAGGAGATCGGCGCCCTGCGCGCGGCCAGCGGCGGCACCCGCCTCTCGCTGTCCCGTGAGCAGCAGGTGCTCTCCCGGTTCCGGGCCGCGCTCGGTCCCGACGGCGCCGCGCTCGGCATGATGCTGCTCCGGCAGGGCCGCGGCCGGCTCTGACGGCCGTATCCGGGGCCCGGTGCCGGGCCTCTCTCCGGTGTCCCGCAGCACCGCCCACCGGAGAGACGGAAGCGACATGCCCGAGCCGAGCTCGAAGTTCCCCTTCGCCTACCGCCTGCCCAGCGACGTCGCGACCCAGATCCACGGAGGAGCCGACGCCACGGCTCCCGCGCTCGTCACGATGGGCTCGACCCGCCGCGGCATCGCGGTGCTGGTCCTGGTCCTGGGCCTGCTGGGCGTCGGCTTCGCCGCCGGGCTCCCCACCTCGGCCGCCTCCGCGATGCGCACCCAGGACTGCGGCCCCGGCTGGGTCGTCGACGCCGTCGGCACCGTGACCGCCGACGAGAACTTCCGCTGCTGACCGCCGTCCGGCACGTCCGGACACGCCCCGCCGTGACCCCGCGGAGGCGCCGGACCGGTCGTGCCGGAGGCCGGGACGCCGCCACGGCCAGGAGTCCAAGGCCGCGGCGGTGCACCGGCCACCGGGCGCCGGCCGGGTCGCAAGGGGGAGGACCCGGCCGGCTCCCGGCCTCCCGACGCGACACCCGAAGGGACACCGACATGAACGCCGACTCCGCCCCCGGCCGCTGCGTCCTACCCCGGCTCGCCGCGGCCGCCACCGTCTCCGCCGCCCTCGTGGCCGGTGGAGCCGCCGCGACCACCGACCGCCCGTCCTCCCTGGACGACGTCGTCGCCATCGTGAACGCCTGGCCGAAGAAGTACACCGGCGTGGGGATCGTCGTGGAGCCTTCCTCGGAGGAGACCACCATCGGCTGACCCCTGCGCTCTCCTGGATGTCACGTCCGGCGGAGCTGCGTCGTCTCCATGGCATTCCCCCCGTGGAGAGGACACCGACGATGGCCCGCATCCCGCTCGACCCGCCCCGAACGCTCGTCTACCGGTTCGCCGAGTGGTACTCCCGGCGCAGCTGGGGCGTGGTGGCCGACCCGCTGGCCGCGATGGGCCACAACCCCCGGGTGCTGCTGACCGACGCCCGCTTCGAGACCTCGCTCAAGCGCTGGAACAAGCTCGACCCGACGCTCCGGGCCCTCGCCGAGATGTCGGCGGCCGTCTCGATCGGCTGCTCGTGGTGCGTGGACTTCGGTTACTGGCTGAGCACCAACGGCGGCGTCGACCCGGTCAAGCTCGGCGACGTCCCGCGGTGGCGCGACAGCGACGTCTACACCGAGCTGGAGCGCCAGGTGATGGCCTACGCCGAGGCGATGACGGCCACGCCGCCCACGGTGACCGACGAGACGGTCGCGGAACTCCGGCGCTCCCTGGACGACGCGGCCCTCGTCGAGCTGACCATGATGATCGCCGTGGAGAACGTGCGGTCGCGGTTCAACAGCGCGCTCGGGCTGACCAGCCAGGGGTTCAAGGACCGGTGCGAGATCCCCGCACGGACGTCGTGACCGACCCCCTGGCGCCGTTCGACCGGCACCGGCGCCTGCTCTTCTCGGTGGCCTACCAGATGCTCGGCAGCGTCGCCGACGCCGAGGACGTCGTCCAGGACACCTGGCTGCGGTGGTCGGCGGCCGACCGGAGCGACGTGGCGGACGAACGCGCCTACCTCGTGCAGATCACCACCCGGCTGGCGCTGGACCGGATGACCTCCGCACGGGCCCGCCGGGAGAGCTACGTCGGCCCGTGGTTGCCGGAGCCGCTGCTCACCGGCGGTGGCCCGGTCGCCTCCGGGCCGCCGGAGATCGCACCCGAGGACGCCGCCGAGCTCGGCGAGCAGGTCTCGCTCGCGCTGCTCGTCGTCCTCGAGACGCTGTCGCCGGCCGAGCGGGCCGTGTTCGTGCTCCGCGAGGTCTTCGGGATGTCGGTGGCCGAGGTCGCCGGCGCCCTGGGACGCACGGAGGCCGCTGTCCGGCAGATGGCCCACCGCGCCCGGGAGCACGTCCACGCCCGCCAGCCGCGGTTCGACACCGACAAGCGGGCCCAGCGGGAGGTCACCGAGCGGTTCCTCGCAGCCGTCGGGGGCGGCGATCTCGAGGCCCTGCTGGCAGCGCTCGCTCCCGACGTCGTCCTCATCAGCGACGGCGGCGGCCGCACCAGGGCAGCCCTGCGCCCGATCACCGGTGCCGACAAGGTGGCCCGCTGGCTGGTGGCCGTCGCCCAGACGGGGGCGAGCATCCCCGACCTGCGGATCGAGGTGGCCGAGGTCAACGGCTGGCCCGCGATCGTGGGCTGGGCGGGGACGGAGCCGTTCGGGTCGATCTCCCTGGCCGTGTCCGAGGGCCGGATCGAACAGGTGCTGGTCGTCGTCAACCCGGACAAGCTCGCCGGTCTCGCCCTGCCCTGACGTCCCTCGTGCAGGGGCCCGCGGCGAGCCTGCGAGCCATGGGGGGCAGGAGCGTCCTTCTTCTAGGCTGCCGCGGGTGACCATGCCCCTCCCGCAGCACCCGGCCGAGCACGTCGAACGCGCGCTGTGCGTGCTCGCCCATCCCGACGACGTCGACTTCGGCACGGCCGGCACGGTGGCGACCTGGACGGCGGCCGGCACGGAGGTCACCTACTGCATCGTCACCGACGGCGACGCCGGCGGCTTCGACGAGACCCCGCGCGAGCAGATGCCGGTGCTGCGGCGGGCCGAGCAGCAGGCCGCGGCGGCGGCGGTCGGGGTGAGCGACGTCCGGTTCCTCGGCTACCCCGACGGCCGGCTGGAGCTGACGCTCGACCTACGCCGCGACATCAGCCGGGTGATCCGCCAGGTGCGACCGCAGCGGGTGGTCACCAGCTCGCCGGAGCGGATGTGGGAACGGATCGGCGCCAGCCACCCCGACCACATGACGGTCGGGGAGTCGACGCTGCGGGCGGTCTACCCCGACGCCCGCAACCCGTTCGCCTTCCCCGAACTGCTCGAGGACGAGGGCCTGGAGGCGTGGACGGTCTCGGAGGTCTGGCTGGGCGCGAGCCCCCGCGCCGATCACGCCGTCGACGTCACCGAGATGGTCGACCGGAAGTTCGCCGCGCTGCGCAGCCACGTGACGCAGGTCAGCCACAACCCCGACCTGGAGAAGTTCGTGACCGCCTGGATGAGCCAGATCGCGCAGCGCTTCGGCCTCCCGGAGGGCCGGCTGGCCGAGGCCTTCCACGTGATCCACACCGCCTGAGAGGCTTCCGGGATGGCGAACGAACGGTGGGAGGACCTGGCCGGGGGTGCGGTCGGCGGGCCGGTCACGCGCGGCACCATGTTCGGGTCGCAGGGGCTGCGCACGGGCACGAAGTTCTTCGCGATCTGGTGGCACGAGCACCTGGTGGTGAAGCTCCCACCGGCGCGACTGACGGAACTGGTCGAGGCCGGCGACGGACAGCCCTTCGAGCCGATGGAGGGCCGCCGGATGAACGGCTGGATCGTGCTGGACGACCGAGCCGACTGGGCACCGCTCACCGACGAGGCGCGGGCGTTCGTCGAGTCGCAGCAGAAGTGACGATGCCGCGGCAGAAGTGACGTTGCCGCTCAGAGCAGCCGGTTGGTCGCCGCCCAGCGGGTGAGCTCGTTGCGGTTGGACAGCTGGAGCTTGCGCAGCACGTTCGAGGCGTGCGACTCCACCGTCTTCACCGAGATGAACAGCCGGGAGCCGATCTCCCGGTACGTGTACCCCCGCGCCAGCAGCTGCATGACCTCGCGCTCGCGGGCGCTGAGCAGGTCCAGCCCCGGGTCGGTCGCCTCCTCCGCAGGCTCGGCGGCCGGGGCCCCGGCGGCGAACGCGTCGAGCACGAAACCGGCCAGCCGAGGGCTGAACACCACGTCCCCGTCGGCCACCCGGCGGACGGCGTCACGCAGGTCCGGGCCGGAGATCGTCTTGGTCACGTAGCCCTTCGCGCCGGCCCGGATGACGGCGATCACGTCCTCGGCCGCATCGGAGACCGACAGCGCCAGCCAGCGGATCTCCGGCAGCTCGGTGCGCAGCGTCTCGAGGACCGCGCGCCCCCCGCCGCCCGGCATGTGCACGTCGAGCAGGACGACGTCCGGCTTGGTCGCGCGGATGCCCTCCACGGCGGAGGCGACGTCGGCACCCTCGCCGACGAACGTCACGTCGTCCCCGAGCTCGGCGCGCACGCCGGCCCGGACCATCGCGTGGTCGTCGACCACGAACACCCGTGGCGCGGTCATGCTCTGCTCCTCGGTTCGCTCCCGCTCACGCCCACCCGCGGAAGCGCGAGCTCCACCTCGGTCCCCTCCCCCGGCGACGACCGGATCTCCGCCGTCCCACCGAGCCGGGTGAGCCGCCCGGTGACCGAGTCGCGCAGGCCCCGCCGGTCGTCGGGCACGGCCGCCGGGTCGAAGCCCGCCCCGCGGTCGCGGACGAAGACCGACACCCGCTCGGGCGTGACCTCGGTGTAGAGGTCGGCGGCCGCGGCGCCGGAGTGCTTGGCGGCGTTGAGGAGTGCCTCCCGGGTCGCCGCGCCCAGCGCGGCGAGTGCGTCGTCCACCGGGGCGTCGCCGACCACGACGGGGTCGACGATCAGGGCGTGGTCGGCCTCGACCTCGGTGACCATGGCGGCGACCAGGCCGGCCCACGTGCCGCCCTCGCGCACGACCTTCGGGTCGTACAGCCAGGCCCGCAGCTCCCGCTCCTGGCCGCGGGCCAGCCGGTTGACCGCCTGGGGGTCCTCGGCGTGCCGCTGGATCAGCGCGAGGGTCTGCAGCACCGAGTCGTGCAGGTGGGCGGCCACCGCGGCCCGCTCCTCGGACCGGATCCGCGCGGTGCGCTCCTCCGCGCGCGAGTCGAGCAGCCGCCGCCAGATCGGCGCGGTCGCCAGCACGACCCCGGTGAGGATCACGAGGGTGGCGGCGAAACCGTTGCGGGCGGCGGCGAGCTGACCGGTGGTGGCGAGCAGGAGCACCACCCCGCCGGCGGCGAGCGCGGCGCCACCGGCGAGCGCCCAGCGTCCACCGGGGACGGCGAGGGAGCGGTCGGTGTCGAGCTGCCGCCAGATCACGCCGAGCCCGACGGCGACCAGGACCAGCGGGAGGATGAGGTCGCCGGTGCCGAACTGGAGCAGCTGACCGAGCAGTACCGCCGCGGCCACGGCGAGCACGACCAGCCCGACGACCTCGCGCCCGTTCCTCGGCCGCCAGCCCACGCCGGACGGCGGGCTCGCCTCCGCCGATCCCGGCTGGGCCACGGGCATGGTCAACCAGAGCAGGCCGTAGGCGACCACGCCGATGACCGCCGTCGAGAGGACGACGAAGG
>Ga0126306_10001153_pt1 | contig 13864 bp, 13 predicted proteins | sample Plot27_FD_92592 | JGI IMG/M metagenome (GOLD analysis project Ga0126306, IMG submission 92592) | Serpentine soil microbial communities from UC McLaughlin Reserve, CA, USA - Plot27 | ecosystem: Environmental > Terrestrial > Soil > Grasslands | place: USA: UC McLaughlin Reserve, Lake County...
CCGAGCACGGCACCGCGTACGGGCTGTGCCAGATCTACAGCAACGAGCCCTGGCACTACGAACTGCGCCCCGAGGCCATGGATCACGGTTGCCCTGCCATGTATGCCGACCCCACCCAGGACCCGAGGATGCAGCAGTGAACAGCCCGCTCGGCAGAGAACCGGTGTCAACGCAATCACCACACGCGGAAGGAAACGATGACTTGAAAGCTACGGCCGCTGGCCGCCCTCGCCATCGTCGCTCTGATCGGCGCGGGCTGTTCGAACGAACCTGCCGAGAGCGCCGACGCCGGCAACACGAACGCCGCCAACCATGACCAGGCGGTGAAGTTCGCCGAGTGCATGCGCTAACGGTGTGACGGATTTCCGGACCCCCGCCAATGGTGAGCCCCTCGTCGACACGACTCGAATCCCATCCTCCGCAACGGAGGGTGGTGATCAGTCTCGACGAGCCAAAGAAGGCGAGCGGGTTCGGCCGGCCCCCCGGTCCAGGTGGACATTATGACCAAGGGAGTGAAGAGCGCCCTGAGCGTCCCGGTCACCGCGCTCGTCGGGAAGTCCGGCGGCGGGTTCGCGGTCGAGGTCGTGCGCGACGGCGGGGAACGCGCGCTGGTCGGTGTGGAGCTGGGCCTGTTCGGCACCGCGAACGCACGAGTCGGGGTCGAGGGCGCTCTTGACGAAGGCGATCAATTGGTCGTGCCGTCGCTGCATTAGCGGGGCTTTCGCAGATGCCGGAGGAGGGACTCGAACCCCCGACACGCGGATTATGATTCCGCTGCTCTAACCGACTGAGCTACTCCGGCGCGGGCCCCGCAAGATTAGCGATTCGGGTCGAAGCGACGGGGCGGCGGACCCGGCGGACGTGGGGCCCCGGCCTTACGTCAACGGCGGGCATCGGGAGCGTGTCGGGTTGCGGTCGGCGACGCGTCAACGCCGCACCGCACCCGGATTCGGGCGACCTTGCGGCGTTGACGGCGCATGTCGCCGTCAACGCTGCACGCCCGCGCCGACACGCGCCGGTTGCAGCGTTGACGCGTCGCCGCCGGGCGCGTTGACCCCACATTCCGGCGCCAACGCGCCCCGCGCCGCCGGGCGAGCCATCCAGTCCTGCACCCGCGCGACGTCGCCGCGCACCCGCTCCCGGGCGCGCCGCGTGGCTGGCGATCTCCTGCGACCGTCGTGCCGGGGCTGCCGCGGAACCCGCGGGCGATCTCGCGTGGCACTCGGGCACACGGAGGGGATTCGGCGGATCGACTGGCTCATCGCGCCCGAGGACCTTCTCCGCTGAGCCGGAGTCTCACGGGCGGCGAGGCGTTCGAGCTCCGCCCGTGACCCTCACCGCTTGCCGGCGCGCCCGGCGTCTCGAATCGAGTCAGGCTCGCCGACCCTCTCCCCGCGAAACGACCGATCGACGCGAGCAGGGTGGCGGCACTCGCCGCCCGCTCGGGCGGGGAGGAGGCGTCGTGGGAGGGGCGGCTCCGGCGGCCGCGCGCGCGAACGCGAAGCGCGCGTAGACCGCGGCGGCGAGCGCCGCCGCCGCCCCCGCGAACAGGCCGCTTCGCGGTCCCGCGACCTCGGCCAGCCATCCCACGACGGGCGCGCCGATCGGCGTCGAGCCCAGGAACACGATCGAGTACAGCGACATCACGCGCCCGCGCAGCGCGGGGGCGGCGGCGAGCTGGAGCGAGGAATTCACGCCCGCGGCGAACGTCACGCTCGCGGCGCCCATCGGGACCAGCGCGAGCGCCTGCAGCTCGAACGACGGCGCCAGGGCGACAAGCAGCTCGGCGCCCCCGAACAGCGCCGCCGAGCCGACGAGGATCCCGGGCGTCACGAGGCCGCGCGCGCCCGCGGCGAGCGCGCCGAGCACCGAGCCGACCCCCATCGCCGCGGTCAGCGTCGCATATGTCGCCGCGGTGCCGTGCCAGGTCTGGGCGGCGAGCAGCGGGAGCAGCACCTGGAAGTTGAACGACACGATCCCGGCCACGACCATCATCGCCAGCGGGATCCGCAGCCCGGGCGTCCGCCGCACGTATGCGAGCGCGGCGCGCAGCTGGCCCGGTGAGCGCGGGACGCGGTGCGCTCGCTGCAGCAGCGCCGGGTCCATCAGCCGAAGCGCCGCGATCATCACGAGGAACGTGGCGGCGTTGACGGCGAAGCACGCCGCCACGCCGAGCAGCGCGATCAGCGCGCCGGCCGCGGCCGGTCCCACGATCCGCGCCGAGTGCACGATCACCGAGTTGAGAGCCACGGCGTTGACCACCCGCTCGGGCCCGACCATCTCCATCACGAACGCCTGGCGCGCGGGATTGTCGATCGCCGTCACGGTTCCGCGCGCGAGCACGAGCGCGTAGACCATCCAGACCTCGATCCGGCCGCCCGCCGTCAGGCCCCACAGCGCGAGAGCAGGCAGCGCCATGCACAGCTGGGTGACCGTGAGCAGCGTGCGCTTGTCGAACCGGTCGGCAAGCACGCCGCCCCAGGCGCCGAACAGCAGCACCGGCAGGAACTGGAGCCCGGCGGTGATGCCGACCGCCGTGCCGCTGGCCGTGAGCTGCACGATCAGCCACATCTCGGCCACGATCTGCATCCAGTTGCCCGAGATCGAGACGACCTGGCCCGCGAAGTAGCGGCGGTAGTTCGGGACCCGCAGGGAGGAGAAGGTGCGGGCTAGCGCCGCGGTCACTCGAGCATGCCCTCCAGCAGCGTCGCGGCCCGCTCGAGCGTCGCGCGGTCCTCCGCGCCGAGCGCCTCGAGGCGCTCGGAGAGGAAGGCGTCCTTGCGCGTGCGGGCCGCGGCGAGCAGCTTCGAGCCGGCGGGCGTGATCGCGATCAGCGCGGAGCGCCTGTCGAAGGCCGACGCCGTGCGCGTGACGAGGCCGGCTTCCTCCAGCCGGCCCAGCAGCCCTGCCGCGGTAGGCCGCTGGATCCGCTCCCTGGCCGCCAGCTCGCTCGGCGTCAGCGGGCCGTGGCGCTCGATCGTCGCCAGCGCCGCGGTCTGGGAGGGAGAGAGACCGGTGCCCGCCTCCTGGCGCAGCCGGCGCGCCGTGCGGGCGAGGGCGATCCGCAGGTGACTGGCAAGCTCGACGTCGGCAGAAGTGCTTCGCATAGCTAACTAGCCTAGCGAAGCACCTCCGCAAGGCGGCTTGGCGGCCCCGGCATCGCCGGCATCCCGATGGCGGCGAGCGCGAAGACAAGAACGAGCACGCGAGTCCGCGCGCGCGGCGACCCTTCCAGCATGAGTTCCTCCCGTGACACCGGCGGCGGAGACGCGGCGGCACGGCGTGGGATACCCGCCGCGGCGGTCGTCGCGAACCGGCTAGCCTGGTGCACGATGTCGCCGCGTGCGCTGCTCCTGCTCGGCGGCGCCGGCTTCGCCTGCGGGCTGCTGTACGCGGCGCTCGTGCTGGGCAGCGACCACGTCGACGATCGCGGGCTCACCGCGGCGCTCGGACTGCTGGTCGGATGGTCATTCGTCGGGACGGGCGTCTTCGCGCGCTGGCGGCGGCCGGGCAACCCCACGGGCGTCCTGATGGCGGCAGCGGGCTTCGCGTGGTTCTCGACCGGACTGAGCGCGGCCGACGACGACGTGGTCCACACGGTCGGCATCGCGCTGGACGCCGTGTTCCCGGCGATCCTGGGCCACCTGCTCGTCGCGTTCCCGACCGGCCGCCTGGAGACGCGCGGCGAGCGAAGCGTGGCCGCCGCGGCCTACTTAACGGTCTCGGTGTTGCAGGTTCCGTCGCTGCTGTTCGAGGACGACCCGCGCAACGTGCTGGTGATCGAGCCCGACCAGCAGCTGTCCGACGTGCTCGACGCCGTCCAGTACGTCGCGGGTCTGGCGGTCATCCTCGCCAGCGCGGTGCTGCTCGTCCGGCGCTGGGGCGCGGCGCCGACCGCTCAGCGCCGCACGTTGGGCCCCGTGCTGTGGACGGGCGGGGCGGCGTTTGCGGCGTTCGCACTCGCCAAGGGCTTCGACGCGGCGGGCATGCGAGTGGACGGGCTCGAGTGGCTCGCCGCGGCGCTCGTCGCGACGGTGCCGTTCGGCTTCCTGGCCGGCCTGCTCCGCAGCCGGCTCGCCCAGGCCGCCGCCGTTGCGGAGCTCGTGCGGAGGCTCGGCGAGGCGCCCGAGCCGGGCGCGCTGCGCGCCGCGCTTGCCGAGGCGCTCGGCGACCCCTCGCTCGCGCTCGCCTACTGGCTCGCGGAGTCCGAGCGGTTCGTCGACGCCGAGGGGCGGACGATGACGCTCCGCGACCGAGCGTGGACCGAGGTCGAGCTCAACCGCCGCCGGGTCGGCGCGATCGTGCATCACGCGTCGCTGGCCGACGAGCCCGAGCTCGTGGCCGCCGCGGGCGCGGCAGCGGCGCTGGCACTCGAGAACCAGCGCCTGGCGGCGGAGCTGCGCGCCCGGATCGACGAGCTGCGCAGCTCGCGCGCCCGCCTCGTCGAGGCCGGTGACGCCGAGCGCCGGCGGCTCGAGCGCGACCTCCACGACGGCGCCCAGTCGCGAATGGTCGCGCTCGCGATGAAGCTCCGTCTGGCGCGCAGGCGGGCGCAGGGACAGCCCGAGATCGCGGCGCTGCTCGACGAGGCGAGCGCCGACCTGCAGGCGAGCCTCGACGAGCTGCGCGAGCTCGCCCGCGGCATCCATCCGGCGGTGCTCACGGACCGCGGCCTCCGGCCGGCGCTCGAGATGCTGGCGAGCCGTGCGCCCGTGCCGGTCGAGATCGCCGGCGCGGTGCCGGATGACCTGGAGCCGCGGCTCGCGACCGCGATCTACTTCGTCGCGTCCGAGGCGCTCACGAACGTCGCCAAGTACGCGCGCGCGGAGCAGGCGAGCGTGACCGTGGGGTGCGTGGGGGACCGCGTCGTGGTCGAGGTCGCCGACGACGGGATCGGTGGCGCGGACATCGCGAGCGGCTCGGGCCTGCGCGGGCTCGCGGATCGCGTGGCCGCGCTCGACGGGCGGCTCGAGCTGCGCAGCCCGCCCGGCGCCGGCACGCGGCTGCGGGCCGAGATTCCACTGGCGCGCGAGTGAAGCGGCGGGTGCCGGTGCCGGCATCGGGGTACGCTCGGCGACGATGGCCGGGCGCGACGAGGACGACTGGGTCGGAACGCCGCCCGAGGGGCGCCACTCGCGCGACCGTGCCGATCCCGGCTTCTGGCAGAACCAGTGGCAGGCGGCCGCGGCGGGGGCGGTGCTGTTCGTCCTGGTCGTGATCGTAGTGCTGCTGGCGCTGCTATGAGCGATCTGCAGCGGGCGGTGGAGACCGTCGTCGGGCCCTGCCTCGGCGTGCAGGCCGGCGAGGAGGTGGTGATCGTCGCCGATCGCACGACCGAGTCGCTCGGCGCCGCGCTGCGCGAGGCCGCCGCGCGGCTCGGCGCCGAGCCGGTGACGACGGTGATGGAGCCGCGCGAGGTCGACGGGCAGGAGCCTCCGGCCGCGGTGGCGGCCGCGCTCGCCGCCGCGCGGGTGTTCATCGCACCCACCCGCCGCTCGCTCTCGCACACACGCGCCCGCAAGGCGGCGACCGAGGCCGGCGCGCGCGGCGCGACGCTGCCGGGGGTGACCGAGGACATGCTCGCGCGGCTGATGGCGTGCGACTTCCCGGCGATGGCCGCGCGCAGCCGTCGCGTCGCCGAGCTGCTGACGGCGGCGGACGAGGCGCACGTGAGCTGCCCGCGCGGCAGCGACATGACGTTCGACCTGCGCGGGCGCGTCGCGATCGCCGACGACGGCGACCTCTCGGGCGACGGCGCGTTCGGCAACCTGCCCTGCGGCGAGGGCTTCATCTCCCCGCTCACCGGCGAGGGAACCGTCGTCGCCGCCACGCTCGCCTCGCTCGGCATGCCCGACGAGCACGTCCGGCTGACGGTCGAGAACGGACGTCTGGCGGACGCGAGCGGCGACTGGGGCGCCCGCTGGACCGCGCTGATGGACGCGGCCGGGCAGCGGGGCCGCAACCTCGCCGAGCTGGGGGTCGGCACCAACGAGCGCGCCACGCTGACCGGCAACATCCTCGAGGACGAGAAGATGCTCGGCACCGTGCACGTCGCGTTCGGGGCGAGCGCCGGCATCGGCGGCACGGTCTCGGTGGCGGTCCACCTGGACTGCCTGGTCGAGGACGCGACGCTCGACGTCGGCGGCACGCGCGTGCTCGACTCCGGGCGCTTGCTGCTGTGACCCGGCTCGTCGCCGTGCCGAACGTGTCCGAGGGCCGCGACGAGGCGGTCCTCGACGCGATCGGCGATGCGTTCTCGAGCCACGCCGACGTGCTCGACCGCTCGGCCGATCCCGACCACCACCGAGCAGTCTTCTTCCTCGCCGGCGCCCCCGGGCAGCTGCACCGCGCGCTCGCGACCGGCGCCGCCGAGGCCACGGCGCGGATCGACCTGCGCCGGCACGACGGCCTGCACCCGCGCGTCGGGGTGCTCGACGTCGCGCCGGTCGTGTTCCTGGAGGAGGAGCAGCGCGGCGCGGCGATCGCAGAGGCGCTGCTGGCGGCGGATGCGATCGGCGCCGCGGGCATCCCGGTCTTCCTCTACGGCGAGCTTGCCGGAGGTCGTACCCGCGCCGAGCTGCGCAAGGGCGGGCCGGAGGGGCTCGCCGCGCGCGGCACCGCGCCGGACTACGGGCCCGCGCGGCTGCACCCGAGCTCGGGCGCGACGCTCGTGGCGGCGCGGGCGCCGCTGATAGCCCTCAACCTCGAGCTCGCGCGGCCCGCGACGCTGGAGCAGGCGCGGAGCGTCGCCGCGCGGATCCGGGCCGGCGGCGCGGAGGGACTCCCCGGCGTGCGCGCGCTGGGGCTGCATCTGCCGCGCCGGGACGTGATCCAGGTCTCGACCAACATCGAGGACCACCGCGCCGTCACCGCGACCGACGTGCTCGCGGCCGTCGCGCGGCACCACTCGGTCGAGCGCGCCGAGCTCGTCGCGCCCGCGCCGCAGGCCGCGCTCGCCGGCTGGCCGGAGGACGTCGAGCTGCGCATGCCGGGGGTGATAGAAGCGCTGCTCGGGCGCTAACGTCTCAGGCCCATGGCCCAGACAAAGCGCAAGCGCCGTACCAAGCACCGCGGCAACGCCGCCGGCACCATCGAGGCGCGCGGTCGCACCGGCCGCAAGCCGACCGCGCAGGAGCAGCGCAAGAGCGCGAGCAAGAACGTGCGCGAGGAGCGCCGCTTCGCGGAGCCGACGTGGGGCAGCGCCGCAGCGCGCGCCGGCCTCGCGTCCGTGATGCTGTTCGTGCTCTTCCAGGTCGGCCTGGCCGGCGAGAAGCAGAGCATCGCCACCTCGCTCGTGCTCGCGCTCGGCGCCTTCCTGCTCTACGTGCCGCTCGGCTACAAAGTCGACCGGATCTTCTGGGAGCGGCGCATGCGCAAGGCCGGGCGCCCGATCCCGCCGCGGGACAAGCGCTAGCGAGATGGACGTCCGCACCTTCACCGTCGGGCCGGTGCAGGAGAACTGCCACATCGCCCGCCTCGACCGCAGCGACACGGCGATCGTGATCGACCCGGGCGACGAGGCCGCCCGGCTGCTCGAGGCGATCGACGCGCTGGACGTGGAGATCGCGGCGATACTGCTCACGCACACGCACTTCGACCACGTCGGCGCGGTCGCGCCGCTGGCGCGCGCGACAGGCGCGCAGGTCTGGTGCCCGGAGCTCGAGCTCCCGGTGCTCGCAGACATCATGCGCTTCGTCCCCTGGCCGGGCTTCGGCCCGTTCGAGTCCTACGACGCCGAGCACGCGCTCGCGGGCGGCGAGCGGCTCGAGCTGGCGGGGATGGAGATCGACGTGCTGTTCACGCCTGGGCACTCGCCGGGACATGTCAGCTACTCGATGCCTGCCGAGCAGGCGGTGTTCTCGGGCGACGTGCTGTTCGCCGGGTCGATCGGCCGCACCGACCTGCCGGGCGGCGACGCGGCGACGCTGATGCGCAGCCTCGGCATGCTCGTCGAGGCACTGCCCGGCGACACGGTCGTGTACCCCGGCCACATGGGCAACACGACGATCGGCCGCGAGCGCGCCACGAACCCGTTCCTGGCCCAGCTCGCGTGAGCCGCCGGATCCAGGCACCGCGCGGCACGTACGACGTGCTGGGCGCGCAGGCGCTCGCGCGCGACGCGCTCGAGCGCCACGCGCGCGGGATCCTGGAGCGCGCCGGCTACGAGCGGATCGAGACGCCCGCGTTCGAGGCGACCGAGCTGTTCGCTCGCGGCGTGGGCGAGTCGACCGACGTCGTGCAGAAGCAGATGTACACGCTCGAGGACGGCGAGTCGGAGAGCATCACGCTGCGGCCCGAGGGCACGGCGCCGGTCTGCCGCGCCTACATGGAGCACGGCATGCACAAGCAGCCGCAGCCGGTGAAGCTGTGGTACCTGGGCAGCTACTTCCGCCGCGAGCGCCCGCAGAAGGGTCGCTTCCGCCAGTTCTGGCAGATCGGCGCGGAGGCGATCGGGTCCGACGATCCCGCCGTCGACGCGGAGACGATCCTGCTGCTCGCCGAGATCCTGGAGGCCGCCGGCGTTCGGGCGCGGCTGCGCATCTCCAGCCTCGGCATGCCGCTCAACAGGCTGCGCTACCGCGACAAGCTGCAGCAGTACCTGCGCGACAATGCGTCGCGGCTGTCCGAGGACGTCGTCGCGCGGATCGAGCTGAACCCGCTGCGCGCGTTTGACTCCGACCACCAGGGCACGCGCGAGGTGATGGCCGGCGCGCCCAGGCTGCTCGACGAGCTCGACCGCGAGGACTTCGAGCACTTCGCTGCCGTGCTCGCACTGCTCGACGTGGCCGATCTCGCCTACGACGTCGACACCACGCTCGTGCGCGGGCTGGACTACTACACGCGCACGGTGTTCGAGTACACGTCGGCCGACCTCGGCGCGCAATCCGGCGTCGGCGGCGGCGGGCGCTACGACGGCCTGATCGAGCAGCTCGGCGGCTCGCCGACGCCCGGCATGGGCTGGGCGGCGGGCGTCGAGCGGATTCTCCTGGCGGGCTCGCTCACGCACGCGGCCGCGCCGCCGCTCGACCTCTTCGTCGCCTATGCGAAGCCGGAGCTGCGCGGCGCCGCGTTCCGGCTCGCCGCCGACGCCAGGCGCGCGGGGCACGCGGCGAGACTCGAGCTCGGCGGGCGCTCGCTGAAGGGCCAGCTCAGGCAGGCGGACCGCGCGGGCGCCCGCTACGTTGCGATCCTCGGCGACGAGGGCACGTCGCTGAAGGACATGGAGACGGGCGAGCAGCGCACAGTCGAGACCGGCACGGTCATGCACCACATCACGCAGGTCCAGCTGTGAGGCCGCCGCGCGGCAACGGCTACCGCGACGCCTGGTGCGGCCAGCTCGACGCCGGGCGCGTCGGCGAGTCAGTGCGCGTCGCCGGCTGGGTGCACCGGCGCCGTGATCACGGCGGGCTGATCTTCATCGACCTGCGCGACCGCAGCGGGCTCGTCCAGCTCGTGTTCCATCCCGAGACCGCCGCCGAGGCCCACGCCGCCGCCGAGCGCCTGCGCCCAGAGCACGTGATCTCCGCCGTCGGCCGGGTCGTGCGGCGCGAGGAGGGCAACGTCAACCCGAACCTCGCGACGGGGGAGATCGAGCTCGACGTCGCCGCCGTCGACACGCTCGCCGAGGCCGCCACGCCGCCGTTCCCGCTCGACGAGGACGGCGCGGTCGACGAGATGCTGCGGCTGCGCCACCGCATGCTCGACCTGCGCCGCGAGGTGATGCGCGACGCGATGGTGCTCCGCCACACCGTCGTGCGCGCGATGCGCGAGTACCTCAACGCGCACGACTTTCTCGACCTCGAGACGCCGATCCTCACGCGCTCGACACCTGAGGGCGCGCGCGACTTCCTCGTTCCCAGCCGCATGAACCCGGGCGAGTTCTACGCGCTGCCGCAGTCGCCGCAGCTGTTCAAGCAGCTGCTGATGATGTCCGGCTACGAGCGCTACTACCAGATCGCGCGCTGCTTCCGCGACGAGGACCTGCGCGCCGACCGCCAGCCGGAGTTCACCCAACTCGACCTCGAGATGTCGTTCGTCGACGAGGACGACGTGATCGTCGTGATCGAGGGGCTGATGGCGCGCGTGTTCGAGGACACCGGCTTTCCGATCAGCGCGCCGCCGCCGTGGCCGCGGTTGACCTACGACGACGCGCTGCTGCGCTACGGCTCCGACAAGCCCGACGTGCGCTTCGGTCTCGAGCTGCGCGACCTCGGCGCCGAGCTGGCCGGCACCGAGTTCAAGGTGTTCGCCGGCGTGCTCGACTCGGGCGGCGTGATCCGGGGGCTGAACGCCGGCGCGCGCGAGGTGCCGCGCTCCGAGCTCGACGCGCTGACCGAGCACGTCAGGCGCTACGGCGCCGGCGGGCTGGTGTGGGCGTTCGTGCTCGAGGACGGCAGCTGGCGCTCGCCGACGGCGAAGTTCCTCCCCGACGAGCAGCGCGACGCCGTCACGCGCAAGCTCGCGGGCCGTCCCGGCGACCTGCTGCTGCTGGTCGCCGATTCCGAGCTCGTGGCCGCGACCGCGCTCGGCGAGCTGCGGCTGGAGCTCTCTCGCCGCTTCGACCTCGTGCCCGAGGGCCGCCACGACGCCGTCTGGGTCGTGGACTTCCCGATGTTCGAGTGGAGCGAGACCGACGGCCGCTGGGCCGCGATGCACCACCCGTTCACGGCGCCGACCGGGGACTTCTCCGATCCGGGCGCGCTGCGCTCTCGCGGCTACGACATCGCGCTCGACGGGGTGGAGATCGGCGGCGGGTCGATCCGTATCAACCGGCCGGAGGTCCAGCGGCAGGTGTTCAACGTGCTCGGGATCTCCGAGCAGGAGGCGGACGCGCGCTTCGGCTTCCTGCTCGACGCGCTGCGCTTCGGCGCGCCGCCGCACGGCGGGCTCGCCCTCGGCCTCGACCGGATCGTCGCGCTGCTCGCGGGGCGCGACTCGATCCGCGACGTGATCGCGTTCCCGAAGACGGCCAGCGGGTCGGATCCGCTGACCGGCGCGCCGGCGCCCGTCGATGGCGCGCAGCTGGCCGAGCTGGGCATCAAGGTGACCGCTCCGCCGCGCGTCTGATCGGGTCGTCACCCCAGCTGCGCAATTGCGGCTAAGGCAGGAGCGGTCAGCTGCCGACAACGGGAGAGGAATGTCCCAGATCTCTCCGCCCATCCGGATCCTCCTCGTCTGCACGCTGGCGTTCCTGGCCGCGTGGATGCTCTTCCTCCGGCCCAAGGACGAAGCCGCGACGCCGGCCGCGGCGACGCCGACCGCGCCGTCGAGCCGGCCCGTCGACGCCGGCGGCCCAGAGGCCGGCAGCCTCGCCGGCAAGGCCGTCGAGAAGGCCAACGATGCGACCGCCGCCCAGGACGCGCGCGCCGAGGAGCTGGCTGGCGGAGCGGGCGAGACCGCCTCGACGCCGTCGGTCGCCGCCGCTAAGTCCGCGGACGAGCCGGCCTCCGCCGCCGCGCCCGGCAAGCTGACGAAGCAGGCCGCCGCCGCCGGCGGGCTGCCGCTGCGCGTGCTGCGCGCGCTCGGCGATCGCAAGGTCGTGGTGCTGCTGTTCTGGGCGCCGAAGGCGGTAGAGGACAAGGCGGTGCGCAAGGCTTTGGGAGGCATCGACCGCCACAAGGGCAAGGTGCTGGCGCACGCGACGCACGTCCGCCGGATCGCCGCCTACGGGCAGATCACGCGCGGCGCGGACGTCGAGCAGTCGCCCACGGTCGTGGTCGTCGATCGCAACCGCAAGGTCGAGACGCTGGTCGGCTACGTCGACCGCGTCACGATCAACCAGGCCGTCACGGACGCCCTGCGCAACTCGTAGGAGCGCGCCCGCTCCACGGCGCCGGCCGCAGGAAGCGGTCCGCGGGCCGAGTGTCGTCTCGAGCACCGTGGAGGTGCTCAACGCGACGCTCGCGGCCCACGCCCTCGCCGGCGTCGGCTTGAGCACGCGGGGAGTGCGCGCGCGACGCTCGCAGGGCGCTCCGGCGCGAGCGTCGTCTCGAGCACCATGGGGGTGCTCAATACGACGCTCGCCGAGCGCTCCGGTACCAGAGTCCTCTTGAGCACCATGGGGGTGCTCAACACGACGCTCGCCCGTCGCGGCCCCCCAACGGCGGCGGCGGATCGTACGCCGCGACGCCTACACTCGGCGCGTGGACGCCGAGGCCTTCGCCGAGCACCTGCAGTTCCCCCGGGGGCGCGGTCACGTGCCTCCGTGGTCGTTCTCCGGTAGCGCCGGGGGCGCAGCCTGCGGCGACCTGATCCGAGTGGACCTGCGCGTCGAGGGCGATCGCGTCGTGGACGCCGGCTTCGAGGCGTCCGGCTGCGGCGCGGCGGTCGCGTCCGGCTCGGCCGCGGTCGCACTCGTGCACGGCGCGGCGCTGCTGGAAGCGGCGCGGATCGGCGCGAGCGAGGTCGCCGCCGAGCTGGGCGGGCTCTCGCCGGGCAAGCGCCACGCCGCCGAGCTGGCGGCGGATGCGCTGCACGTGGCGCTCGGCGCCGCCGTGGCGGCTGGAGCAGGCCTCGCGCCGTCGGCGGGCGGCGACCCTCTGGCGGCCGGAGCCGGCCTCGCGCCGCCTGCGGGCGACGACGCGGTCGTTCCCCCGCGCCACGACGGAGTCGTCGCCGGGCGCACGCTCGTCGCGATGAGCGGCGGCGTCGACTCGGCCGTCGCCGCGCTGCTCGTCGCGCGCGCCGGGCGCGAGGCCGTCGCCGTGACGCTCGAGCTGTGGCGCGACGAGGCCAACGACGCGGAGGCCTCGTGCTGCTCGGCGCACGCCGTGCGGCTCGCGCGCTCGGTCGCGCACCGGATGGGGCTGCCGCACTTCACGCTCGACCTGCGCGTCGCGTTCGCCGCCGGCGTCGTCGCGCCGTTCCTGGCCGACCACGCGGCCGGCCTGACCCCGAACCCGTGCGTGCGCTGCAACGGAAACGTGCGCCTGGACGCGATGCTCGCATTCGCCGACCGGCTCGGCGCGGCCGAGCTCGCCACCGGCCACTACGCGCGCGTCACGGACGACGGACTGCTGCGCGCCGCCGCCGACCCGGCCAAGGATCAGAGCTACATGCTCGCCGCGCTCGCGCCCCGGTCGCTAGCGCGGCTGCGCTTCCCGCTCGGCGAGCTGCACAAGCCGCACGTGCGCGAGATCGCGCGCGAGGCCGGGCTGCCGGTGGCCGACAAGCGCGAGTCGCAGGACCTCTGCTTCCTCGCCGGCACCGGCAAGAGCGCCTTCCTCGCCCGCCATGGAGGAGTTCGCGAGCGGCCCGGCGCGGTCGTCGACCGCGCGGGCCGCACGCTCGGCCGCCACCGCGGCCAGCACCTCTTCACGATCGGCCAGCGCAAGGGCCTCGACGTCGCGGCGGGCGAGCCGCTCTACGTGCTCGCGAAGGACCGCGCCGCGAACACCGTCACGGTCGGCACGCGCGCGGAGCTCGCGACCACGGCGGTCGCGGTGCGCGACGCCGTGCTGCATCGCCCGGACGCCGAGGTCGACCGCGTCAAGCTGCGCTATCGCACGAAGCCGCTCGCGTGCCGGGTCCGAGCCCGCGACGCGGGCCGGCTCACGCTCGAACTGGCGGAGCCGGTCGACGGCGCCGCGCCCGGGCAGGTCGCCTGCCTGATGCGCGGCGACGCGATCGTCGGGCACGGCGTGATCGCGCGGTAGCGCGCGGCGCCGGCGGGCCTCGCCCGGGGGCGCGAGTCTAGACTCGCTGCGTGACCTCGGACGAGATCCGCGAGCGCTTCCTGTCCTACTTCGCCGAGCGCGGGCACGAGCGCCTGCCCTCGGCGCCGCTCGTGCCACGCAACGATCCGTCGACGCTGCTGATCAGTGCGGGCATGCATCCGCTCAAGCCGTACTTCCAGGGCCTCGAG
>Ga0126306_10001154_pt1 | contig 13863 bp, 13 predicted proteins | sample Plot27_FD_92592 | JGI IMG/M metagenome (GOLD analysis project Ga0126306, IMG submission 92592) | Serpentine soil microbial communities from UC McLaughlin Reserve, CA, USA - Plot27 | ecosystem: Environmental > Terrestrial > Soil > Grasslands | place: USA: UC McLaughlin Reserve, Lake County...
CCGACCCGCCTTCTGCGGCCGACCCCGAAGTGGCCTCCCTCTCCGAGGAGCCGCCCGTGGCCGGGCAGCCGCCGGTGGGGCAGGAGCCCGACATCGGCTCGCACCCGCCGGAGGACCCCGACGAGGCCGATGCCCGCCTCGGCGACACGCAGCCGCACGGCTTCGACGCCATCGAGGAGGAGCACGACGAGGAGCTCGAGAAGGAGGACGACGATGTGCTCCTGTCGGATCCCGACGCCGGGGACGAGGACGTCCTCGAGGACACGCCCGACTTCCTTCAGGACACCCCGGAGCACGACCGGCTCTGGTTCGAGCAGAAGCCGCCTCGCGACTTCGACTTCGACTAGGCAGCCGCTCGAACCGGGCCGGCCCTCCGGAGAGTTGCGGCGGGGAGCCGCCCGCCCCGGCGACCCCCCGCTTTGATGCAACTCAGCGGCGTCCCGTGCCGCTTTGTTCGACGGAACCCTCCATGCCGTCGTATCTCACTCTTCGGCCGCGGCGAGCCCGATCTGGATAGCGATTTCGGCCTGCTCGACAGGTGTCGGCGATAGTGGACGGAGGTACTAGATGTAGCCGCGGGTGGACGCCGCCTCGACAACCCGCTCGATGCCGAGCTCATACGCCGCAGGACGCATCGGAGTGCCGTTTTCCTGGGCCCGATCGGTCACCTGGCGATAGGCGCGGCGCATGATCTCGCCCAGCTTCTCGTTCACCTCGTCCTCGCCCCAGCGGAAGTGCTGGAGGTTCTGGACCCACTCGAAGTAGGACACGATGACGCCGCCGGCGTTGGCCAGGACGTCGGGCACGATCCGGACGCCCTTCTCGATCAGGATCTCGTCCGCCCTGGGTGTCGTGGGACTGTTGGCGCCCTCGACGATCATGCGGCACCGCATGCGGTCGGCGTTGTCGGCATGGAGCATCCCGCCGAGGGCGGCGGGGATGAAGACGTCGCATTCGAGCGCCACAAGGTCTTCCGGGTCGATCTCGTCGGCGCCGCTGTCGAATTCCCCCACCGTGCCGCCGTCGCGGACGTGCTCGGCCAGTTTCTCGGCGTCGATGCCGCCCGCGGACGCCACGGCCCCGTCGGCGTCCGCCACCCCGACCATCCTCGCCCCGAGCTCCTGCATCAGGCGGGCAGCCCATGCGCCCACGTTCCCGAAGCCCTGCATCACGAAGGTCACGTCGCCGGGGTCGAGATCCTCCTCGGAGGCCGCCTCGGTGAACACCTGGACCACTCCTCGGCCGGTGGCCGCCTCGCGCCCGAACGAGCCCTCGAGGGCGATCGGCTTGCCGGTTACGCAGGCCGGCGTGTGGCCGTGGAGCTTGCCGTACTCGTCCATGAGCCAGGCCATGACCTGCGCGTTGGTACCGACGTCGGGCGCCGGGATGTCGCGCTGCGGCCCGAGCACCTTCTCGATCTTGTCCATGAACGAGCGCGCGATCGACTGGACCTCGTGCGGCTCGAGCTTGCTCGGATCGCAGTTCACGCCACCCTTGGCGCCCCCATAGGGGATGTTCACGATCGCCGTCTTCCAGGTCATCAGCTCGGCGAGGGCACGGACCTCGTCGAGATCCACCTCGGGGTGGAAGCGAATGCCGCCCTTGTACGGGCCGCGCGCGCCGTTGTGCTGGACGCGATAGCCGGAGAAGACGTGGATCCTGTCGTCACTCAGCCGGACCGGAATCTGGACCTGCACCTCGCGGTAGGACGACCTGAACACCGCCGCCACGTCGTCCGGCAGCTCGAGGCGTTCCGCGGCGTCCTTGAACCAGTGCTCGACGATCTCGTAGTTCGAGACCTCGGCGCGGCTGGGCTTGGGCTTCTCCTCGGTCCGCTTGGCCGACTTGTCCGGGTGCCCATGCCCCTCACCGGAGTGCTCCCCGGCGTCGCCCTCCTGAGGAACGGCCGGCCCATCGGCAGCCTCGTCCTCGGCCTGTTGAGCCTTCTCCCGATCCTCGATGGCCTCGTCGCTCATCGCCGTTCGCATCCCCCGTACCATCCAGAGCCAAACGGGGCCATAGCTCAGGTGGTAGAGCACCTGCTTTGCAAGCAGGGGGTCGCCGGTTCGAATCCGGCTGGCTCCATGACACCGCGCGCTCAGCGTAGACGCACGCGCAGGCGGCTGCTCGCGGTGCCGCCGGCGCCGGCGGCCCGCAGAATAAAGACGTACCGGCCGCGCGCCGGGCGCTTCCTTCCGAGCCGGCCGTTCCAGGCGATCGTGCGTATGCCCGCGCGTCGGGCGTTCCCTGTGGCGACCGTTTGCGCGGTGGCACGGCCGCGCTTGACCAACAGCACGACGTTCGCCGGACCGGTGATCGCGTAGCGGACCCTGAGGCGCCGCCCGGCTCGCGGGCGACCCGGCAGGACCTCGAACGCCACCACCACAAGCTTGGCCGGACCGGCCGCGCCGGGGGGGCCGGCCGGCAGCGCGTCCGGCGGCGTGTCGATGCTTATGCGGCCGACCGCCCCGGACAGCCGCTCGGTGAACCACAGCGCGCCGTCGGGGCCGGCGGCGATGCCCGCGGGGCCGGCACCCGACGTGGGCAGGGTGTACTCGGACACCGCCCCGGTCGTGGTCATGCGCGCCAGCTTGCCGGCACGTCCCTGCGTCAGCCAGAGCGCACCGTCGGGCCCGGCGGCGATGTCGGAAAGGCCACCTCCGAACGGCACCGGAAACTGGGCCTGCAGGCCCCCTGTCGTGATCCGGCGCACGTGGTCGAGCCCGTCGTCGACGAACCACAGCGCGCCGTCCGGGCCGGCGACGATCGAGCCGAGCCGCGCCGCCGGGGCTTCCAGCGTTGGCACGCGGAATTCGTTTGTCACGACCCCGCCCGTCGTGATCCGGCCGACCTCGCCGGAGCCGGTCTCGGTGAACCAGAACGCCCCATCTGGGCCGGACACAATCCCGCTCGGAGCGCTTCCTGCTCCCGGAACGGCGAATTCGGTCATCGTTCCCGCGAACGTCAGCCTGCCGATCTCGTCCGAGCCCGCCTCGGTAAACCACACCGCCTCCGCGCCGCTCGCGATCGAAGTCGGCCGGCTGCCGGCGCCCGGCACGACGAACTCGACCACCGAGGCCTGCACTGCCGCATCGCTCCCGGCGCCAGGGTCCAGCCTCCCGATCCTGTCACCCGTTCGCTCCGTGAACCAGATGAAGCCGCCGGCGGCGATGATGTCGAGCGGCTCACGGCCCGCGGGGAGGGCGAACTCGGTGGCCGCGCCGGTGGGAGTGACCCGCACCACCCGGCTGGCAGCGCGCTCGACCGCCCACAGGTTTCCGTCCGGGCCGGGGGCAATGCCGGCCGGCTCGGAGCTCCCCGTGGGCAGCGCGAACTCGCTGACCGCTCCCAAGGCCGGGTGAGCGGCGGCCAGAATGAACAGCAGGGCGAGGCCGATAGCGAGGCCGGCGTGTCGCGGGCCTGTGTGCGCGCGAGGCATCGATCGATGCTCTCATCGGCTCGGCGCTACGGCAAGCGGCCGCGCGTCACAGCCGTGCGAACGCCGCGTCCAGCAGCTTCGGCGCCTGCTTGGCGGGGTCGCGCGAGTTCAGCAGCACCATGCCGAGCGTGCGGCCGCCGCGGCGCACCACCCCCACGTAGCACCGGCCCGCCGCGTTTGTGTAGCCGGTCTTCAGCCCGATCGTCCCTGGATAGCCCAGCCGCATCAGCGGGTTGTGGCCGTACAGGTACAGCTTGTGGCCCTTGATCGGGAAGCGGAAGACCACCTGGCGGCGGCGCACGATCCGCCGGATGCGCGGCTCGGCCATCGCCAGTCCGGTCAGCACCGCCAGGTCGCGCGCGCACGAGCGGTTCCCATCCTCCAGCCCGTGCGAGGAGGCGAAGTGCGTGCAGTCGAGCCCCCAGTCGCGCGCCCGCCGGTTCATCATCCCCACGAAGCGCCGCTCGGTCCCGGCCAGGTGCACGGCCAGCGCGATCGCCGCGTCGTTCCCCGACACGATCAGCAGCCCGTTCAAGAGCGTCTCGAGCCGCACCCGCTTCCCGCGCGGCAGGAGACCCACGCCGGACCCCGAGTAGTTCAGCGCCGCCTTCGTGATCCGCACCGGGTCGTTCGGATGGCTCCGCTCGACCGTGAGCAGCGCGGTCATGATCTTCGTGAGGCTCGCGATCGGCAGGACGAGCGTGGGCCGCTCCCGCCACAGCACCTCGCCGCTGTCCACGTCGAACACGAGCCCGGCCCGTGGCGGCCGGCGCAGGTGGACGTGGAACGCGTCGACCCCCGACAGCGGCACCGCCGGCGTGGGCTCGCCCTCGATCAGCGGAGCGGACTCGCGCGGCGCCTCGGGCGCGGCCGGCGTGGGCGGCGCGCCGACGGCCAGCGGCACCGGCGGTGCCCCGTGGCCCTCGTCGCCGGCGAACGAGACGTATGCCGCTGCGGCCACCGCCAGCGGAGCGGCGAGTATCGCGAGGATCGCGATCAGCCGGCCGGCGCGCGACCGGCGGCGGCCACCGTGCAGAAGGAGGTCGGGGACGGGCGGAGGGCCGGTGGCGTGCCGGCGCCTAGCCATCGGGCGGCGTCGATGACAGGGCGCCCAGCACGCCTATGCCGAGCAGCGCCAGCACGATCACCGAGACGACGACGAGGACGTCGATCCCGTCCTCCAACGCGACGGAGATCGTCAGGAACGCGAGCAGGCAGATGATCGCCAGGGTGCCGCCGAGAGCCAGCGCGCGGGCCATCAGTACACGGGAATACGGTACGCCCGGTCGTAGTCCTCGCGCACGTTGTTCGCGAACAGCTTGATCGCGACCAGCCCGAAGATGAATCCGCCGATGTGCGCGAAGTACGCGACCCCGCCTCCGCCACCCGTGACCGGCTCGCTGAAGGCCGGCAGGAGCTGCAGCAGGAACCACACACCCAATACGAGCAGCGCGGGCAAAGTGACCACGGTGAAGATGATCACGATGAAGACCAGCGTGACGACACGTGCGCGTGGATACAGGCGCGCGTACGCGCCGAGCACCCCGGCTATCGCCCCGCTTGCGCCCACGGTCGGTATCGCGGAGTTGGGATCGGTCACCACCTGCAGCGCCAACGCCGCCAGGCCTCCCAGCACGTAGAACAGGATGAACGTGGGTCTCGCCATCGAGTCCTCGATGTTGTTGCCGAAGATCCACAGGAACAGCATGTTGCCCGCCAGGTGCAGCAGGCTGCCGTGCATGAACATCGAGGTGAACAGCGTGACCCAGAACGGCACGTAGCCGGAGCCGAAGTCGCCCTCGCCACACTGGATCTGCGACACGCTCCGGTCCGCCACGCACTCGGTACCCGGGTGCGACACCTCGACCGGAATCGCCCCGTACTCCACGACGCGCTCGTTCCCGGTGTCGCCCAGCCCCAGCCCGCCCTGCTCGAAGGCGAAGTAGACGAGCACGTTGAGCACGATCAGCGCGATCGTGATGATCGGCGTGCGGCGCGTCGGGATGTCGTCCTTGAGCGGGATCAAGGGTCTGGGGCGATTACCCGCTAGCCCGCGGACGAAGCCTGCGCCAGGGTCTGCTCGGCGTGGTAGCTCGACCGCACCAGCGGGCCCGCGGCGACCGACTCGAAGCCGATCGCGTACGCCTCGCGCTCGAGCTCGGCGAACTCGTCGGGATGCCAGTAGCGCACCACCGGCAGGTGGTCGCGCGTGGGCCGCAGGTACTGACCCACCGTCAGGACCTGCACGCCGTGCTCGCGGAGCACGCCGAACGTCTCGAGCAGCTCCTCCTTGGCCTCGCCGAGGCCGGTCATCAGTCCCGACTTCGTCACGACCTCGTCGCCGCCCATCTCCTTCGCGTTCCGGAGCACCCGGCACGAGCGCAGGAAGCGAGATCCGCGCCGCGCGAGCGGGTACAGCCGCGGCACGGTCTCCACGTTGTGGTTGAACACGTCAGGGCGCTCGGCAATCACGCGCGCCAGCGGCATCTCCTCGCCGCGGAAGTCGGGCGTGAGCACCTCGACCTTGCAGCCTGGCGCCATCCGGCGAATCGACCGGATCACGCCCACGAAGGCGCTCGCGCCGAGGTCGGGCAGGTCGTCGCGGTCCACGCTCGTGATCACCGCGTGCCGGAGCCCCATCCGCTTGACCGACTGCGCCACGCGCAGCGGCTCGAGCGGGTCGTGGAACGTCGGCTTCCCCGTCTTCACGTTGCAGAAGCCGCACCGGCGCGTGCAGGTGTCGCCGAGGATCATGAACGTCGCGGTGCCGCGCTCCCAGCACTCGCCGATGTTGGGGCAGGCCGCCTCCTGGCAGACCGTGTGCAGACCCTCGCTCTCGATCATGCCGCGCAGCTCGCGATACGCCGGGCCGCCCGGAGCCGGCCGCTTGAACCACGCCGGCTTGCGCTCGCGGAACGGGCGCACCTCGCCCATCAGCTCGAGCACCTTGGCCCCGCCCGGGTTCGCGCGCGAGCGCGTGCTCATGCGGCCACCCGCGGCCGCTCCACCAGCCGCCGCTCGGACACCAGCCGCTGGCGCATCCCGAACGCCTCCGCGAACCGCCACGCCATCCGCTTGCGGAAGCACGGCAGCGAGCGGCCCTTGCCGGTCTCCTTCGACACCGAGGTCACGCGCACGTGGTCGATCCCGCACGGCACGATCCACTCGAACGGCTGGAGGTCGTTGTCCACGTTGACCGCGAGCCCGTGCGTGGACACGCCGCCCGACACACGCACGCCGATCGAGGCGATCTTCGCGTCGCCGGCCCACACGCCGGTGAAGGGCGTGGCGCGCGGCTCGGCCTCGATCCCCTCGTCGCCGAGCGCGGCCACGATGGCGCCCTCCATGGTGTGGATGAAGTCGGCGATCCGGTCCACCGCCATGATCGGGTAGGCCACGAGCTGGCCGGGCCCGTGATAGGTAACGCGACCGCCGCGGTCGGTGTCGGAGACGTCGATGCCCTGCGCCCGGTACCACTCCTCGCCCATGGGCAGGTCACCCGGCTCGGTGCGCCTGCCCTTCGTGTAGACGGGCGGATGCTCGAGCACGAGCAGCAGGTCGGGGAGCTCGCCGGCCTGACGGCGCTCGCGGAGCGCCTCCTGCAGCGCCACAGCGTCCCGGTAGGGCACGGTGCCGAGCTGCGCCACCCATAGTTCGGCCACGGACCGAAGGCTACTCTCCGCCCCAGTGGATCGAGACGAGCGCTTCTGGCCCGCCCGCATCCGCTGGCGGTTGCGCGGAGCGTGGATGTGGCCGACATTCATCGCGGTCACGCTCGTCGATGCGCTGATCCTGCATCTGCTGCCGCCGATCGGCGAGGGCGTCAACTTCATCCCGGCGCTCCTGATCGCCACCTTCGGCAATCTGATCCTGATCGGCGTCATCGGACCGTGGCTGGCGCGGCGCACCTGGAAACGGCGCCCGGCCGCCGAGCCCGGCGCGCCGCCGCGCGCGCAGCTCGAGGTGCTGTCCGACCGGATCGGGACGGGCCTGCTCGTGGCGACGATCGTCGGCGTCACCGCCGCCGGCCTGGCCGCGCGCCCGCTCGTGGTGGCCGAGACCGAGGCCAAGGAGCGGGCCGCCGAGAAGCTCTACTCGTACGTGCAGGAGAACGGCTCCGACGACCTCCGCCGCAACCTGGAGGCGTCGGACATGGACAAGTGGTTCGACGGCTACTTCCGCGCCTGCATCCCCTCCGACGACCGCCGCTCGTGGACCTGCTACCTGATCGACGTGCGCACCGAGCGCGCGAAGATCAAGGAGGACCCGAGCCGCGTGCGGAACCCGCCGCGCTAGGGCAGCTCGACGATCTCCAGCCGGTTGCGGCCGGGCTGGAGCGCGGTCTCGGGGAGCTGGAACGAGTAGTACTCGGGCTCGCCACGGTGGAAGTCGAAGCTCCGCGACGTCGCGCGGACGCGGCCGTTCACCGCTAGCGCTAGGTCGCGATGCGAGTCGGGCGGCACGCCGAAGAGCGAGCCGGTGACGCGCGTGGGGAGGACCTGCGACCGCGGGGACACCCGCGCGTAGAGCGCTCGGTTCGCGAGCGATGCGCGGACCCGGTCCGCGTGCAGGGCGCCGATGGGGCGGCCGAGCAGATCCGCCCGCGGGCCCACCCGGTACGCGCTCGCCCAGGGATCGCCGTACAGGACAGCGCTCTCGCCTCCGACCCCGAGCCGCTCCGCGTGCTCGCGACGCCGGGCGGCCCGCCGCTGCTTCAGCTCCGGGAGGCCGATTCGCACCACGCCCTCGAAGTCGCGCGTCCGCACCTCGATCCCGTGCCGCGCCCGCACCTCCCGCGAGAAGGCCGAGCGCCCGTCCTGCTTGTAGAAGACGCGCGTGTCGAGCAGGTCGGCGATCGTCGCGAGCATGTCGATGTTGCGCACGGCGGCCGGGTTCACCCTCCGCTCCATCTGCCCCGGCGCCTTCACGAACAGCGGCACCGGCGCGATCTCCTCGACGGTGCGGTCGCTGATCAGCCGCCGGCTCTTCACCCCCACCTGGAAGGAATAGCCGTGGTCGGCGGTCACCACCAGCAGCGCGCGCTCGAGCAGGCCGGTGCGTTCCAGCCGCCGTAGCAGCTCGCCCACCTGCAGGTCCGTGTAGCCCACCTGGAGCAGGTGGCGCAGGTGATTCTGGTCGGTGAGATCCGCGTCGTCGAAGCCCACGTCGTGGTTGATGTCCGGGATCGGGTCCTTGCCGGCCGGCCTGCTCTGGCGCCCGGACGGCAGGTAGATCCAGGGCTCGTGCGGCATCAGCGCGTGGTGGAAGTAGAACGCCGGTTGGGCGCGCTTCCTTATGGCGCCGACCCACTTGTGGAAGCGCGCCGGCCGGCCGCCGCCCGCAAGCCGCGCGAGCACGCCGGGGCGCCGGGTGCGCGCGCCCGGGCAGATCGACGGCGGGCAGACCGCCGATGCCGACTCGACCTTGAAGACCTCGTACCCGAGCCGGTCTAGAAGGTGGAAGATGCTCGGCTTGTGGCTGCGCACGTCGGTGGCCATCCGCGGCCGCGGCAGGCGGCCGTCGAGGATCGCGGGCACCGCCCCGAACGTCGAGTCGAACACCGTGGTCGCGTTCGGGAACCAGGTGGAGATCGACGCCAGCCGCGCGAAGTTGGGAAACCGCTCCGCGTCGATGCTGCCGTCGGGACGGAGGAGGTCGTCGGCCGGGAACTCGTCGAACACCACGACTATCACCGGCGGGCGCCGCTCGGCCGAGTGCGCCTGCTCCTCGGTTCCCGGCAGCGTGCACCCCGTCAGGAGGGCCGCGGCGGCGAGCTCAGCCGCGAGCCAGCAGCGCCATCTCGCCGTCGGGCTCCACCTCGAGCACCTCGACGGTGTTGCGGCCTTCACGGAGCGAATCCTCCGGAACCATGACCGCGTAGCTCTCGACTCTCTCGCCACGTAGGTGAAAGCTTCGCCCAACGGCGGCGATTAGGCCATTCACCGCAATCGCGATGTCGCGCTCGCTCGACGGACCCGAGCCGCGGATCCGCCCCGCGATCTGGCACGGGACCATTCCGCTCGCTCGCCGCACCCGCCTGAACGACCGCGCGAGGGACAGCGTGGCGCGCACGTCACTCGCTGCCCGCACGTCCGCGACCCGCTGCCCGATGAGGTCGCGATGCGGGCCGAACGCCGTGAACAGGCTCGCCCAGCTCCCCGAGCCCAGCTCCCGCAGCCGCCGGCGCACCACCGCGGCGCGGCGGGCCCTCCAGCGCCGCTTCGAGATGCTCACCACCGAGCTGAAGTCGCGCCTGACGATCCGCACCGTGCGGCGCCGCGCCACCGCGCGTGAGAACGCCGACCGGCCGTCGGCGCGGTACCCGAGCGGCACGTTCATCACGTCCGCGATCGTGGGCGCCACGTCGAGCGTCTGCGCCAGCGCGCCGCTCACGCGGCCGGCGTGCTGCCCGGGCCGCTTGACGATCATCGGCACCGAGCCCAGCTCGTCGACGTTCGACAGGCTGACGTTGCGACGCGTGTCCACCCCGACCTTCCACGCGAAGCCGTGATCCGCCGTCACGACGATCATCGTGTTGTCGTAGATGCCCTCGCTCGTCAGGCGCGCGACCAGCCGGCCGAGCAGGCGATCGGCGAACCCGAGCTGGAGCAGCTGGCGCTGCTCGTTGTGGTGGCGCAGGTAGTCGTCGTAGAAGCCCGGGATCGTCTGCATGCCGGGCAGGAGCTCGGGTCCCAGCTGGCGGGACGTGCGGCCGTCCGGCAGGTACACCCACGGCCCGTGCGGAAGCAGTGCGTGCTTCATCCAGAACGTGGGCCGGCGGCTCGCACGGATCGTGTCGATGAAGCGCTCGAAGCGCTCGGCCCGGCCGCCCTTCAGGTTCGGGATGATCGCGGGCCGCCTGGCCGGCTCCGACCGGCAGTAGCGCCTCGGGCACATCGCGGTCGCCTCCTCGGACGCGACGATCCGGTAGCCGGACCGGCCGAGCGCCGTGAAGATCGAGTGCGGGTGGTCGCGCACGTTCGGCGCCGTCTTCGGCCGCGGTGCCATCCCGTCGAGGATCAGCGGCACCGCCTTGGTGGTCGAGTCGTAGCGCGTCTGCGCGTTGCGGAACCAGGTGCCGTAGCGCGCCAGCGCGGCGAAGTGCGGGAAGCGGCCGGCGTCGATCTTCCCGTCCGGCCCGAGCAGGATGTCGCCGCCGAACTCGTCGAAGACGATCAGGACCACGTTCGGGCGCGCCGGCTTGTGCCGCTTGGCGCCCTGAGCGTCGTCGCCTTCGAACGAGCAGCCGGATACGCCCAGCCCCGCTATCAGCATCAGCGCAAGCACCCGCCGCACGGGCGGCACTCTAGGGGGTGAGCCTCAGCCTGCTGCTAACAACTTGCAATCAAGCCGCCGGGCGAGACCCTCGCCGCCCCAGCGCATCACGACGTCGTGGTTGTAGGCAAACACGGGCCGCGCGACCGGCGCGAGCAGGTTCATCCACGTCCTCGTCGTCCGGACGTTCCACTCGTAGGTCACGGCCGTCACGCCGTTCTGCTCGAACAGGCGCCAGTGCCCCTCTCCGGTGAGCACCCCGCTCGCCTCGCCGCTCATCGCGCGCGGCTCGTCCACCTCCTTCACGGTGAAGTCGACTTCGAGCTCGTATGGGACGCGGCTGCGCCACGCGATCCGGTAGCGCTCGTCCGGCTCGAGCACGGTCACCCGTTCCACGCCGCGCCACCACTCGGGCCAGCGCTCCGCGTCGCGGAGGGTCCACCAGACGGCCCGGCGCTCGGCTTCGAGCAGCCAGGCCGTCAGGAACCTGTAGGACCTAGGCCTCGAGGTTCACCATCACGTGCTTGACGACGGTGTAGTCCTCGAGCGAGTACTTCGACATGTCCTTGCCGTAGCCGGACTGCTTGAACCCGCCGTGGGGCATCTCCGTGGCCATCGTGATGTGGTCGTTGATCCAGACCGTGCCGAAGCGGATCGCGTTCGCCACCCGGTGCGCCCGGCCGATGTCGCGCGACCACACGGACGCGGCCAGGCCGTAGCGGGTGCCGTTCGCCCACTCGATCGCCTTCGCCTCGTCGTCGAACCGCTGGACGGTCATGACGGGGCCGAAGATCTCGTTCTGGATCATCTCGTCGTCCTGCTCGAGGCCGGCTACCACGGTGGGCTCCACGAACGTGCCCGGCAGGTCCGGCCTTCCGCCCCCGGTCACGATCTCCGCCTTGCCGTGGCGCTCGAGGAACCCGAGCACGCGCTCGCGCTGGCGCTCCGAGTTCACCGGGCCGAGCGTCGTCTCCGGGTCGAACGTGTCGCCGAGCTTGTAGCCCTTCGCCTCATCGGCCAGGCCGCTCACCACGTCGTCGTAGACCTTCGACGAGGCCAGCACGCGCGTGGCCGCCGTGCAGTCCTGGCCCGCGTTGTAGAGCGCCGTCCCGGCGATCGTCTCGAGCGCGGTGCTCATGGCCACGTCGTCGAACACGATCACCGGCGCCTTGCCGCCGAGCTCGAGGTGCACGCGCTTGAGCGAGTCGGCCGCCGCCTTCGCGATCCACTTGCCCGTCTCGGGCGAGCCGGTGAGCGACACCATGTCGACGTCCGGGTGCGTGACGAGCGAGGAGCCGGCCGGCTGGCCGTGGCCCGTGATCACGTTGAGCACGCCCTTCGGGAGCACCTCGGCGGCCAGCTCGGCGAGCTTCACTGTCGTGATCGGCGTGGTCTCGGCGGGCTTCAGGACGATCGTGCACCCGGCCGCCAGCGCGGGGCCGATCTTCCATGCGGCCATCATCAGCGGGTAGTTCCACGGCGCGATCTGGCCGACGACGCCGGCGGGCTCGCGCCGGAGAATCGATGTGCGGTTCTCGACGTACTCGCCGGACGCCTGGCCCTCGGGGACGCGCCCAGCGCCCGCAAAGAAGCGGAGCGTGTCGCTCACCGCCGGCATCTCGTCCTCGAGGAACGCGTTGCGCGGCTTTCCGGCATCGGCCGCCTCGAGGTCCGAGAGCTCCTCGGCGTGCTCGTCCAGGATGTCGGCGAGCTTCAGCATCGCCGTGGCGCGCTCGGCCGGTGTGGTCGTGGACCAGCCGGGGAAGGCGGCCTTCGCGGCCGCGACCGCCCGGTTCACGTCCTCCTCGGTCGAGAGCGGCATATCGGCGATCACCTCGCCGTTGGCGGGGTTCGTCACCTCCTCGGTCGCGCCCTCGGCGGCATCAACGAACTCGCCGTCGATGAAGTTCTGCAGCTTGCTCTTGCTGATGGTTGCCATACGGGTCCTCTCCTCCTACTCAGGCGATGGCGCCGAGTACGTCTTCAACGGGTGTATACGGCATTCCGGTCCCCTCGGCCACGGCCTCGTGCGTGACCTTGCCATCCATCACGTTCACGCCGAGCTTCAGGCCGGGCATCTTCTGGATGGCGCCCTCGAGCCCGTGGTCGGCGAGCGCGAGCACGTAGGGGAGCGTGGCGTTCGTGAGCGCGAACGTCGAGGTCACGGGCACGGCGCCCGGCATGTTCGCGACGCAGTAGTGGGTGACCCCGTCGACCTCGTAGACGGGATCCGAGTGCGTTGTGGGGCGCGACGTCTCGAAGCAGCCGCCCTGGTCGATCGAGACGTCGACGAGCACGGCGCGCTGCTTCATCAGGCCGAGCTGCGAGCGCTTGATCACGTAGGGGGCCCGTGCTCCGTGGACGAGCACGGCGCCGATCACGAGGTCCGCGCGCGGCAGCATCTCCTCGACCGCCAGCGTAGACGAGTACACGGTCGAGGCACGGCCGCCGAACGCCACGTCCAGCTCGCGCAGCCGGTCGATGTTGCGGTCGAAGACGAACACGTCGGCCTCCATGCCGATCGCGATGAACGCCGCGTTCTGGCCCACCACGCCGCCGCCGATGATCATCACCGTGGCCGCGGCCACCCCGGGCACGCCGCCGAGCAGCACCCCACGGCCGCCGAGCGGGCGCTCGAGGAAGAAGGCGCCGGCCTGCGTGGCGATCTTGCCCGCCACCTCCGACATCGGCGCGAGCAGCGGCAGCCTGCCGTGGTCGTCGACCACCGTCTCGTAGGCCACGCACGTGGCGCCCGACTCCACGAGCCCCTTCGTCAGCTCCGGCGCCGGTGCGAGGTGCAGGTAGGTGAACAACAGGTGGTCGGGTCGGAGCATCTCGACCTCCTGAGGCTGCGGCTCCTTGACGCCGAGGATCATCTCGGCCTCCTCGAACACGGTCGCGGCGTCGGGCACCAACCGCGCGCCCTGCGCGGTGTACTCCTCGTCGGGGATGGTGCTTCCCACCCCCGCCTCGGACTGGATGATCACCTCGTGGCCCTGCTCCACCAGCTCCCTCACCCCCGCGGGCGTGAGGGACACGCGGTACTCGTCCGTCTTGATCTCCGTCGGTACTCCGACCTTCATGCGGTGCCAGTCCTCCCTCTCAAATCATCACTCCGTCGCGGGCACGCCCGCGACCTCGTGCACTGC
>Ga0126306_10001156_pt1 | contig 13843 bp, 14 predicted proteins | sample Plot27_FD_92592 | JGI IMG/M metagenome (GOLD analysis project Ga0126306, IMG submission 92592) | Serpentine soil microbial communities from UC McLaughlin Reserve, CA, USA - Plot27 | ecosystem: Environmental > Terrestrial > Soil > Grasslands | place: USA: UC McLaughlin Reserve, Lake County...
GCGTCGAAGAGTCGCACACCGGCCGCTTCCTGCGCGGCCTCATGCCCGAGGTCGTCGCCGCGGGCTAAGCTCCGTTCGTCCCCTCGACTATCTCCTCCAGCGCGGAGCCGGCGACGATGTTCTCGAGGCCCCGGATCACGAGCGCAGCGTCTTCGACGTAGTCGAGGTAGTTCTCGTCGGCCCGCGAGCGGCGGTGGAGGCTCTCCAGGATGCGTCCGAGACGGTTCAAGCCCCACTCCGTGAATTCTTCTTTGTAGAGGGAGACCCGCACCACGGCGTCCACGCTCAAGGGATCGAGATTGCCGCGTTCCAGGGTGGTGAAGATGTAGTCGTACTCTTCGAGGATCTCGTCCACGATGGGACGGACGTCTGGCATCTCTTCCTGTTCGAACATAAAGACGTAGGTTCCCGCGATGATCTGCAATGCTTTGTCCTGGTGATCGTAGCCCCTGCGGGAGTAGGACCGTATCACCTCGAATAGCTCCGTGAATTTCGCGTCGTCAGACTCTGTCATAGACATATTCTCCTTTGATCGCCTGAGGGAAATTCTACTCCTGTCGCGACCCCAGCCGCCATGTTATAGGGCGTGAGAACACATTCACGAAAAAGCCTGGCGCGGCCTTTGAAACGACCCGAACGCCCTGATAGATTCATGACCCGTGAGTGCGAACAGTGCAAATTCGGTAGTGAGCACAAATCAAGTCATGTCGGCGGGGCTAGCGGCCACGGGGGCGTCGTTCGTCACCTCCCGCTTCGGGGTCGCGGGCACGCTGCTCGGGGCCGCCATTACGGCGATGATTATCACCGGCGGGTCGGCAATACTCAGGGCATATCTTGAGGCCGCCTCGGGACGCGTTCGCGGGCTACCGACGAAGCTGCGCACACGACGCGATCCGCACAAAGCCGGAGATTTCGGCGGCACCATGCCGGGGCGTCCCGACCTCAGGGATAACTTCGTGGGCAAGATGCGCGCCGCCCTCGGCTGGTTTTCGCAGCTGCCGACCCTCAGCCGGCGTTCGATCCTCGTAAAGGGTCTCCTGGCCGCCGCCGTCGCGTTCGTGATCTGCATGGGCGTCGTGTGGGGGGCCGAGAAGGTTATCGGGAACAGCCTCTCCTGCGGCCTGTGGTCGAAGTGTCCGTACGGAGCCGTCCCCGGTATCCATCCGCTCGGATACGGCGATGACGGCGCCGGCTCTACTATCTCGGGCGGTGGTATGAATACGGGTGAGTTCGAAAGGCCGAGCCTCGTCGACCGCGTGAGCCAGAACAGGAACCCCTTCGGAGGCGACCAACCAGTATTCGGTAATCCTGGCGGAGGGGATTCTAACGGAGGGATTCCAGGAGTCGGGAATCAGGGCGGTGGCGGATCATCCGCTCCTCCCGACCCGGCAGCTTCGCCGCCACCAGGAGGAGGCCAGGAATCTCCTCCGCCGAACGGGGGAGGAGAGTCGGCCTCGCCAACGGCCGATCAACAGAATCCCCCGTCCAGCGCCCCGCCGAAAGCCGGCAGGTAACGTCATCAGTATTCAGCGATCGGCAAGAACAAAGAGCCAATAGCTGACGGCTGAATGCTGACGGCGTGGATTGCGGAAGGTAAGCCTTCCGCAATCCGCTCTAAGTATTCGCTCCAGAGTCGTTGCGAAGAGATAAACTTAGTCGGCTTTGACGACTGCCGAGAACAATGTCCCGAAACCTGCACTGCTCTTCGTGCTCGATGGGATCAGACCCGACGTGCTGCAGGCGGCTATCCGCGACGGGGAAGCGCCGAACCTCGGCGTCCTGGCACACAGGGGGGAGGCAGTCTGGGATGCGGTCTCGGTCTTCCCCAGCATAACCCCAGCGGCGACGGCCGCGATAGCTACGGGAGAGGCGCCGGCGAGGAGCGGCATCGTCGGCCACGCCTGGTACGACGAGGTCGAGCGGAGGGTGGTGGTCTACGGCGCCATGACGGAGACCGTGATGGCTAGCGGCCCCATCAGGGTGTTCCACAACAACGTCTGGCGTATGAATCGCGATGACCTGCACGCGGCCACCCTTTTCGAAGCTCTGCACGACCGTGGTTTCGACGGCGCGTGCGTCAACTTCCCCGTTAGACGCGGGCCGCACACGCATCCGATCCGCATGAAGACTGTAGAGGGCTACATAAAGGGCGGACGCTACCTCGGCCCCTCCGTCCAGGGTCCGAAGGAATACTTCATGGGAGATCTGTTCTACAGTCGCGACACCGGGTTCAGCGGACGAAAGGCCAACGGCGGCGTCCTGCGCTCCGTTGGCATCAACGACGACTACGCCTCCAGGGTGGGGGCGATGTTTCTCAAGGAGAGGGCCGCGCCCTTCAACCTCGTCTATTTCTTCAAGGGAGATTCCATAGCCCACCACCACGGCCTCGAGGCGCAGCGGCGCTGGCTGGCGACCGCAGACGAATACCTGGCCAGGATCTTCGCAGCCGGTGGCGGGATCGACCGCGTGCTCGAGGACTACGCCGTGCTCGCGCTCTCGGATCATGGCCACGCGCCGCTTCTCCCGAGGGGTCGCTACGTCGACCTACGCACGATCCCGGGTCAGAAGGTCTCATCGGGGGTCAAAGCCCGTTTCCGCAACGGGACCACGGTCGTCGTGGTACCCAACGGACGTTCAGCGCTCCTGTATCTCCGCGATGACGTCGAGCTGGGATCGATCGTAGAGAAGCTCGTCGGGCGTCGTGGCGTGGACCTTGCGGCCTGGATGGATGGCGGGTGGGCGGCGGTCCGCCGGCTCGGACGCGAGGTCCGTTTCAGGCCAGGTCAGGGGCCGCTGGACCCGTTCGGACGGTCCTGGGAACTCCAGGGCGACCCGCACACCCTGGATATCGACGTTGCGGGTGGGTCCTTGCACTACGGCGACTACCCCGACGCGCTGGAGCGGTTGTGGGGCTGCCTGCACTCGTCGAGGTGCGGTGACGTGGTGCTCTCCGCGACGCCGGGGCATACCTTCGGTGAGATCTCCGGCGGGTATCATACGGCGAGCGATCACGGCTCGTTACATGCGAGCGACTCCAACGTATTCGTGCTCGCCAGCGGCGTACCAGCACCGCACAGGATCACGGACGTAGCCCCGACGCTCCTCGCCCACTTCGGCGCGGCCACCAAGGACCGTGTCCTCCAGTAGAGACGGCTCTTCGGGTGGCGAGGAGCGCGCGGGCCTGCAGCCACGCTACCGGAGGGCGTTCGGCTGCGTTACCTGGGTGTACATGGGAATGCTAGTCTTCCTCGCGGCCAACTTCTTGCTCGTGCTACCGTCCAGGTACATGGGCAGCGGGGAGCTCTACGGTTTTGTTCCCCCCAGGCTCGCCTTCCTGGGGACCTTACTGATCCTACCCGGAATGGTGCTCGCAGCGCTGCTAGGGGCCCGTACATTCCGGACCCCGCGCAGGCTGGGGACCCGCGTCGGGGCCGGCGTGGGGGCCTTGATCGGCTACAGTGGTTTCTTCAGCCTGGAGTGGCTCGCTATCGCCTTCGGGCTCGAAAGGCGAGACCAGGCCTTCCGGACGGTCGTCTTCCCCGACCTCGGAGGAAGCCTCGCCTTCTAAGCCTTCGTTCCCCTCACGCTCCTGGCGACGGGTCTCGTCGTTTTCGCCCTCTATAGCAAAGGTGCTGACTTCGAGCGGCGGCGCAATCTCGTACTCGCCGGGGCGGCTCTGGCCGTGTTCGCGGGGCTGGGCGTCGCGGTGACGGACCCGGACCCACTCGGTGTTCTGGGAGCCCTGATCTCGACCTTGGCAGGTGCCATCGGCGGCTATGTAAGCGGAGCCGGCTACGCCAGGGCAGGCGGGGACGACATGATCCCACCAGGGTCCCAGATACGGCGCCGCGAGCCTCGCCGTAAACCACGCTGAGCGGGGAGATACGTCCCTTCGCGGTATAATCTGGTGCGATGTCTGAGAACGGATTCCCAGATAGATCCCACCTTCCCACTTCGCCCGGCGTCTACATTTTCAAGGATGCCGAAGACGCGGTCATATACGTGGGCAAGGCCAAGAACGTGCGCAGCAGGGTGGCGAGCTACTTCAACCGCTCGGGAGACGGACGCCCGAAGATAGCGGAGCTGAGGGAACGCGTCAGGCAGATAGACTTTATCGTCACGAGCAGCGAGACCGAGGCCCTGGTGCTCGAGGCCAACCTGATCAAGCGCCACAGGCCACGCTTCAACGCCTCCCTCAAGGACGATAAGAGCTACCCCTACATCGTGGTCACCACGGGAGACCAGTACCCTAGGGTCTTCGCTACCCGCTCCTCTCACGACCCACGCCACCGCTACTTCGGACCGTTCCCGAGCGCTGGCAGTGTCCACGCGACGCTCGACGTGCTGAACAAGACCTTCCCTTTCCGCAAGTGCCGCGGTCCCGAGCCTGGTCGCCGCAGTGGGGTGCCCTGCCTCAACTACCACATCGGGCGCTCGGCGGCGCCTTGTATCGGGGCCGTCTCCAAGGAAGATTACGATGCGATTGTCGCCGACGTCATCTCCTTTCTGGAGGGGCGGGTGGACGGTCTGATACGAGAACGCCGGGAAGCCATGCACGAGGCCGCCAGGGACACGGATTTCGAGCGGGCGGCAAAGCTGCGCGACGAGATCTCCGCGCTCTCCCACGTACGCGACCGTCAGCAGGCGACGATCGCTTCCGAGGACTCCTTCGACGCTTTCGGCGCCTTCGCCGAGGGTGAGTCGGCCTGCGTGCAGGTTTTCGCCGTGCGCGAGGGCCAGATCGTGAACCGCGACTCTTTCCTCCTCGACAACTACGGGGAGTCGCCGGCCGAGGACGTCTCGCTTCAGTTCGTCCCCCAGTATTACGGCACGGCCGCCGTCCCACGCGAGGTCCTCGTCCAGTCCGACGACCGCGAGGATGAACTCGGTACGCTCGCCGACCACCTCTCGGGCCTGCGGGGAACGAGCGTAGGGGTGCGCCAGCCCAGGCGGGGGGACAAGCGCCGTATTCTCGAGATGGCCGTGCGCAACGCGGAGCTCGGGCTGGAGCACGAGCGGATGCTCGACGAAGCGAGGCGCAATAGGGTCGCCTCCACGCTCGACGGATTGCGCGAAGAGCTCGCGCTGCCCCAGCTACCGGTCCGGATCGAGTGCTACGACATCTCCAACACCATGGGGACCAACTCTGTAGCGTCCATGGTCGTGTTCCAGGGTGGACGTCCGGCCAAGAGCGAGTACAGGCGGTTCAGGATCAGGACCGTCGAGGGCGCCGACGACTTCGCGAGCATGGCCGAGGTGATCCGACGCCGGCTCGAGCGCCTGCGCGAGAACGACGAGAAGTTCACGCCTGCTCCCGACCTGATCGTGCTCGACGGCGGCAAGGGCCAGCTCTCCGCTGTCGTCCCCGTCCTCGAAGAGATGAAAGTCGGCGACGTACTACCCGATATCCCCCTGCGCTCGCTCGCCAAACGCGAGGAGGAAGTTTTCGAGCCGGGCCGCCCCGAGCCGGTGATCCTGGAGCGCAACTCACCGGAGCTGCACCTCCTCCAACGTGTCCGCGATGAGGCCCACCGCTTCGCCAACGCCTACCACACCAGACTCCGCGGCAGGGCCATGACCGCCTCGGTTCTGGACGACCTCCCGGGCGTCGGCCCCGAACGCAAAAAGAAGATACTCGACCACTTCGGCACCCCCGAAGCATTCCTGAACGCCTCGCTCGAAGAGCTCGAATCCGTCCCCGGACTCCCCGGAAGAGTCGCCCGCGAGGTTCACGCGAGAGTGCACAGATAGCAAGTCAGCACGCCTGCTTCGCAGGCTTGTCAGCACGCTCAGGCTAACGCCTTCGCTTGTCAGCACTTCAGCTTTTTGTTCTTGCTGAAATGCTGACAAGGCGCGAAGCGCCGTGCTGACAAGCGAAGCCCGCAGGGCGTAGCGTGCTGACTTGCTGTTTGGGACCCACAATGCTAATCTCGACCCCCGAGATGGCATGCGCATCCCAGGAGGGACGGTCGATGAGGCGTGGATGAGCAGACGCCGTCGGGCACCGGCTCCCAGTTCTCGGGCAAGCGCAGGATCGTCATCATCACGGGGCTCTCGGGAGCTGGCAAGTCCAATGCTCTTCAGGCTTTCGAGGATGCGGGGTACTTCTGCATAGATAACCTCCCGCCGCGCATGATCCCCGCCGTCATGGAGACAACCGCGCAGGGCAACGGTGGTCCTGACGGGGTTGTCGTCGTGGTGGACATACGCGGAAGGCGGTACTTCGGCGAGCAGCTGGAGCGCAACCTGGAGGCCGTGGAGCGGGAAGAGGGGTGGGAGCATCGCATCCTGTTCATCGACTCTGACGACCCCACGCTGGTAAGCCGCTACAAGGAGAGCCGCAGGCCGCACCCTGCCGCCCGCGACGGCGACGTCCTGGAGGCCATACGTCGGGAGCGGCAGGACCTCGCAAACGTGCGGGAGATGGCCGATCTCGTCGTCGATACTTCGGGGTTTTCCGCGCTAGACACCCGCCTGCGGTTCAAGAAGCTCGCGGAGTCTTTCTCCAGCCAGATGACCGTAAGCCTGATCTCCTTCGGCTTCAAGCACGGCACTCCCCTCGACGTAGACACTCTCTTCGACGTCCGCTTCCTCCCCAACCCCCACTACGACCCCGAGCTCAGGCCGCTAACCGGCCACGACGCACCCGTCAGGGACGCAGTCCTCGGCTCGGAAGACTGTCAGATCTTCCTCGAGAAAACCGGCGGACTTCTCTCCTTCCTCATCCCCCGCTACGCCGCGGAGGGCAAGACCTATTTCACCGTAGGCATCGGCTGCACCGGCGGCAGGCACCGGTCCGTTGCCATCACAGAAGAACTGGCCAAACGCCTCGAGCAAGAGAACTCCGATGTAGACCTGTTTATCAGGCACAGGGATGTGGAGAGATAGCTGGTCAGCAAGTCAGCACGCTGCGCCCTTCGGGCTCCGCTTGTCAGCACGTCGCCTGTTCCAGGCGTCTTGTCAGCATTTCAGCCAGTCAGCTGGTGCGCGATCGGGCGTCAGTCGCGTTTGGGAAGACCTCAAACCCAGACTTACCGCCAAGACGATAGACTCTCCAGCCAAAGTGGATCAACAGCAGGTGCTGACAAGCGAAGCCTGAAAGGCCTGAGCGTGCTGACAAGGCGGCGCAGCCGCCGCGCTGAAGTGCTAGGCGACCGAAGGGAGCCATTATGCCTGGAGCGTTTGTAGAAGGCGAGTGGAAAACTGAGAGGCAGTGGCGGAACACGGATGGTAGGTTCGTGCGCTCGACGACGAGTTTTCGTGATTGGATCTCGGCCGATGGAAGCAGTGGCTTCCCTGCAGAGGCCGGCCGCTATCATCTCTATGTCGCCTGGGCCTGCCCTTGGGCGCATCGGACGGAGATCATGCGCAGGCTGAAGGGGCTGGAAGACGCTATAGGGATCTCTGCGGTCGGCTCTTTCATGGGCGAGGACGGCTGGGCCTTCTACGACGAGCCCGGCGTAATACCTGACACCGTCAACGGCGCCCACTTCCTGCGCGAGATCTACGCGAAAGCAGATCCGGACTATACAGGACGCGTTACCACGCCCATTCTGTGGGACAGGGAGATGGGGACGATCGTGAACAACGAGTCGCGCGAGATCGTGCGCATGCTCGACACCGAGTTCGGCGAGTACGCCACTAAGGACCCGACTTCTTCCCCGAAGATCTGCGCCACGACATCGACGCGGCGATAGACGCTATCTACGAGCCGGTGAACAACGGCGTCTACCGCTCCGGTTTCGCCACCACGCAGGAGGCTTACGAAGAAGCCGTTATGGAGCTCTTCGATGCCCTGGACTACTGGGAAGAGGTTCTCTCCTCCCGACGTTACCTCTGTGGCGATCGCATAACGGAGGCCGACTGGTGCCTGTTTCCCACGCTCGTGCGCTTCGATTCCGTCTACCACGGCCACTTCAAGTGCAACCTGCGGCGCATCGTCGACTACCCGAACCTGTGGGGCTATCTGAAGGACCTCTACCAGAGACCAGGCGTCGCGGAGACGGTCAACATGGACCACATTCAGAAGCACTACTACGGGAGCCACGAAAGCATAAATCCGAATCGCATAGTGCCCAGAGGACCTATCCTCGACTTCACCGCACCACACGAGCGCGAGCCCCTCTCCGGCTAGTGGTTATCGGGGGACGGTATACTCGGTCTCCGTGCGTGGGATCGAGAACATAAGGGTCGTGGCGTTCGGCGGGGGCACAGGATTGCCTGTGTTGCTAAGAGGGTTGAGGGACAGAGTCGGCGACCTTACCGCCGTAGTCACGGTCACGGACGACGGAGGCTCGAGCGGACGACTCCGCCAGGAGCTCGGCGTCGCGCCGCCTGGTGACGTGAGAAAGTGTCTTATCGCGCTCGCCGGACGTCGCAGGCTCGCCGAAGTCTTCGATTACCGTTTCGAGGCGCCGGGGGACCTGAACGATCACAGTGTGGGCAACATTATTATCGCTGCGCTCTCCGACATGGCCGGGGGCTTCTGCGAAGGGGTGGAGCAGGCGTCCCGTTTTCTGAGGATCAAGGGCCGCGTTTTCCCCGCGGCGATGGAGAGCCTCACGCTCGTCGTCCGCTATGCTGATGGGACGCTGACACGAGGGGAGTCAGTAATCCACGAGGTCGGAAAACAGGTCTCTACGGTCTCCGTCGAACCGGTAGGGATCCCCGCTCCTCCTGGGGTGATCGGGGCCATCCAAGAGGCCGACGTGCTCGTGCTCGCCCCGGGGAGCCTGTACACCAGCACGATCCCGGCCCTGCTCGGCGGCGGAATAAAGGAGGCTCTCGCGGATTTCGCAGGTCCCATCATCTACGTTGCGAACGCGATGACCCAGCAAGGTGAGACGGGCGACTTTACGGTCTCCGACCACGTACGCGCGATAGCGGAGCACGTCGGGCCCGTGGTTACCGACGTACTGGTCCACTCCGGAGACCTGCCCTCCGACGTCCTCGTCCGCTATGAGGCTGAAGAGGCTGAGCCGGTCACGGTCGACCTGGAAGTCCTGCGCGAGATGGGCCTGAGGGTAAGGGAGACGGACCTGCTTTCGAGGGAGAGCCGCGCGGGTGTCAGGCACGATCCTTCGCTGTTGGCGAGGGAGGTGGGTGAGGCTGCCCTCGTTCGCCTCTGAGGTGAGACGCCAGCTGGCCGCCGGAGCGGCGTCGGGCGCCTGGGGGGCTGGCCGGTCCGAGCTCGCAGGCCTGGTCGACGCCGCGGGGGTATGGGATGAGAGAGGCGTTACCCTGCGCACCCCAAGCGCGGCTGTTGCCCGCTCCGTAGTGCGCCTGTGGCGCTCGGAGTTCGGAGTGGAGTCCAGGCTCTCACCGATCGACCCCGACCGCTTCGGCCGTACCCGCTACGCTGTACGCACGGCGGGCAACGGGGCGATTCAGGCGAAAGAAGAGCTGAGGTTCGTCCGCATGGCCCGCACCGCGGCGGAGCGGGCCGGTTACTTGAGAGGCACGTTCCAGGGCGCCGGTTCGGTGAATCGGCCCGGCGGCCGTGGGGGTCACCACCTGGAGTTCGTGCATCGCGAAGAAGAGTTCGTCCGCCGCTGCGCGGAGCTTTCCCGCGCACCCCTCAAGGTGGTGCGCCGGCGCGGCCGGTGGGTCGCCTACACCAAGAGCGCCGACGGCGTAACGACCGTTCTCGCCCAGATGGGCCTGAGCGAGGCCGTCCTGGAGTACGAGGCGAGGGCCGTTCTCGGCGAGGCCAAGGCCAACGCGAACCGCGTCACCAACTTCGACGCGGCCAATGCGGGGCGCACGGCCACCGCCGCAGCCCGCCAGCAAAGAGTCCTCGAGGCCATCGAGCCCGAACATCTGTCCCCTGCGCTCAGAGAGATGCTCGAACTACGACTCGAATACCCTGACGCCTCGCTTACGGAGCTCGCCCATCTCGGAGGCCTCTCCAGGAGCGCGGCGAACCATCGCCTTCGGCGGCTGGTGGAGATAGCCAGGTAGTGGGGTTCGAGGGGGCTCGCAAAGAAATGTTAGACTCTCGCGTTTTCGGGCAAAATACGAGATTACAGCAAGCTAGAGACTGGAGAGAGAAGTGGCCGTAAGAGTAGGAGTAAATGGCTTCGGCCGGATCGGGATGCTGTTCACCAAAGCCGCGATGGAGCGTGGCGACATCGAGGTTGTGGCGGCCAACGATCTGATGCCCTTCGATAGCCTGGCTAACTTGTTCAAGCACGACTCGACCCACGGTATTTGGCCCGAGGACGTGTCCTTCGACGGCAACGTGTTGCACGTGGGCGACCATGAGATCAAGACCTTCGCCGAGCGGGACCCGGCCCAGATCCCCTGGGGCGACGTCGGCGCCGATATCGTGGTCGAATCCACGGGCGTCTTTACCAGCCGCGATGGGGCCGCTGCCCACATCGAAGGCGGGGCGAAGAAGGTCATTATCTCGGCCCCAGGCAAGGGTGTCGACGCCACCTTCGTCTACAAGGTGAACCACGAGGATTACGACCCCGAAGCCCACGAAGTCGTCTCCAACGCTTCGTGCACCACCAACTGCATTATTCCGATGGTAAAGGTGATCCAGGACAACTTCGGCATCGAGTCGGGTTACATGACGACCATTCACGCCTACACCAACGACCAGAGTCTGCTGGATGCGGCCCACAAGGACCCGAGGCGCGCCCGCTCGGCACCCAACAACATCGTCCCGACCTCGACCGGCGCGGCCCGGACTGCGGGTGTGATCTACCCCGAGCTCCAGGGCAAGGTCGACGGGATGTCGATGCGTGTACCCGTCGCCGATGGATCCATTACAGACTTCGTGGCCCGCATCTCGGGCGAAGCGTCCGCCGAAGACGTGAACGCCGCCTTCCAGTCGGCCGCCGACGGAGAGCTCTCGGATATCCTGGATTACTCCGAAGCCCCGCTGGTATCAAGCGACATAGTCGGCAACGCGGCGTCGTGCGTCTTCGACTCCCAGCTCACCATGTCCAACGGCGGCACCGTCAAGGTGCTCGGCTGGTACGACAACGAGTGGGGTTACTCGAACAGGACCTGCGATCTCGCGGCTTACATGGGGGACAAGCTCTAAGAGCTTGTCAGCTGGTCAGCACGCTCCGGCTGCGCCGCCCCTTGTCAGACAGTCAGCAAGGACATGGCACTCGAAAGCTGACAAGCGCCCGACAGGGCGCGTGCTGACAAGTGAAGCCCGCAAGTGCTGAGCGTGCTGACATGCTGAAATGCTGCCGACCGAAGGGAGGCCCATGAAACGTAGCGTCAGAGACTTCGACTCGCGGGGCAAAAGGGTGCTGGTGCGCGTCGATTTCAACGTACCAGTCAAGGATGGCGAGGTTACGGACGACACGCGAATCCGGCGGGCGCTGCCTACGATCAACTACCTCCTCTCGGAAGGAGCCCGTCCGGTCTTGATCTCCCACCTTGGTCGCCCGAAAGGTGAGCCTGACCCGAAATACGTCATGGACCCGGTTGCAGCGAGGCTACGGGAGCTGCTCGGCCAGCCGGTAGTGAAGCTCGATGCTGCCGTCGGTCCCGAGGTGGTGGAGGCGCTCGAGGATTGGGACGGAGAGGGCGTCGTATTGCTCGAGAACTCCAGGTTCTATCCGGGCGAGACCAAGAAAGATCCCGGACTAGCGGATCAGCTCGCCTCCCTCGCCGACCTCTACGTAGACGATGCGTTCGGCGCGGCCCACAGGGCGCATGCCACGACCGTCGGGGTAGCCGAGAGGCTGCCCGCGGCAGCAGGGCGCTTGATGGAGGAGGAGATCGAATACCTGGATCAGGTCCTCGAACATCCCGAGCGCCCCTTCGTCGCCATTCTCGGGGGGGCGAAGGTCTCTGACAAGTTGGGCGTTATAGAGAGCCTGCTGCAGACCGCGGACACGCTGCTCATAGGTGGCGCTATGGGCTTCACGTTCTTCGAGGCCCTCGGTTACGAGATCGGCGACTCGCTCGTCGAGGACGACTACCTGGAGGAGGCGAAACGCCTCATGGAAGAAGCCGGCGACAGGCTGGTCTTGCCGGTCGACGTCGTCGTCGCTGGAGCCATGGAGGAGGGCGCCGAGTCCGAGACGGTCCCTGTCGATAGCATCCCGCCGTCCAAGATGGGCCTGGATATAGGGCCCGAGACCGTGGCGCTCTTCGAAGTGCATATCGCGGGCGCGAGCACCATCTTCTGGAACGGCCCCATGGGTGTCTTCGAGATCGACGACTTCGCGAAAGGCACGGAAGGTGTGACCAGGGCCGTCGCCGAGAGCGGCGCGACCAGTGTCGTGGGCGGCGGAGATTCGGTAGCCGCCGTCAACAAGCTCGGGCTCGAGGACAGGATGAGCCACATCTCGACCGGCGGCGGCGCCTCGCTCGAGTACGTCGAAGGCAAGGAACTGCCTGGCATAGCAGTCCTGCCGGAAGAGTAGAACAGGGAGGAGATCTCATGTCCCGACGCCCGATGATGGCCGCGAACTGGAAGATGAACAAGACCGTCAGGGAGGCCGAGGAGTACACGGCCTCCCTTCTGCCGCGCGCCGCCGATGCTGAGGAGGACGTGGACGTCGCCGTCTGTGTCCCCTTTACCTGCCTGCACGAGGTGGGCCGGATGGCAGATGACTCCGCGGTCATGGCTGGTGCGCAGAACTTCTATTACGAGGACTCGGGTGCGTTCACCGGTGAAATCTCCGCCCCCATGCTCCTCGATGTCGGGGCCAGGGCGGTCATAGTGGGCCACTCCGAGCGGCGCGAAGTCTTCGGCGAGACCGACGAGATGGTCGCAAGGAAAGCGAAGCGTGCTGTGGAGGCCGACATCCTACCCATCATCTGCGTGGGGGAGACCAAGGAGGAGCGTGACGCGGGGGGTATGTGGGAGAAGGTCTCCGGCCAGGTCGGGCGGGTGATCGAGGAACTCGAAGACGCCGGCGGCGAGAGCGTCGTCTTCGCCTACGAGCCGATCTGGGCCATTGGGACAGGCGACACGGCCACCCCCGAAGACGCCCAGGATGCCATCAGTAAGATCAGGAACCTGCTCGGGGAGTCGCAGGGGGACGACTTCGCGAACAACGTCCGCATTCTCTACGGCGGCTCGGTCAAACCGGAGAACGCGGCCGAGATCATGGCCCAGGAAGACGTCGACGGCGCCCTGGTGGGCGGGGCCAGCCTCGAGGTCGAGTCGTTCGTCGAGCTCATAGGAGCTGCCCAGAACGCGGTGGCCGGGACCGACCAGTAACCCGTGTGGTAAGGTAACCTCATGCTGTACTACATAGTCGCTTTCTTTCAAATCGTATTCTGTATAGCCCTGGTCGGCCTGATCCTGCTCCACTCGGGAAAGGGAGGTGGACTCTCCTCCTCGCTTGGAGGCGGAATGGGCGGCACCTTCTCGGGCACCACCATCATGGAGAAAAACCTCACCAGGTTGACCCTCATCGTAGTAGGGCTCTTCCTGCTGACCAACATCGCCCTGTTTTTCCTCGGCTGACGCCTCGTCAGCACGCTGGCTACGCCAGCTTGTCAGCACGCTCCAGCCTTCGGCTTCCGCTTGTCAGCACGCTTCGGCCTGCGGCCTCGCTTGTCAGCTAGTCAGCTTTCTTCCGTTCCAGACCTGGCCCTGCCGCGTACGACGAACCGCTAAGGTGGCAGTTGGTTGCTACGCTCCTGGCGGGGTCATGGAATGCTTGGCTGACAAGCCTGCGAAGCAGGCGTGCTGACAAGTGGAGGCGAAGCCGGAACGTGCTGACAAGCTGGCGTAGCCAGCGTGCTGACTAGCTAACAAGAAGGACTCGCCCGGGGAGGATGGGGAGAACAGGCGAGTCCAGGGTAATTATACACCCGAACGTACCCCTCGGCGTGCATGGAGTTACAAGGTTAGTCGGCC
>Ga0126306_10001157_pt1 | contig 13843 bp, 14 predicted proteins | sample Plot27_FD_92592 | JGI IMG/M metagenome (GOLD analysis project Ga0126306, IMG submission 92592) | Serpentine soil microbial communities from UC McLaughlin Reserve, CA, USA - Plot27 | ecosystem: Environmental > Terrestrial > Soil > Grasslands | place: USA: UC McLaughlin Reserve, Lake County...
GCGGGGATCACGAGCGGAGCGTCGGCCGCGCCGCCGATGAGGCCGGCGTAGGTGGCGTCGATCAGCACCGGGCTGTACTGCACCTCCGGGTGCCGCTCGGACGCCGCGTCCAGCTCCTCCTTCAGCATCCCCTCGTACACGGGGCTCACGGTCCACTTCGGCCCGCCGTACACGCGGCCGTGGATGCGGGCCGCGGTGCGGAAGCTGTACTCGGCGACGGCGTGGCAGACGCTGCGCGAGATCTTCTCCGTCCGGAACGCCACCTCGTCGCCGTTCTGCTGCTCCCGGCGCTCCTCCGCTCCGTACGCGTCGCCGACCGCCATCCGCACCACGGCGATGGGGTAGTGCACGCCGGCCACCGGCGTCACGCCTGGTATGCGGCGCCCCGTGCGGATGATCACCTTGCCGTCGATCGCCTCGCGCAGCAGCCGGTTCGGGCTGCCCACGTCGTCCTTGCCTTCCGGCGTGATCGTGGCGGCCTTGAGGCCGAAGCGGGCCTCGTTCATCGCCGCGGCGGACTCGCTGACGACGTCGTTGTTCGTCTTCCGGCGGTTGTCGAGCGACAGGTCGAAGTGCTCGAGCTCGAGGTCGACCCGAATCACCTCGGGGTCGAGCACGCGCAGCGCCTGCTCGAGCAGCTCCTGACCGGTTTCGTCGCCCTCGAGGACGATAATTTTGAGTGTCGTGGGCGAGGGCGCGGGCGTGCCCGCGCCGGAGCGACCATTTCCCGGCATGGCGGCGCAATCTACCGAGAGCTGCTCCTGGTGCGGCAATGCGATCGAACGTGAGGACGGCTGGCGCGCCCAGGAGATCCCCGGCGCCCGGCGCGCCGCGTTCTGCCGGCTGGAGCACATCTTTCCCTGGCGCGTCCAGGGTCCGTACTGGGAGGCGGGGGAGATAGAGGAGCCGTCGGGCGTGGGCGACTCGGCTCGGACCTGCTCCCACTGCGGCGCGGAACTGGGCGACGTGCGCGTGCTCCTGGTCCGCCACCGCGGCGAGCACAGGATCCCGGACGCCTTCTGCTCAGCGGACCACATGTCCGAGTGGGCGAAGGCCGGTGGCCGCTGGGCCTGACCATGTCTGCGTTAGCCCCGCAATGCGGGGTCAACGCATACACCGTCAGTCCGGGAGCATCGGAAGGTGCGGGTTCTCCTCGCGGTCGAGGAGGACGGCGCGGGTGATCACCTCGGTGCCGTAACGCTCGCGCAGCTCGTCGAGGGTCGAGTCGAGCAGCGCGGTGCGGTCATCGAGCGGGAGCTGTGCCGGACCGGAGTCCTCCACGTTCGTCAGCGCCACGCCCACGAGCGTGATCCCCCGCTGCTCGATGAGCGGCTGTGCGGCTTCGAGGAGAGCCCGCGCGGCCGCGAGCACCGTGTCCGTGCGGTCGGTCGGCTCGCCCAGCGTGTGCGAGCGGGTCGCCCGCTTGAAGTCCGCGAAGCGCAGCCGCAGCACCACCGTCCGCGCCACGCGTTCGGCCTTGCGCAGCCGGCCGGTCACCCGGTCGACGAGAGCGACCAGGGCCGCGTCCACGGCCTCGGGCGTCCGCGACCGCCGGCCAAGGGCATGCTGGGCGCCGATCGAGCGCCGCCGCTTCCGCCGCTCCACCCGCCGCGGATCGCGGACGTGCGCGAGCGCATGCAGGTGGCGAGCCGAGGCCTTCCCGAGCAGGTCCGTGAGTGCACGGATCGACGCCTCCGCCACATCACGCACGGTGTGCAGCCCGGCGTCGTGGAGCTTCCGCGCGGTCACGTCGCCGACTCCCCACAGCCGCTCGACCGGCAGCGGATGCAGGAACTCGAGCTCGCGGCCGGGCGGCACCACGAGCAGACCGTCCGGCTTCGCCACCGCGCTTGCCACCTTCGCGAGGAACTTCGTGCGGGCGACGCCGACGCTGATCGGCAGCCCGACCTCGTCACGCACCCGCGCGCGCAGCCGCGCCGCGATCTCCACCGGCGTGCCGGCGAAGTGCTCCATCCCGCGCACATCGAGAAACGCCTCATCGATCGACAGCGCCTCCACCGTCGGCGCGGTGTCCTCGAAGATCTCGAAGACGGCCTTGCTGGCGTCCGTGTATGCCTCGAAGCGGCAGGGCACGACCGCCGCGTCCGGGCACAGGTGCCGAGCGCGCGAGGCGCCCATGCCGCTGTGCACCCCGCGGGCCTTTGCCTCATAGCTCGCGGCGAGCACCACACCAGGTCCGACGATCACCGGGCGGCCCTTCAGCGACGGGTCGTCGCGCTGCTCCACCGACGCGTAGAACGAATCCAGATCGGCGTGCAGGACGGACACGAACACAGGTTCGTGTCAGTGGAGGACGGAACGACTACGCCGTTGCGCCGGCTTCGCGGGGCCCGAGGCCCAGCTCGTCCGCGCGTTCCTCCATCGCACCGATCACGAACGCCACGTGCTCGTCGAAGTCCACACCGAGCTCCTCGGCTCCGTCGCGCACCTCGTCCCGGTTCACGCCGGCCGCGAAGCTCGGCTGCTTCAGCTTCTTCTTCACGGACTTCGGTGTCATCCCGTGGATGCCGTCGGGGCGGACGTAGGCGCATGCCGCGATGAAGCCGGACAGCTCGTCCACCGCGTACAGCGTCTTCGCCATGCGGGTCTCGCGAGGGACCCCCAGGAAGGTCGCGTGCCCCGCCACGGCCTCGATCAGCTCGGGCGGGTAGCCCCGCTCCTCGAACAGCTTCAGGGCCTCACGCGGATGGCCCGTGCCGAGGTCCGGATAGCGCTCGTAGTCGAGGTCGTGAAGGAGTCCGGTCACGCCGTAGAGCTCCTCGTCATCGCCGAACTTCCGGGCGTAGGCGCGCATCGCGGTCTCCACGCCCAGCATGTGCTTTCGGAGCGACTCGGACTGCGTCCATTCGCAGACCAGATCCCATGCCTCGTCACGTGTCGGTTGGGCCACGTCGGGCAGGGTATCCTCGTCGGCTCCCGAACGAGCAAGCCAATGGAGAAGTTCGTAATCGAAGGCGGGGCGCCCCTGGCGGGGACCGTCACGCCCGCAGGCAACAAGAACGCAGCACTGCCCGCGCTCGCCGCTTCGCTTCTGACGCGCGAGGAGGTCGTGCTGCGCAACATCCCGCGCATCTCCGACGTGGAGGCGATGCTCGAGATCCTGCGTCTCCTCGGGGTGGGCGTCGAGTGGCGCGACGACAACGTCGTGGCCCTCCAGGCCGAGGACCTCACCCAGTTCGAGGTCGACCGCGACTGGTCCGAGCGGATCCGCGCCTCCTTCCTGCTCGCCGGCCCGCTACTCGCGCGCTTGGGGCGCGCGAACATGCCCCCGCCGGGCGGCGACGTGATCGGCCGCCGCCGGCTCGACCCGCACCTCGACGCCTTCCGCGCGCTCGGCGCGGAGGTGAACCTCGATCGGAGCTGGTACCGCCTGGCCGCCCCCGACGGCCTGCACGCCTGCGACTTCTTCATGGACGAGCCCTCGGTCATGGCAACCGAGAACGCGGTGATGGCCGCCGCGCTCACCCCGGGCTCGACCGTGATCCACAATGCCGCCTCCGAGCCGCACGTCCAGGATCTCGCCCGGCTCCTGATGGCGATGGGCGCCCGCATCGAGGGCATCGGCTCGAACCTCATGATCGTCCACGGCCAGGAGGAGCTTGGCGGCGCCGACTACACGATCGGCCCGGACTACATCGAGGTAGGAAGCTTCATCGCGCTCGCGGCCTGCACGGGCGGCGAGCTGCGCATCCGCGACACGATCCCGTCGGACCTCCGCATGACCCGGCTCGCCTTCGAGCGGCTCGGCTGCCGGATCGAGTTCGACGGCAACGACGTGGTGGTGCCGGGCGGCCAGCGCCTGCGCATCAAGTCCGACGAGGGCGACGCGATCTCGAAGATCGAGGACGGCCCGTGGCCCGCGTTCCCGGCCGACCTCACCAGCATCGCCGTCGCCATGGCGACCCAGGCCGAGGGCCTGATCCTGGTCCACGAGAAGATGTTCGAGAACCGCCTGTACTTCGTCGACAAGCTGGTCACGATGGGCGCTCGGGTGATCGTCTGCGACCCGCACCGCGCGGTCGTTAGCGGCCCGAGCCGTCTTCACGGCGAGCGCATGGAGAGTCCGGACATCCGGGCGGGCATGGCGATCCTCATCGCGGCGCTGTGCGCCGACGGCGAGTCGGAGATCGGGAACATCGGCCAGATCGACCGCGGCTACGAGCGGATCGACGAGCGGCTGCGGCTGCTGGGCGCGCGCATCGAGCGCGTCGCCACGGAGCGCGTGCCTGCCTAACCCGGGGAGCGCGTCATGACCCGACAGGATCGCTCCGTCGCGGGCACGCCCGCGACCTACCGTACGGCGATCCCTCCGGGGACCCGCGACGTGCTTCCGGAGGAGATGCGCGAGCTGCGCGCGATCGGCGACCGCATGCGGGAGGCCTTCGAGGGCGCCGGCTACGGCGAGATCCACACGCCTGCGCTCGAGTACGAGGGGGTGCTGCTGCGCGGCGACGAGCGCGCCGCGGGCGCCCGCTACCGCACCTTCGACGACCAGGGCGCCGTGCTGGCGCTCCGTTCCGACATGACGATCCCGATCGCGCGCGTGGTGGCCACCCGCTACGCCGACGCCGAGCCGCCGCTGCGGTTCTCGTACGTGGCACGCGCCTGGCGGGCGACCGACCGCGGGGTGGGGGAGCCGCGCGAGTTCCTGCAGGCCGGCATGGAGCTGATCGGCGTGCCCGGCGTCGAGGGCGAGGCCGAGGTGATCGCGCTGACGATCGAGGCGCTCACCGCCGCGGGCCTGCGCCGGCATCGGGTCGGCGTGGGGGACGGGGCGCTGCACCGGAGCCTGCTGAGCTCGTTCGGCGTGCCGGAGGAGGCGCACCTGCCGATGCTGGAGGCGCTCTCCCGGCGCGACCTGGTCGATTTGGAGCACCAGGTGGACGCGCTCGGTCTGGGGAGCGCCGACCGAGACCTCCTGGTCCGGCTGCCGCAGCTGCGGGGAGGGGCGGAGATCCTGGAGGAGGCCCCCGGGGTGGGCGGGCTCCAGAGCCTCTACGAGCAACTGGAGGCGCGTGGTGTCGCGGACCGGGTGATCTTCGACCTCGGCCTCGTGCGCGAGCTCGGCTACTACACCGGCCCGGTGTTCGAGGTGTACGACCCCGCCGTGGGCTTCACGCTCGGTGGCGGCGGCCGGTACGACAACCTGATCGGGCGCTTCGGACGGGACCTGCCCGCCTGCGGTCTCGCCGTCGACGTCCAGCGCGTGCATCTCGCCCAGGCGGCGGAGGAGGCGCTCGCATGAGCGACCGGCTGACCATCGCCGTGCCGCGCGGTGCGCTGTTCGACCGAACGCTCGACCTGCTCGACGGGCTCGGGATCGACACGTCCGAGGTGCGGTCGAACGACCGCCGGCTGCTGTTCGCGGACATCGGCGTCGTGACCATGCGCCCGAGCGACGTGCCCACCTACGTCGAGCACGGCTCCGCCGACATCGGCATCACCGGCAAGGACGTGCTGCTGGAGCAGTCGGAGCGCAAGGTCTACGAGCTGCTCGACCTCGGCTACGGCGAGTGCGAGATGGTCGTCGCCGCGCCCACGGGCGGCGACCCGATCGGCGACGCGCTGCGCCGCCTGGGCCGGGTCCGGATCGCGACGAAGTACCCGCGTGTGGCCGCCGCCCACTTCGCCGAGACCGGCCGCCAGGCGGAGATCGTGGAGGTGAAGGGCTCCGTGGAGCTGGCACCCCTGACAGGCCTGGTGGACGGCATCGTCGACCTGACGGCGACCGGAAAGACGCTCGCCGAGAACAACCTGAAGGTGTTCGAGCGCATCACGACCAGCACGGCCCGCCTGATCGCGAACCCCGTGGCCCACAAGCTGAAGGCGCCCGAGATCGACGCGATCGTGGAGAGGGTGCGGGGATGAGGATCCGGCGCAACCAGCTCGGCCGCGGCACGCGCGAGCTCTGGGTCGAGCCCGTGGCGGAGATCGTCGAGGAGGTCCGCCTCAGGGGCGACGAGGCCGTGCGCGAGTTCACGGAGCGCTTCGATCACGCCGAGCTCGGCCCCGAGCAGCTGCGCGTGGACGCGAACGAGCTCGAGGCATCGATCGGGATCCTGGAGCCGGAAGTCCTCCAGGGTCTGCGAACCGCGATCGCGAACGTGAAGGCCGTCGCGAAGGCGCAGGTCCGTGACGACTCGGTCACGGTCGAGCTTCCGGAAGGACACACGGTCGAGGTCGCCGAGCATCCGGTGCGGCGTGCGGCGGTCTACGTCCCGGGTGGCAGGGCCCCGTACCCGTCGACTGTGGTGATGGGCGCCGTCACCGCGCGTGTGGCGGGCGTGCGGGAGATCGTGGTGTGCGCCCCGCCCGGTCCCGACGGCCGCGCGCATCCCGTGATCCTCGCCGCCTGCGTCCTGTGCGAGGTCACCGAGGTGTACCGGATGGGCGGTGCGCAGGCCATCGCCGCGCTGGCGTTCGGCACCGAGTCGGTGGAGGCCGTCGACGTCATCGTCGGCCCCGGCAACCCGTACGTCCAGGAGGCGAAGCGGCAGCTCGTAGGGAGGGTCGGCATCGACGGGATCGCGGGGCCGAGCGAGCTCGTCGTCGTGGCCTCCGCGGGGGCGGACCCCGAGCTGATCGCGCTCGACCTGATGGCGCAGGCCGAGCACGGCGAGGACAGCCCGGTGTACTGCATCTCGCCCGAGAGCGACCTGCTCGATGAGATGGCCGCGATCCTGGGCCGACTCTGGCCAAAGCGTCCGAGTGTGGCGAACGCGGAGGTGCAGCTCCTCGATGCGGCGGACGCCGCAGGTGCGCTGGCACAGGCCGAGGAGATTGCGCCGGAGCACCTGGAGCTCGTCGGCGAGGAGGCGGAGGCGCTCGCGGATCGGGTTCGGAATGCCGGGTGCCTGTTCGTCGGTGTGGGGTCCGCCACCGCGTTCGGGGATTACGTCGCCGGCTCCAACCACGTGCTGCCCACGGGCGGCGCCGCTCGGTTCCAGTCGGCGCTGTCGCCCGCCACGTTCCGGCGGCGCATGGCTCGCGTATCCTTGCCGCGCGAGGCCGCCGCTCGTCTCGCGCCCGCCGGCGCGGCACTTGCGCGAGCGGAGGGCTTTCCTGTGCATGCAGAGTCAATGGAGCGCCGCGCGTGAGCCGCACCTCGCAGATCCATCGCACCACCGGCGAGACCGACGTCCAGCTGTCGCTCGACCTCGACGGCGCGGGCGCGGGCGAGCGCAGCACCGGCGTCGGCTTCTTCGACCACCTGCTCGACGCTGTCGCGCGTCACGGCCTGTTCGACCTCGACGTGAAGGTCGAGGGCGACCTCGAGACCGGCTCGCACCACACGGTCGAGGACACCGGCATCGCGCTCGGCCAGGCGCTGGACGAGGCGCTCGGGGACCGCTCCGGCATCCGCCGCTTCGGCCACGCGGTGGTGCCCATGGACGAGGCGCGCGCATCCGCCGCGATCGACATCTCGGGCCGCCCGTTCACCTCCTTCGAGGGCGTCTTCCCGGCCGAGCGCGTCGGCGACTTCGAGACCGAGCTCACCGAGGAGTTCCTCCGCGCGGTTTCCAATGCCGCCAAGCTCACGCTGCACGTGCAGATCGAGGCCGGCACGAACGCGCACCACATGGTCGAGGCGTCGTTCAAGGCGTTCGCCCGCGCGTTGCGCGACGCCGTGGAGAGCGACGGCCGGGTGGAGGGCGTGCCCTCGACCAAGGGCGTTCTTTGACGCGCATCGCGATCCTCGACTACGGCATGGGCAACCTCCGCTCGGTCGCCAAGGCGCTCGAGCACGTGGGCGCCGAGCCGTTCCTCACCTCGGAGCACGCGCGCGTGCGCGAGGCCGAGGCGGTCGTGCTCCCAGGCGTGGGCGCGATGCCGAAGGCGATGGAGCGCGTGCGCGAGCTGGCCCTCGACCAGCTGCTCCGCGAACGGGTCGAGGCGAGCGTCCCTGTGATCGGGCTCTGCATGGGGATGCAGCTGCTGTTCGAGTCCACCACCGAGCTGGGCGGCGCGGAGGGAATAGGCCTGCTGCGCGGCCCGGTCGAGGCGCTCGACGCGCCTGGTCTGAAGGTGCCCCAGATCGGGTGGAACCCGGTGAGCTGGCGGCGGGAGAGCCCGCTCACCGCGGGCCTGCCCTCGCCGTGCGCCTTCTACCACGCGAACTCGTTCGCGCCCCGGCCGGCGGACCCCGAGGCGGTGCTCGGCACGGCCGAGTACGGCAGCGAGTTCGTGAGCGTGGTCGAGCAGCCGCCCGTGTACGGGCTCCAGTCGCACCCGGAGAAGTCCGGGCCGGACGGGCTGCGCCTGCTGAAGAACTTCGTGTCGCTCGCGCGATGATCCTCCTCCCGGCGGTGGACATCCGCGACGGCAAGGCGGTGCGGCTGCGCCAGGGCCGCTTCGACGACGAGACCGTCTACGCAGACGACCCGCTCGATGCGGCGCGCTCGTTCGTGGAGGCGGGCGCGAACTTCCTGCACGTGGTCGATCTCGACGGCGCGCGCGAGGGCGAGCCGGTGAACCTGCACCATGTGGAGCGGATCACCTCGGAGCTCGACGTGGCTGTGGAGCTCGGCGGCGGCCTGCGCTCGATCGCGTCCATCCGGCGCGCTCTCGCCGCGGGCGCGCTGCGCGTCGTGCTCGGCACGGCGGCCCTCACGGACCCGGACCTGCTCGACGAGGCGCTGAGCGCCTTCACGTCGCGGATCCTGGTGGGCGTGGACGTCCGCGGCGGGCTCGTGTCGGTGTCGGGCTGGACCCAGGAGACACGGATGCGCGGCGACGAGGCGATCAGGCGGCTCCAGAGCCAGGGCGTGACCCGCTTCGTCTACACGAACGTGGACCGCGACGGGATGCTCGAGGGGCCGGATCTCGAGGAGGTGAAGCGGATCTCGGAGACGGTGCGCGGGCGCTTCCTCTACTCGGGCGGGATCGGGTCGATTGACCACCTGCGCGCGCTCCGCTCCGCCCGCCTGGTGAACCTCGCCGGCGTGATCTCGGGCAAGGCGCTCTACGAGGGCCGCTTCGGCGTGCGCGAGGGCCAGGAGGCGCTCGCCTGATGCTGCTGCGGCGGGTGATCCCGTGCCTCGACGTGGACAAGGGCCGGGTGGTGAAGGGCGTCGAGTTCGTGAACCTGCGCGACGCGGGCGACCCGGTAGAGCTGGCTGTCCGCTACCAGGACGAGGGCGCCGACGAGATCGTCTTCCTCGACATCACCGCCTCGCACGAGAAGCGCGAGACCGTCGCGGAGCTGGCCCGCCGCTGCGCCGACGACGTGTTCATCCCGTTCACGATCGGCGGCGGCGTGCGGAGCGTGGCGGACGCGCAGGCGGTGCTCGACGCGGGCGCGGACAAGGTGTCCGTGAACTCGGCGGCAGTGGCGCGCCCGGAGCTGCTCACGGAGCTGGCCGAGACCTTCGGCGCCCAGTGCGCGGTGCTCGCCATCGACGCCCGCCGCGAGGACGACGGCTTGGACGCGCATCGCTCCGGTGCGGGCTCCCCCCGCCCCCTCGCGCACTACGGGGTGTACGTGAACGGCGGCCGCACGCCGGTGGGCCGCGACGCGGTCGAGTGGGCGCGCGAGGGCGCCGAGCGCGGCGCGGGGGAGATCCTGCTCACGAGCATGGACCGCGACGGCACCGAGGACGGGTACGAGCTCGAGCTGACGCGCGCGGTCGCGGACGCCGTCGACGTGCCGGTGATCGCCTCGGGCGGCGCGGGCACGCTCGACCATCTGGTGGACGCGGTCGAGCGGGGCGGCGCCGACGCCGTGCTGGTCGCATCGATGTTCCACTACGGTCAGCACACCGTGCGCCAAGCGAAGGAACGGATGCGAGCGGCCGGGATCCCGGTCAGGCTCTGATGTCCGCGCCGCCGAGCAAGTTACGCGAGCGCGTGCGGCGCCTGCCGGGCATGGAGCGGCTGCTGCCGGCGCTCGGCGGCCTCCCGCCCGCTTACCTCGTGGGCGGCGCCGTGCGCGACCTCCTGCTCGGCGGCCATCCCGTGGACATCGACATCGCGATCGAGGGCGACGCCCGCTCGACCGCTCGCACGCTCGCCGACCGCATGGGCGGCTCGGCGCGGGAATACGAGCGATTCGGCACGGCCGACGTGAATGTTGGGGGTCAGACCCTTCATCTGGTCACAACACGAGAGGAGTCGTACGGCACGCCGGGCGAGCTGCCGCGGGTGGCGCAGGCTTCGCTGGCGGAGGACCTGCGGCGACGCGACTTCACCGTGAACGCGATGGCGATCGGGCTGACGGGCGACGACCTCGGGCACCTGTACGACCCGCACGGCGGGCTCGGTGACCTGGAGGCGAAGACGATCCGGGTCATGCACGACCGCAGCTTCGTCGACGACCCCACGAGGCTGCTGCGGGCGGTTCGCTACGCCACCCGGCTCGGCTTCTCGCTGGAGCCGGAGACCGAGCGCCTCGCGCGCGAGGCCGTGGCCGGCGATGCGCTCGCCACCGTCTCCGGGGCACGAATCCGCGACGAGCTCATGGACCTGCTCCGCGAGACCGAGGCGCCGGCGGGCGTCGAGCTCCTCCGCGACCTCGAGATCCACACCGCGCTACACCCCGAGCTCGACCCCGACCCCGACCTGGTGGCCTCCGCGGCGCTCGGCGCGACGGCGATCGGCGCCGACCGTGGCGTCAGCGCGCTCGCCGCGCTCGTGGAGAGCGCTCCCGAGAAGCTCGACCTGTGGCTCGCCGACCTCAGCCTGCCGGCCGACGAGCGCGATGCGGCCTCACGCGCCGCCCGGGTGGCCGACCGGATCGCGCAGGCGCTCCGCGAGCGCGAGCACGCGCCGTCCGAGCTCCGCGCGCTGCTCGGGCGGGAGCCGCTCGAGGCGCTCGCGCTGGCCCTGGCGCTGCGGGCGCCCGCGGAGCCGATCCTCCGCTGGGTGACCGACCTGCGCGGCGTCGGGCTCGAGATCTCCGGGGACGACCTGCTGGCCGCGGGCGTGCCCGAGGGCCCGGCGCTGGGCCGCGCTCTCGAGGAGACGCTCCGGCGCAAGCTCGACGGACTCGTGTCGGGGCGCGAGCAGGAGCTCGAGACGGCGCTGCAGCTCGCCCGGGAGCACGCCCAGTGATGCTGCCCGGCGCCACCGTGACCTTCACCACCCGCCGCGGCGGCGTCAGCGAGGGTCCGTACGAGTCGCTCAACCTCGGGATCCTCACCGACGACGAGCCGGACCGCGTGCTCGAGAACCGCCGGATCGCGGCCGGCCTAGCCGGGATCGCGAACGAGCGGATCGCCATGGGCTGGCAGGTGCACGGCACGGACATCCGCGACTGGACGGGCATGAAGCCCGACCCGGGCTACGCGCACCCGGTGGCCGGCGGCCGCGACCTCGAGCAGCTCGACGGGCACATCACGCGTGACCAGGGGCTGGGACTGCTCGTGCTGGTGGCCGACTGCTTCCCGGTAGCCCTGTCGACCGGCGAGCAGGTCGCGATGCTCCACTGCGGCTGGCGCCCGCTGGCCGGCGGCATCCTGGAGAAGGCGCTCGACCGCTTCGAGCGCGCGCCCGCGGCGGCGGTGGGCCCTGGCATCGGCGGCTGCTGCTACGAGGTGGGCGAGGAGGTGCTCGAGGCGTTCGCGGACGTCGAGGGCGCGGTGTCGGGCCGCATGCTCGACCTGCGCAGGGTGATCTCGGCCAGGCTGGCCGCCGCCGGCGTCACCGACGTGCAGCACGACGGCCACTGCACGAGCTGCGAGCCGGACCTGTACTTCTCCCACCGCCGCGACAACGGCGTGACCGGCCGCCAGGCGGGCATCATCGTGCGCGATGGAAGCTGAGCGCGTCCGGCGCAACCTCGAGACGGTGCGCGAGAAGATCGGCTCCGAGATCGAGGTGCTCGCCGCGGTCAAGTACGTGCCGGAGCGGGACCTGCCCGCGCTCGCCGAGGCCGGCATCGAGCTGGTGGGCGAGAACCGCGCGCAGGACCTGCTGGCGAAGCAGGAGGCGCACGGCGACCTGTTCACGTGGGACTTCATCGGCCAGCTGCAGAGCCGCAAGGTGAAGGACATCGCGCCGCACGTGCGCCTCATCCACTCGGTGGCCTCCGACTCGGCGCTTCGCAAGCTGGAGGAACACCCCGCGAAGGAGGTGCTGATCCAGGTGAACGTGGCCGGGGAGGAGGGGAAGGCCGGCATCGCGCCCGAGGAGCTGGGCGACTTCATCGCCCGCTGCCCGGTGCCGGTGACAGGCCTCATGACCATGCCGCCGTTCGTGGAGCGCCCGGAGGACAGCCGCCGCCACTTCGCCCGGCTGGCGGAGCTGGCGGCCGAGCACGGGCTGAGCCGGCTCTCGATGGGCACCTCGCAGGACTACGAGGTCGCGGCCGAGGAGGGCGCCACCATCGTGCGGCTCGGCTCGGTCCTCTACGAGTAGCCCACGCGCTCGAGGAAGTCCGCGATCAGGTTCGACAGCCGCGCGCCCTGCCAGGCGAGCGGGGATTCCCCCTTGTCCTCGACCGCGAGCTCGCAGTTGGGCAGCTTGCGGCAGTACTCCTGCGCGACCCCCAGCGGGTGCAGCCAGTCGGAGTCGTCCTGCGAGCCCACGACCAGCACGGGCACATCGAGTTCGGAGAGCGCGTCCAGGCCTTTCCAGGCCACCGACCGCGGCACCTCACGGAGGGCCTGCCCGACCGCGGCGAGGTCGGCGTGGCGCTCCATGCGCTGGCGGGTGGCCTCGCGTGCCACCTCGCGCCAGCGCTCGGGCAGGTTGCCGGGCTGAGCGACCTCGAGGAACCTGTCGATTCCTTCCTCCAGGGCGTCGGCCAGCGTCTCCCACGTCTCGCCGTCAGCGTCGCCGGTGCGGGCATACCCCGTGTACGCGGGCGTGATCTGAACGAGCGCCGGCACCCGCTCCGGATGCTCCAGCGTGTAGGCCATCGCCGTGGCTGCGCCCATGGAGCTTCCCACGAGCGCCGCGCTGTCGAGCTCCAGCTCCTCGAGCACCGCCTCCAGGTCCCCCACGAGCTCGGAGTACTCGTAGCTCGGCCCAGGCTGCGACTGGCCGTGACCGCGCGCGTCGTAGGAGATCAGGCGGTAGCCGCGCTTCACGAGCGCGCGCGAGCCCTGCACGATGTTGCGCCGCGTGGCAGACAGGCCGTGGACCAGCACGACGGGCGGCCCCTCGCCGAGCGTCTCGCCCCTCAACGTCAGGCTGCCGGCGCCCGGAAGCTGCCTCAGGACCTCGAATTCCGTCGTGACCACGGGCGGTAGGCTCGCACGATGCGCCACCGAAGCGAGCTGCCCCAACTCGATGGCGGCGTGTTCCTCACCGACGGCGGCATCGAGACGACGCTCATCTTCCACGAGGGCTTGGACCTGCCGCTGTTCGCGGCGTTCGACCTCCTGAAGGACGAAGAGGGGACCGAGGCGCTCCGCCGCTATTACGAGCCCTACCTCGAGCTCGCCCGCGAGCGCGAGCTCGGCTTCGTGCTCGAGAGCCCCACCTGGCGCGCCAGTCCGCGGTGGGCGAGCGAGCTCGGGTACAGCCCGGATCAGCTCGACGGGCTGAACCGCAGGGCGATCGCGCTCATGGAGGAGCTTCGCGACGCCCACGACGGCGGCGGCCCGATCGTCATCAGCGGCTGCATCGGCCCCCAGGACGACGGCTACAGCCCGGCGACGAAGCTGAGCGCCGCCGAGGCGCAGGACTACCACTCCACCCAGATCGGCACGTTCGCCGACACGAGCGCCGACATGGTCTGCGCCATCACGATGACCTACGCGCACGAGGCCACCGGGATCGCGCGTGCCGCCCGAGAGGCCGGGCTGCCGGCGGCGATCTCGTTCACGCTCGAGACCGACGGCCGGCTGCCGAGCGGCCAGGAGCTGGGGGAGGCGATCGA
>Ga0126306_10001158_pt1 | contig 13841 bp, 16 predicted proteins | sample Plot27_FD_92592 | JGI IMG/M metagenome (GOLD analysis project Ga0126306, IMG submission 92592) | Serpentine soil microbial communities from UC McLaughlin Reserve, CA, USA - Plot27 | ecosystem: Environmental > Terrestrial > Soil > Grasslands | place: USA: UC McLaughlin Reserve, Lake County...
GCAGCTCGGCGAGGATGGTCACGTCGTTGGCGAGCGCCGGATCGCCGCTCGGAAGCGGCTGGTTCCAGTCGACCCCGAACTCGGTGCGGTCGACTGCGGTTGTGAGGTTGAGGCCGATGCGGTCGTTCCCGGTGTAATCCGCGATCGGCGCGGTCACCGTCCCGGTCACGGCGACCGGCTTGGTGACGCCCTTGATCGTCAGCTCGCCGTCGACCGAGACCCTGCCGTCGCCGTCGAGGCAGATATCGTCGGCGGCGAAACGGAGCTCTGGGTGGCGCTCGGCGTCGAAGAAGTCGGGCGACTGGAGATGGGCCGAGAGGTTCTCGTCCTTCACGTCGACGCTCGCGACCTTCGCCGTGCCCTCGAGCGAGGCGCGCTCGCCATCGACGCTGAGCTCGGCCCCGATCTCGTGGAACTCGCCTTTGAACGTCCCCGCGAGGTACGAGACCTCGAAATCGACGCGCGAGTGGATCGGGTCGAGACTCCAGGTGCCGGCCGGGGCTATTGTCAGAGTTGTGGTGCTCATGGGGTTTTCTGCTCCCTTCATTGCGTGGTGTACTATTGAGTACGCAAGCAACCCTATCATTATTCCTTGATGACGCAAGTTTTGACTGAGCAAGCAGTTGAACCGGCCGTCCAAGCGTGGACGAGGCTGCTGCGCGCCTCCGCCTCGACGACGCGGTTGCTGAGCGCCGAGCTCCAGGAGGAGCACGGGCTGACGCTCAACGACTACGAGGCGCTGCTTGTGCTCTCGCGGGCCGAGGACCGGCGGCTGAAGCGAGTCGACCTCGCCCGTAACCTGATGCTGACCCCATCAGGCGTCACGCGGCTCCTGCAGGGTCTCGAGGACGCCGGCCTGGTTGAGCGGGCCGCGTGTGCGACCGACCTCCGTGTCACGTACGCACAGCTCACCGACGCCGGTCTCGACAAGCTCAAAGCGGCGTCCGGCGGCCACATCGCCTCCGTTCGAGCCCTGTTCGAAGAGCACTTCGCGCAACAAGAGATCCGCGCGCTCGCCGAGATTCTCGGCAAGCTTCCGGGCGTCGCCGAAGGCGACGACTCGTGCGAACCGGCCTGACCGACGTTCTTCCGTCGACCGCCGCCGTCGCCGACGGCGGCCTCGTAGTGGGTGGTCTTCAGGCGTCCGAGCTGGCCGAGGACTTCGGTACGCCGCTGGTCGCCTACTGCGAGCAGACGATGCTCGATCAGGCTCGGGCCTACCGCGCGGCAGCCCCGCGCGCCCGCGTCCTCTACAGCGTGAAGGCGTTCCAGAACGTCGCCGTCCTACGACTCTTCGCCGGCGAAGGCCTGGGCGCAGACGTCTCGACCCTCGGCGAGCTCACATTCGCGCTGCGGGCCGGCGTACCGGCCGACTCGATCACCGTCCACGGCAACAACAAGAGCGACGAGGAGCTACGGGCTGCAGCGGCAGCGGGCGTCGGGCTCGTCGTCCTCGACGCACTCGACGAGATCGAGCGCGCCGCGGCTGCGGGCATTCGGCGAGTGCTCGTCCGCGCGACGCCGGGGATCGACGCGGAGACGCACGAGGCGATCAAGACCGCCCACCATGGGTCCAAGTTCGGGCTGCCGCCGGAGCAGACGCTCGAGGCGGTCGAGCGCGGCCGGGCAGCCGGACTGGAGGTCGCAGGGCTCCACGTGCATATCGGCTCACAACTGCTCGAGCTCGGCGCCGCGAAGATGACCGTCGAGTGGTTCGCGGGCTTCGCAGCCGAGTGCCGGGCCCAGCTCGACTGGGCGCCGGAGGTCGTCGATCTGGGCGGGGGCCTCGGGATCCAATATGTGGAGGGCGAGCCCGCGCCCTCGGTCGCGCAGTTCGTCGAGACCCTCCTCGGCCGCTTCGAGCGTGCGTGGGAGCTCCACGACCTACCTCTCCCCCAGCTCATCCTCGAGCCCGGCCGCTCGCTGATCGGACGCGCCGGAATCACGCTCTACCGGGTCGGGACCGTCAAGCGGGCGAGCGAGACGACGACGTACGTCGCGATCGACGGCGGAATGTCCGACAACCCCCGGCCGCAGCTCTACGGCGCGCGCTACACCGCGCTGCTCGCGAACCGGGCCGACGAGCCAGCCGCTAGAGGCTTCTCCGTCTGCGGCAAGCACTGCGAGTCGGGCGACGTGTTGATCGAACGGGTGGAGCTTCCTGAGCCAAGGCGCGGCGACCTGCTCGCGGTTCCGGCGACCGGCGCGTACACCCTCGGTATGGGCTCGAACTACAACAGCGTTACTCGCCCCGCCGCCGTGCTCGTGCGCGACGGCAAGGCCAGGCTCATCCGCCGGCGCGAGACCATCGACGACCTCATGGCCTACGACGTGACCTAAGGCATCGCTTGCGGTGCCGCCATCAGGATGACGGGCTCTGCCCGGCATCCGTCTGAACCGACCGGTCGACACGGTCGACCTCAGTCGGAACAGCTAAGGCCGGTTGTGGTTGACGAGCTCGACGTTGTTCCCGTCGGGATCGAGAACGTAGGCGCCGTAGTAGCCGTGGTGGTAGATCGGCCGCTCCCGCGGCGGGCCGTTGTCGCGATAGCCCGCCTCGATCGCAGCCTGGTGGAACCGCTCGACCGTCGCGTTGTCGTCCGCCGGGAACGCCATGTGAACATGCTCGGTCGGAGTACCGGCGACGACCGAGAAGGATCCGCTCACGCCGACGAACTGGGCGCGATCGGGAGAGTCGTGCCTGAGGCGGAGGCCGGCATGGGGCGCAACCGTCTCGTAGAACGCCTTCGACGTCGCGACATCGCGCACGCGAATCCAGAGATGGTCGACCACCCCACCTTGCCGTAGCGCGCCGTGGTGAACGGCCTCTGCGCTGTTGCCGTCCGGATCGAGCAAGAAAGCACCGTAGTAGTCATCGCGGTACTGCGGACGGGGACCGGGTGCGCCGGCGTCGCGGTAGCCCGCTTCCGTTCCGATCCGCCAGCACTCGTCGACGTGATCGCGGGAGGGTGCGACGAAGCCGACATGGAGGCGCCGGGTCACCGGGTCTTCGTCGTCGGCCTGCGTCAGCGAGAAGTCGTCCCACTCGGTGAAATCCCGCCCCGAATGCGCCTGCTCGATGCCGAGGGCGTGCAGGACCGTGTCGTAGAAGCGCTCCGAAGCCTCGCGGTCCGAGACGCGGATCGTGACGTGGTCGAACAACGCTAGGCCGCAACCAGGTCAGCGTACTCCGGATGCCGGTCGATGTAGCCGGCGGCAAACGGGCAGACCGGCGTTACCGACAGGCCGCGCCCCCGGACGTCGTCGAGCGCCGCTGCAACCAGCCGGCCTCCGATGCCTTGTCCCTCGAATTCGTCGGCGACCTCGGTGTGGATCAGGACGAGTCCGCCCGGGCGCTCTCGATAGAAGAGGTAGCCCGCGACCTCCCCGTTCGTGTGCGCCTCGTACCGGCCCTGAGCCTGGTTGTCGGTGACGTCCACCTCAGGCCGCTCGGTCATCCCTTGAACCCGACCTGACGGTGAGTGCCGTCGCAGAAGGGCTTGTTGTTGGACTGCCCGCACCGGCAGAACGCCGCCCTCGGGAGCTCCTCCGAGCTTCCATCCGCGCGCACGACCCGAATCGGACCGCGGACGAGCAGAGGCCCGTTCGGCATCGGGCTCACGTCGAGCTCCGGCGGGGCGGCCGGAGCAGTCGCTCCGACCCGCCGAAAACGCAGCGCCGCGGACGGGCAGCCGTCGACGGCGGCCTCGATCTCGTCCGCGCTCGCCTGCCCCAGGTCGATCCAAGGGCGGCGCCCGGAATCGAATACTCCCGGGAGCGCCTTGACGCAGTTCAGCGAGTGGAAGCACAGGGCTGGATGCCATTCGACGACGATCTCGTCGGTGGTGTACTCGCGAGGTCCCAAACGCGGCGGCGTGCTCATCTTCCTCTCGCGACGGTACCCGAACGACCCCCCGTCGGTTCCCACTTGACGGAGCTCAGTCGATGTGAAAGTGTCGCTTCGTCAAGTCCTGTGGGCCTTCGGGTTCGCAGGACTTGGCACTTTCTGGGGACTGCGTCTCAGGTGGAGTACATCCGGTCGAAGATCCACCACGTGAGCTCCAGCACCGCGATGAAGACGGCCATCACCCACAGGAACGCCTGAAGCTCGTTCCCAGGTGGCTCCGGGCTCATGCCGCCATCACCGCCTTCCCGTTGACCCGCGCCGGTGCAACGAGCACCGGGACCGGACTCCGCGCGAGCACGGCGCGACTGACGCTCCCGAGCAGGAGCGACCCCGCCGGGCCCAAGCCGCGCGACCCGACGACGACGAGGTCGTGTTCGCCGGTCTCGATCCGCTTCAGGATCGCCTTGACGACCGGACCCCGGCGGACGACCGTCGAGACCGAAACGTCTTCCGGAACGAGCGCCTCTGCAGACTCAACGATCTGCTCGGCCTCGCGCTCGAGCTCGGTCTCGTTCGGGAACGGGACCGCGAGCGGGAAACCGGAGAACCGCCAACGGGACAGATCGGCGACGCTGATCAGCGTCAAGCGCGCATCCTCGCTGCGGGCAAGGTCGACTGCCTGCTCGAGCGCTTTCGCGGCGGCCGGAGAGCCGTCGAGGGCGACGAGAATGCTGCGGAACAAGGCTGCCTCCCTGCCTAAACGTTCCCGTAAAGTGAGCTATTCCGAGATTGCTACGTTCCGAAACGTGTGACTGACATCCGAGTGGCTCGAGCCCGCCCGCGTGGCCGCCCACGCCGCGCCTCCGCGCGTACAGCGATCGTCGACGCGACACTCGAACTGCTGGCGGAGCGCGGCTTCCAAGGGGCGACGATCGAAGCGATCGCCGCGCGTGCCGGCGTGGGCAGAAACACCATCTACCGGCGGTGGCCTTCGAAGGAGGAGCTGATCGCGGACGCCCTTCACGAGCTCACCGCAGAGCTGGACGTGCAGGAAGGAGACGATCTCCGGGCGCTCCTGCTCGACTGGATCCGCGATTTCACGCGTGTGTTTGCCGACCCCTTGTTCGGCCGCATCTTCCCGGTCGTGCTCGGCGAGCTTCAGAACAATCCCGTCTTCGCGCGCGTCTACTCCGAGCGGGTCGTCCGCCCACGGTACGAGGCTCTGCTCGAGCTGCTCAATCGCGCGCTGGAAGCCGGGGAACTCCGCCGGGACGCAGACGTCGAGCAGATCGCCGACCTTCTCGCAGGCCCGCCCTTCATCCGTTTCCTTCCCGTCGGCCTGCCGCCCGTGACCGAGCAGTACGCCGAGGAGCTGCTCGCCACGATCTGGCGCGGGATCGCGCCGTGAGCTCAAGCCCGCCAGGCGTTGGCCGAGCTGCACCGCTGCGCCGGCACTCATTTCGACCCGAGCGTGGTCGCGAGCTTCTGCGCGATCGTCGCGGCTCGCGGTCGGCTGCGCGCGACGGCCTGACTCGGCGTCACCGGTACGACGTATCGAATGCGTCCAACGGGCCCCACGGGCCGAGCCGCGGCGTCGTCGCCTCGAGCTCGTCGACCACCACAGTCCGGAAGATGCGGTCGAAAAGGCCGCGGCTCGTCGGTGTGACGAGCATCAGCACTGCGGAGGCGCACCCCAGCCCGACGAGCACCCACGCGATGTCGAGGAGCAGGAGCGACCTGCTGTCGAGCTGATCGCCTTTGTCAAACGCGGTCGAGTTGAGATACACCGCGTAAAACGCCGCTCCCATCACGGTCGTGACTGCGGCACGGATGACTGCCACGGCATACGACGGTCCCCTTCCGGTGCGCATCGAGACGCGGCGGATGTCCGTCCAGCGCATGCCGTAGGTCTGACTCGTCGGCAGCAGGATCGCCCAGTACGCCACCAGGGGCACAACCGTCAGCATTTGCGCGACCACCTGCAAAACGTGACCGGGCACTCCACCGAAGTCACCCGCATCGCGCGAGACCGTTCCCAGCGTCTGGAGCATGCCGAGCGGGATCGACACCAACAAGAACACCACGTAACAGAGCGCCCAGTCGACGGTCGCTGCTGCAGCACGGCGCCACGGCGGCGCAAAGCCGGCGAAGTAGCGGTTCGCCGGGTCTGCGTACCGCCCACGGCCGTCCGCGACGGACGAGGCTTCGCTTCTGGCTCTCACCTCGCCCGAATGATCCTGCGAGAACGGGGTACTGGCAAGCTGAAGAGCGAAAGGAGGAGCGATGGCAACGCGAAAGCAGGTACAGGCCGCGAAGAAGAACGTCCAGAAGGCGAAGACCGCAGCGAAGCGGAAGCGGACGATCGCGAATCTGCCGAAGAGCACGCGCCGCGGCCTCCAGCAGCAGGCGCAGCGGGGCCGAGCGCGGGGCGGCCAGGCCGGACACGCACTCGAGAACCGCAATCGGGAGCAGCTCTACGAGTTGGCGAAGAAGAGGAACATCGCCGGCCGCTCGAAGATGGGCAAGTGGGACCTGATCAAGGCGCTTCGCAAGGCATGACCCCGAGGAACGTGCTCCTCGTCGCGCTCGAGCCCGTCCCGGAGGAACAGGTCCGGGAGGCGATCGCGGAACGAACCGACAGCGCGGAGGTCAACGTCCACGTCGTCGCGCCGGCCGCGCATCGCGGGACCTTCCAGTGGTTGACCGGTGCGGACGACGAGGCACGCGCCGAAGCCGCGGAGCTCGCCGACCGGACTGCGGATGCCGTCGACGCGGAGGTCGAGACCGAGGTGGGAGAAGACGATCCGGTCCTCGCCGTCCAGGACGCGCTGGCTCTCTTCCACGCGGACGAGATCCTCGTTGCCGGTAGCGCGGACGAGAAGACCGAGGCTGCGCTTCGTAATCTCGTCCTGCCCATCTCCAGAGTCGGCGGCGGCGAGGTCGGCGGCGAGGAGGCAACGGGCGCAGAGGCAGTCGCACGAGGCGTCGCTCAGGGCAGGCGCGAGGAAACGCCGTTTCTGGTGGTCGGCACGGTCGCCGCCTTCATCTTCGCCGTGATCGCTCTCATCAGCCTGATCGCGTTCCTCGTGTTCTGGCTCGTCTAGCCGTGTTTCGCTGGGTCGAGCACACCGCCGAGCTCGAACTGGAGCTCGAGGCTCCTGACGAGGCCGCGATTTTCGGGCAGGCCCTGACGGCGGTTGCCGAACTGATCGGCGACGGCAGCGGCCCCCACCTGACACACGAGGTCGAGGTCGAGGCAGACGAGCCGGACCGGCTGCTCGTGGAGTGGCTGAGCGAGTTGGTTTACCTCGCCGAGACGGAGCAGTTTGTGCCGGAGCGGATCGCATCGCTCGAGCTTGGTGACGGCAGGCTGCGGGCGACGGTCGAAGGTCACCGCGGCGAGCCCAGCCAGCTCGTCAAGGCAATCACGCTCCACCGCCTCGAGCTCCGCCAGCTCGACGACGGCTGGCGCGCGCGCGTCGTGCTCGATGTCTGAGCTGATTGAGATCACCGAGGTCCTCTGGGAGCTTCCAGCGACTGCTCGTTCGGACATGCGCGTCCCGGCCAGGGTGTTCGCCGATCGCGAGTTGCTCGCGGCGATCGAGGGAGACGGTTCGCTCGAGCAGATCCAGAACGTGGCGACCTTGCCCGGAGTCGTCGGGGCGGCGCTCGCGATGCCGGACGTGCACCAGGGCTACGGCTTTCCGGTCGGCGGCGTCGCCGCGACCGAGCTTCCCGACGGCGTCGTCTCGCCGGGGGGCGTCGGCTACGACATCAACTGCGGCGTGCGCCTGCTCGCCCTGCCGCTGACGGAGGCCGAGGTCGGCCGCCGGCGGGAGCCCCTCGTGCACGAGATCTCCCGCGCCGTTCCGGCCGGCGCCGGCAAGACGAAAGGGCGTGCCCGTCGCGGCGCGGAAATCGACGCCGTGCTCCAGGAGGGGCCCCGGGCGCTCGGCGGCTCCGAGGATCTCGACCGCACCGAGTCCGAAGGCTGCCTCCCCGGCGCCGACCTGGCCGCGGTTTCGGACCGGGCGCGCGACCGAGGTGCCGGCCAGCTCGGGACGATGGGCTCAGGCAACCACTTTGTCGAGCTTCAGCGCGTGACGCGCGTTTTCGACGACGCCGCGGCCGAGATCTACGGGCTGCGCGACGATCAGGTCACGGTGCTGATCCACTCGGGCTCTCGCGGGCTCGGGCACCAGGTTTGCAGCGACTACGTCAAGCAGATGGACGGCGCGATGCGCCGGTACGGCATCGACTTGCCCGACCGCCAGCTCGCGTGCGCCCCGGCTTCCTCGCCCGAAGGAGGCGCCTACCTGGCGGCGATGGCGGCCGCAGCCAACTTCGCCTGGGCCAACCGCCAGGCAATCGCCGACGCGGTGCGCGCGGCAGTCGGCAGGGTTCTGGGCGGCGAGACGGCCAAGGGAACGCAACAGGTCTACGACGTCGCGCACAACGTCGCCAAGGTCGAGCGGTACGACGGACGCGAGCTGCTCGTGCACCGCAAGGGCGCGACGCGGGCGTTCCCGGCGGGCTCGAACGAGCTCCCTGAGGCCTATCGCGAGGTCGGCCAACCCGTGTTCATCCCGGGCAGCATGGGCACGTCGAGCTTCGTCCTTGCCGGCGAACCGGGCTCGATCGAGCTCGCCTTCGGGAGTACCTGCCATGGCGCGGGCCGGCGGCTCTCGCGGACGGGCGCCAAGAAGGTGGTGTCGGGGGCGGAGCTGCGGCGCGAGCTCGAGGAGCTCGGCATCGTCATCCGCTCGCCTTCGAACAAGGGCCTCGCCGAAGAGGCGCCGCTGGCCTACAAGGACGTCGAGCGCGTGGTCGAGATCGTCGAGCGCGCCGGCCTCTCCCGGCGGGTCGCACAACTCGTCCCGATCGGCGTCGTCAAAGGCTGACGAGCAGCCGACCTTCGTCCTCGGCGACGTCGACGTCGAACGCGGCGCAAGCCGTTCGGAAGCGTCGCCGGATCCACCGCGCGTCGTCGCCGTCGGCGAGCCGCGTGTGGCAGAACTCGAGCTTGAGCGGCACGGCCTCCAGCGCTCGAGGCCCGTCCCGGTCGAGCGTGACGAGGAAGAGCAGGCCGAGATCGTTCCGCAGCTTCGAATCGACGGTGTAGTCGTCGAGGAAGTCGCCGACGTCGTAGAGGATCCCGGGCTCGATGCCGTGGAAGACATGAGCTGAGTGGCCCGCGATCAGCGTCGCGCCGGCGGCCCGCAATGCGGCCGCGGCGCGACGGACATAAGGCACGGGCGCGGCCACCATGTTCGGCCCCCAATGCGGCGTGACGAGCACAGCCTCCGCGTCGAGTCCTGCGATCGCCGTTTGCATCCAGTCGAGGCCATAGGCGATGCCGGGTGAATCGGCGGCGGCCGCAAACTCCGGCGGGTGGTCGCTGCAACCGACTACGGCAAGACGGAAGCCGTCCACCTCGAGGATCGCCGGCCGCCGGGCCTCCTCGACGTTCCGGCCCGCGCCGACCGATGCGATGCCGGCCGAGCTCAGGTGCTCGAGCGTGTCGAGCAGCGCCTCAGGCCCAAAGTCGAGAGCGTGGTTGTTCGCAAGCGTGACGCAGTCGACACCAAGTCGCTTCAGGACCTCCGTTGCCGCCGGCGGCGCTCGGAAGAAGAAGGGCTTGCGCGGGTCGGGCCAGGGCGTCCCGCCTTCGGCGATGCAGCACTCGAGATTGAGGACGAAGAGGTCCGCGGCGCGCGTGAGCTCGACGACCTCGTCCGCAACGAGACCCTCGGGGCCGTCGGCCGCGAGCGCCTCGGCGACCCGGCGGCCGAGCATCGTGTCTCCGGCGAGTGCGATGTTCACTTAAGCGCGCAACCGTTGCGGCGCCTTCTTCGTTCGTCCAGAGAAGTCCGCTCTCATCCCGTCTTCATCTTCGGCCGATACTGTGGAGGCTCTGTCCGATTATCTGCGTCAGCTCGCCCAGTGGGACGGCGCCGCACTCGAGTGGTTACACAGCCTCCACTGGGGCCCGCTCACCGCGGTCTTCGTGCTTGCTTCGGCCTGGTGGGTCAAGTGGCCGCTCTTCGCGGTGACCGGCGGCTGCTGTGACGCCCTTCGGCGTCGCCTTCCGACCGCCGCCCTCGCAGCCTCGGGCGCTGCCGCGTTTGCCGAGGGAGTGACCGTGCTCCTGAAGTACCTCACCGAGCGCGCCCGCCCGCCCGTTGCCGACCCTGCGATTCAGGCGCTCATCTCGCTCCCGGATTCCACGTCGTTCCCGTCCGGCCATGCCGCGACCGCCTTCGCTGCCGCCACCGCCGTCAGCGTGCTCCATCCGCGCTTCAGAGCTCCCCTGCTCGCCCTTGCAGTGATGGTCGCCCTGTCGCGTGTGTATCTCGGGGTTCATTTCTGGTCGGACGTGCTCGTCGGAAGCCTCCTCGGCGTCGCGATCGGCCTGCTGACGGCTCGCCTCTTCCAACGGGGCCAACGAGAGCGCCAAGAACGCGTAAGGAGTCCCGGATCGGCCGGTATTCGCTTCGCTCGTCCCCGTAGATCGCCGGGATAGGCACCCAGGCGACGTCGACATCCCGAACGAGGAGCGCCTTCAGATGGCGGCTCTCCGCCTCGTAGCCGTCTCCCGAGATCGGCAGCGCGAGCGCACGGCCCCGTAGGAGCCGCAGCCCGGATTGGGTGTCGCGGACGTGACGCCCGGTCGTCAGCTCGAGGAGGATCCGGCTCGCCCGGTTGGCGAGGCGGCGGTCGGTCGGCATGGCGGCGAGATCGCCGAACCGGTCTCCGATCACGAGCTCCGCGCGGGAGCCGGCTTCGAGGAGCGCGGGAACCGCGTCGGGCGGATGTTGGCCGTCAGCGTCGATCAGGAGCACCGCTTCGGGCGGCGGGTCGTGCGTCAGTGCCGAGTTGACGCCCTCCCGCAGCGCTGCTCCCTTCCCTCGCTGCGCAGGAAGCCGGACGAGCTCGGCGCCCAGCTCGGCGGCGATTCGGTCGAGCTCGATCGCTGCACTGCGATCGGAGCCGTCGTCGACGATCGTCAGGCCGCCGATGTTGTGCAGGAGCGCCCGCACGAGTGAGCGGTCGGGGACATCCCCGTGGGTCGGCATCACCGCCCAGACGCGGTCCCGCACGAGAGTCACGGGCGGCGGGCGCTGCTGCGTGCGCTCGCGCATCGATGACGTCTGCACGAACAGCGAGCGCCCGGCGAGCGCGCTGCCGTAGCCGAGCACCATGCCGGCGACGACATCGACCGGGAAGTGCGCGCCGAAGGAGACGCGGGTGACGGCATTCACCGCGATATATGCGACCAGGATCCCGCGGATCTGCGGGATCGCGAACCAGGCCGAGGCCGCGAGCGCGGTGATGACGGCCATGTGCCCGCTCGGGAAAGACTCGATCGACGCCCAGTTGTGGCCGTGGGCCAGTGCGATCTCGGCGCGCTCGAAGACCTCGGACGGGCGGGGCCGGTCGAAGACCGCGTATAGCCCCTGCAACAGTCCGAGCGCGAGCCCGACCGAGACCAGCTCCACAGCGAAGAGGCGCCGCAGTCTGGAAGTCCGCGTCAGCAGCGCGGCGGCGAGGATCAGCGTCGCGAGCAGGGCGTAGTTGCGTCCCGGCTCCTCCAACACCTCGAACACGACCTCCGGACCAGGCCCGATCGCGTTGATCCAGCGGAAGACCATGCGGTCGAGCTCTTCGAGGCCTGTGCCGGCGACGAGCACTCCCGTCCCGAGCAGGACGGAGTAGAGCACCGCCACCGAGGTCGTCCACCGCAGGGCCCAGGCCGGGGCCCTCCGATGCCGCGGGACGTGGACCCCGGCCAGGGCGACGAGACCGAAGAGCGTCACGGTTCCGCCGAGCACGAAGAGCGTCCGGTAGCTCTCCGTCAGCGCGATCAGGCCGCCCGCGAGCGGCAGCGCGACTGTCGACGCGATCGCGCGCACGGAGAAGAAGAGTGCGGTGTAGGCCCCCGCCTCTCCGTTCGGGATCATCGAGGCGAGCACCGGGAAGCCGACGGTCGAGACGATTCCGAACCCGGCCGCGGCGGCGATCAGCGCCGGCGCGGTCAAGACCAGGTTGGTCGTGAGCGGGACGGCGAGCAGGCCTCCGCCCATCAGGCCGATCCCCGCGAGCAACAGCGGCCGAAGGAGCTCGGGGCGCTTGACGCGTCCGGCGGAGAACATCGCGACGCCGGTCACGAGGCCGAAGGCCGCCAGGACGAGCGATGCGCGCGCCAGCGACAGCCCGAGAACACGCTCGGCGTAGAGGATGAAGAACGCAGGCAGGGCCGCGTAGCCCATGACCCAGAACCACTCCGCGAGCAGGAGGGCCCGTACTCCGGGACTCGTCGCGACCGAGAGGTAGTAACGGAACGCATGCCTGTCGCGTGGCTCGTGCGCGTCCGCATGCGGCTCATCGATCCCGAGCAACGTCGGCAGCGCCGCCAGCGGCAGAAGCAGCGCCGCGGCTGCGAACGGAGCCCAGAGCGCGACGTCAGCGAGCGCCCCGCCGCCGGCGAGCCCGATGAGGCCGCCAATGAGCAGGGCGAGCTCCTGGGCGCTGGTCGCGCGGGCGCGCTCGCCACTCGAGAACAGCTCGGCCACAAGTGCGCGGTGCGCCGTCGTGACGGCGTTCAGGCCGACGTAGACCGTGGCCGCGAAGACGGTGAGCGCGAGATAGGAGGACGACGATCCCAGCGCGACGGCGACGAGGCCACCCGCCCCAAGGAGGCTTCCGCCCAAGACGAACGGCAGCCGCGCGCCAAGTCCACGCGCCCGCCGCCGGTCGCTCCAGTAGCCGATGACGAGCGGCACGGAGAAACCGGCACCTGCGTTCACGAGCATCACAAGCCCGATCAGCCCCGGCGAGCTCTGGATGCGGTCGAGCAGAACCGGCAGGTATGTGGTCGTGACCGCTCGGCCCGTGCCCGCGCCGATCGCGGCCGCCGCGAAGACGATCAAGTAGGCGCTGCCTCGTCCGCGGGTCGTCATCGACCTGGTCCCACGACGTGGATGATCCGGGGCCGAACGGTGAGCTCCACCGGACCCGAGTTCAAGACCGTGGTGTCGGCGACCACCGGGGACTCCGCTTTCGTCGTGATCCGGATGCGCCGCGCACTTCGGATCCGCACGCCGCGTTGCCTGAGGTGCGTTCCTCGCCTCAGGTGCGCGAGCTCGACGGCGAGAGTCGATCGCATGGCCGCATCGAAGTCGACCACCTCGAGCACTCCGTCGCCGGGATCTGCGTCGCGCGCAACGGGAAGGCCCGGACCGAAGAAGGGGAAATTGACGACGAACAGCTGCCCGACCCGACGAACCTCGGAGCCGCCGTCGAGCTCGAGGGCGACCGCGACGGGCTCGAAGTGGACGAAGGCGCTCAGGGCCGCGGCAACGCCGGCGGCAGTGTCCGCCGAGTTGACGCCGCGGTAGCGGGCGCGCGCCTGCGCATGGAACCCGACGCTGACGCCCTCGAGGGCGATCATCTTCAGCTCGGGCGTCTCGACCGAGATCCCGTCGATCGGGTGGGCGATCCCCTGCACCGCCAGCTTGGCCGACCAGCTGAGATCCGCCGGTACGCCGAGAGCTCGGGCGATGTTGTTTGCCCGCCCTCGAGGTAGCAACGCGATCTCGGGCTTGTGGCCGTGGATGTTCGCGACCGCTTGGAGCGTCCCGTCCCCTCCGATGAGGACCACGCGGCGCTCCTCTTCCGAGACCAGCTCCTCGAGCTCAGCCGGGGAGCCGGTCCAGCGGCTCTCGACCCGGGCCCCGAAGCCACGCAGTAGGGACGCTGCCCGGTCGACGGTCTCCCTCTTCCCTTCGAGGCCGCTCGCGTTCGCGTTCGCGACGAGAAGCAGGCTCGAACGGGTGGTCGGCGCCAGCCGGAGTGATGTCCTCTGAGCGCTCGGGGACGCGTGGCCCTCAGCACTTGTCCGCTTCTCGACGCCGTCGAGCATCATTCCCTCCCGGTTAGTGCTTACTAAATCCAACGGGAAAGCGGCGTGGGTATTCCGGGGTCGGCCCTCCTA
>Ga0126306_10001159_pt1 | contig 13834 bp, 12 predicted proteins | sample Plot27_FD_92592 | JGI IMG/M metagenome (GOLD analysis project Ga0126306, IMG submission 92592) | Serpentine soil microbial communities from UC McLaughlin Reserve, CA, USA - Plot27 | ecosystem: Environmental > Terrestrial > Soil > Grasslands | place: USA: UC McLaughlin Reserve, Lake County...
GAAGATCCTCTTCCGGCACGAGCTTTTCGGCCACCAGCGCTGTATGGCGCAGACCAGCGTCGGCACTGTGCCGCACGAAAAGGTGATGCGCGCCATCGAGCTGACCGGGGCAGAGGTCGTCCCCGCCGTACGCGAGAGACTCGGGCGCCGTCCCGTCGCTGGCGCTGGCGGGACAGCAGCCGTCTAACCCCAACACGCCGCAATACCCAGCAACCTGCAAAGATGCGCAGAGCAACCCAAGCCGGAGGTGGACTCCACCGCCTTGCGGAACACTGTCGAAGAGGTCATATCGCGACGCGCGGCGGACGAACTCCGTCGCGGCGGATAGAATGACCCGGACGATACTTGTCCGGCGAAAGGCGCGGTTGCCCGAGAGCTTTCATCATACCGAGAACGGCCGGCTGCCCTACGATCTGGGCGCCTTCGACCTCGACGGCACCGTGCTGCGCCGGAACCTCGCGATCACGCCGGCCACGATAGCGGCGTTGAACGCCCTGCGCGAGAGGGGCTTGAGGCTGGTCGTGGCGACGGGACGCCGCTTCGAGGGGGCCTACGAGCACGCCGAGAGGCTGGGTTTCGGCGGCGAGGACCCCGTTATCTGCTACGGCGGCTCGATGGTGCGCCGGATGAACGGCGAGACGCTCCTGCACCGCACGCTGCCGCGCGACCTGGGCGTCGAAGTCCTGGAGTGGGCGGCCGAGAGGGGGCTGCACGCGCGCGTCTTCGTGGACGGCAAGATCGTGGTTTCCCCCGAGACCTCGGCGGCGATGAAATTCCTGCGCCGCTCCAAGGAGCCGGACATCGAGGTCGTCGAGTCGCCGGCGGGATGGCTGGAGGGCGGTGGGGAGGAGCCGACGAAGCTAGTGATCGTGGACCACCCCGACGACGTGCCGAAGTGGCTGGAGAGCGCCCGCAACGCCTTCGCGGGGCGCCTGTTCGTCACCCGCAGCCTGCCGCACTACGTCGAGATCGGGGGTCTCGAAGGCACTAAGTCCGAGGGACTCCGGTTCCTGTGCGACCGGTGGGGCATAGACCCCGCGCGCACCCTCGCCTTCGGGGACGCGGACAACGACATAGATATGCTCCACTTCGCCGGCCTCGGCGTAGCGGTCGGTGGGATGACCAAGGAGGTCCGCGCTGCTGCCGACGTGGTCGCGCCCACCGCCAACGAGGACGGGGTGGCATCTTTTATCGGCGAGCTGCTGCGGAGGAACTCCTAGTGCCCGAGTTGCCCGAGGTAACGGTGATCTCCGAGGACGTTAGGGCGTTGGCGCTGGGCAAGAAGGTCGTCCGGGCGGGGATCCTCCGCGACGACGTGTCGAACGCGGGCGTGGTGGGGTTCCCCGAGAGGCTCGTGGGGAAGACGTTGCGCGACACCGGGCGGCGCGGCAAGGTCATCGTGCTCGACTTCGGGGGCGTGGTGGGGCTGGTGCATCTCGTGATCTCCGGCCGCGTGTTGCGCCTCCCCGAGTGGCGCGACCCCGACAAGATCCACACCGCCGTAATCGAGTTCGAGGGGGGACCCGTCCTCGCCTTCACCCGCCTGTGGCTCGGCTACTTCGATCTGTACGAGCCGGGGACCGAAGACTCCCATCCCCTCATTTCACGCCTCGGCCCCGACCCGTTTTCGGAGGACTTCACGCCGGAGTATCTGAGGAGCGTCTTCGAACGCAAGGCCGCCATAAAGGGCCTCTTGCTCGACCAGTCGGTGGTCGCGGGCCTCGGCAATATCTACGTGGACGAGGTGCTCTTCGCCGCCGGCGTACACCCAATCCGCAGGGCCAACACCCTGAGCCCCGAGGAGACGAAGAGGCTCTATCACGCCATCCGCGACATACTTAGCCGGGCCGTCGAGCTGCGCGGCACGACCTTCGACTCCTACCACGACGCCTTCGGCGAGACGGGCGGCTTCCAGAAGGAGCTAAAGGTCTTCACCCACGCCGGCGAGCCGTGTCCCGTTTGCGAAACGGAGATCCAAAAGACCCGCGTCGCGGGCCGCGGCACCCACTTCTGCCCGAGCTGTCAGCCTTCGGAGCTGGTAAGCATTTCAGCGGGTCAGTCGGTCGGCAAAAAGGCCACGCGCGGCGAAGAGGCAGCTCACTAGAGATAGCATTCCGAGAAGACGAAGCGCGGTTCGCAGACGGCGTCAGCAAGCCGAAACAGAAAGCTGGAGTGCTGACAAGCTGAAGTGCCGACTAGCTCCTCCGCAGGAGGTCCGGGTTGGAGTCGGCGATCTCCTGGGCGCGGCCGTAGGCTTCCTCGGCCCGCCCGTACTCGGCGTCCACTTCCTCCAAGATGTTGAGCGCCCGGCGGCGTTCGTTTTCGAGGATTGGGTCCCCTTCGAGGACCTCGTAGAAGTCCGCCTCGCGGGCCTCGGCGCGCAGCTGGACGTCCATCGCCTCGGAGAGGGTACGCGTGTAGTCTTTGATCTCGTCTTCGACCGCGAGCCCCTGCACTTCGGAGAGCGGCCCGCGCGCCTCCTCCAGGCTGCCGCGCGCCTCCCGCAAGGTCTCGCGCGCCCGCGCGATGCGCCCCGCCTGCTCCTCCGGGTTCTCCCCGTCCTCCAGGGCCTTCCGCGCCTCGTCGTACGTGGCGCGGGCCTCCCGAAAGAGCCGATTGTGCTCGGCGACGGCCTCGTTGGTCTGCCCGATCGCGTCCGCCGCCTGCTCGTTGGGGCCGCCGAACAGCCCGCCGCAGCCCGCGCCGAGAAACAGCGAGAGGACTATCACAACGAAAGCGGCCGGACGTTCTAGAATACGCCTCATGAGCGAGAGTAGTCTACCGCCTTTCGGACCCGCCCGGAACCCGCGCGCCTTGCCCAGGCCTGCCAAAACGCTCGCGCGCTCGCGCGCCGCTGCGGCCCTGAACAAGGTGCGCGGCCTCACCCGCCGCGGTAGGACGCAAAGCGGCACCCAAGACGCGCCGGACCCGCTGGAGAACCGGGCGGCCCGGGTCGTCCGAGAATACCTCGACGCCCACGCGGAGAGCGTGGAGCGGGCCGCCCGGCTTCATGAGAAGGCTGGGCGGTTGGAGAGTGAGGGCACGCCGAGCGAGAGCGCCCGCAACCGGGCGGAACGCGCCCACGGAGAGATCGCGGCGGGGCTCGTCGCCCTACGCGCCCGCTTCGTCGCGACCGTCGGCAGGGAAGGCGCGCGCGCCTTCGACCGGGTGGTGACGATGCTCGCGCCCGCTTACGGACCGCCGGTGCTCCCGGACTGACCCGCCTGGCGCGGCTCTTACCTTAGGATCTTAGATTGCCGATGATGTCCTTGGCGATGCTGCGCGCCTGCGGGCCGGTCTTGGGGTAGAGGAAGAGGAACCCCAAGGCGGCCGCGACGATCAGGAGGAGCGCGCCGAAACCGCCGCCGCCACCGCCCCTGACCCTCTCGCCGCGCACCCTCTTGGAGCCTTGCTGGACGGCCGCGGCCGCGGCCTCCACCTGCGAACGGAGCTTGTTGTCGTCCCAGAGCTTGGCGATGATGTCGTCCAGGTCCTCGCCCGAGACGTCGTCGTAGATCTTGCGCGCCGACTCTATGAAGGTGCGGATGTTGTCGCGGAGGTCGTCGTCGTAGAGCAGCCGCTCGGCGACGGGCCTCGCCCCCCCGTAGATGGCGGCCAACGTGGCGACGGGGACGAACGAGCCGTCCCGGGCCTCCCTCTTGAGCTTCTCCGCCCGCGATTCACTCCCAAACAACGGGGACCTCCCTCTCTCCTCTTCCAACGTCTACATCAGCAGGGTGCTAATCATACCCTTTTCGACAACCCCGCACGCCGCCGACCCTAACCCACCGTATACTCCGCCGCATGAACCCGCGTGACAAGCTCGCAAAGCTGGAGCGCCTTTTGAGATGTGGGGGAGCCCGAAGCGCCCCCGCGCGGCCCCTCGCGCGGCCCGATCCTCTTGTTCTCGCTCGTCGGCCTCGCGTTGGGTGTTTACTGGGCGTACGGGGCGATCACGGCAGGTAGCGGGGGGATCATGCTGAACAAGCTGGGGCTGTTCTTTATGGCTCTGATGTTCTGCGCGCAGTTCTCGGGCGAGCTCCTGTACCCGGGGACGGCCGGCCGGTCGCTGCGCGTCCTGGCACGACTCGTCCTGCTGCCCACGGCGCTGGCGTTCTTTCTGGCATATCTGTACCAGGATTTCGGGGCCTACGGCTTCTTGGGTGGCGTCTTTTTCGTGCTCTGTCTGGCGGTTCTCGTCTGGCTGGCGGCGCGCTTTTCGGGTTCCACCAGAGAACGGCGCCGGTAGAGCAGCCGTTAACTTCGGCTAAACCTGCCCGAACCGCTCCACCCTGACCCACAGATGCTCGCCGTCTACGCTGAGCTCCGCCGGCACGGCCGGTCCGCCGTCCTCCCGAGGCTCCTCTTCGGCGCTCAACCGGAGCTCGCGGGCGAGGACCTCGGACTTGAAGTAGTCGCCCCAGGGGCCGCGCAGGAGATCGACGAGGTGCGGGCTGCCGCCCAGCGAGACGGAGACGAGGTCTTCGATCTCGAACCCTTGCTCGCGCCGCAGGTTTTGGACCCTGTGTACCAGCTCCCGCACCAACCCCTCGTCCACGAGATCGCGGTCCAAATCGGAACGCAGGGCGACCGACAGCCCTCCCTCGCGCACCAGCGCGTAACCCTCCCTCTCCCTCGGCTCGATGAGCATCTCCTCTGGGGAGAGCGTGATCTCATCGCCGTCCACGTCTATCGTGACGGGTTTCCCCGCCGCCGCCCGCGCCCCGACCTCCGGGGGCGCCTCCTCCAGCGCGCGCCGGATGCCGGGCACCAGCCTGCCGTGCTTCGGTCCAACCACCGAGAGGTTCGGCTTGAGGTCGTGGGCGAGGATGTCCTCCGCCTCCCCGAACCGCAGCTCCTTGACGTTCAGCTCGTCGAGCACGACCGGCGCGAGATCCTCGACGCCCCGCCGGAACTCTCCGTCCTCCCGATCCTCCGGCACCACGACGACCTCGCGCAACGGCTGCCGCGTCTTTGTCGCCGCCGCGTTGCGCGCCGCCCGCCCCAAAGCCACGACCCGGCGCGCCGCCGCCATGTGCCGCGAGAGCCCCTCGTCCACCAGCGCCTCGTCAATCTCCGGCCAGTCCGCCAAGTGTACGCTCTCGGGGGCGCCGGCATCCGTGTTCACGACGAGGTTCTGGTACAGCGCCTCGGCGACAAACGGGGTGAACGGCGCCGACAGCTTGGCGACCGCGACGAGGCACTCGAAGAGCGTGGAGTGGGCGGCCTTTTTGTCCCGGTCGTCCTCGGCCTTCCAGAAGCGGCGCCGGCTGCGCCTGACGTACCAGTTCGACAGCTCGTCCACGAACTCGCCTAGGGCGCGACCCGCCGCCGTCACGTCGTAGGCGTCGAGACGTTCGGTGACGGCGCGCGTGGTGAGCTGCAGCTCGGAGAGCGCCCAGCGGTCCATGAGGCTGCGCTGCTCGGGCTTCACGTAATCCCTCTTCGGGTCGAAGCCGTCTATGCGGGCGTAGGTGACGAAGAACGAGTAGGTGTTCCACAGCGTCAACAGGTGTTTGCGGACGGCCTCGTCTACCTGTTCCTCGGAGAACCGCCTGGGGTTGCCGGGACTGGTTGCGGTGTAGAGGGCCCAGCGGAGGGCGTCGGCGCCTTGCTTGTCGAAGATCTCCCAGGGGTCCACGACGTTGCCTCTCGACTTGCTCATCTTTTTGCCCTCGGCGTCGAGGACGTGCCCGAGCACCAGGCAGGTCTCGAACGAGCTCTTGCCGAAGAGCATCGTCGAGATGGCGAGCAGCGAGTAGAACCAGCCCCGCGTCTGGTCCACCGCCTCGCAGATGTAATCGGCCGGGAAGCCCCGCTCGAACTCCTCCCTGTCTCCGAACGGGTGGTGCAGCTGGGCGAACGGCATGCTCCCCGAGTCGAACCACACGTCGAGGACCTCGAGGGTGCGGCTCGCTTCGAGACCGCACCGGGGGCAACTCACCTTCACGCCGTCCACGTAGGGGCGGTGTAGGTCTTCCGGAACCTCGTTCGTGGCGATTCTCTTCAGTTCCTCGACGCCGCCGACGACGGTGGTGTGGCCCTCCGGGCAGCGCCAGATCGGCAACGGCGTGCCCCAGTAGCGTTCGCGGCTCAGGGCCCAGTCCACGTTGTTGCGCAGCCAGTCGCCGAAGCGGCCCCACTTTGTGTGGTCGGGGATCCAGTTAATCTTCTCGTTCTCGCTCAGGAGGTCGTCGAGGACGGCGGTCGTCCGCGCGTACCAGGCCCTCTTGGCGTAGTACAAGAGCGGCGTCCCGCAGCGCCAGCAGTGCGGGTAGGGATGCTCGTACTCTTCGGCCCGGAACAGTAGGTTCTTCTCCCGCAGCTCCTCGACGAGCCCGGGGTCGGCGGCCTTGACGAACACGTCCGCGAACTCGCCGACCCGCTCGTCGAATGTCCCGTCGGGCCTTACTGGGTGAATGGTGGGGAGGCCGTAGCGGCGGCCCGTGCGGGCGTCGTCCTCGCCGTAGGCCGGAGCGGTGTGGACCAGCCCGGTCCCCTCCGTGGTCGTCACGTAGTCGCCCAGGACCACGGTGAAGAGGTCGGGCGCCTCCTCGACGTACACGTAGTCGAACGGGCGCCGGTACTTCAGGCCCTCCAACTTCGTGCCTTTTCGTGTCTCCAGCACTCTGTGTTTGTCTTCGCCCAGCACGCGCTCGAGGAGGTCGCGCGCCATGATCAGGCGCTCCCCGTCCGCTTCCACGGTCGCGTACTCGACACCCGGGTTGGCGGCGACGGCGGTGTTAGAGACGAGGGTCCACGGCGTCGTCGTCCACACGAGGAGGCTGGTATCGGGGTCTTCCGCGAGGGGCATCCTGACGTAGACGCTCGGGTCGGTGACGGTCTCGTAGCCCATGGCGACCTCGGCCGAAGACAGCGAGGTCTGGTCGCGCGGGCAGTGCGCGGTCACCTTGTAGCCCTCGTAGAGGAGGTCCTTATCGTACAGTTCCTTGAGGGCCCACCATACGCTCTCGATGTAATCGTCGTCCAGGGTCCAGTAGGCGTGGTCCATATCCACCCAGAAGCCGAGGCGGGCGCTCATCTCGCGCCAGTCCTCGACGTAGCGGAACACGGACTCGCGGCAAAGCCTGTTAAACTCCTCTATTCCATACCGCTCGATGTCCTTTTTGCCGGCGAGCCCCAGCTCTTTCTCTACCTCGATCTCGACCGGGAGGCCGTGGCAGTCCCAGCCGCCCTTGCGCTCGACGCGGTAGCCCTGCATGGTCTTGTAGCGGGGGATGAGGTCCTTGAACGCCCGCGCCAGGGCGTGGTGGAACGCGGGCCTCCCGTTGGCCGTCGGCGGCCCCTCGTAAAAGACGAACGGGTTTTCTTTCGGCCTCCTCTCGACCGACTTCTCGAACGCCCCGACCCTATCCCACAACGCCGCCATCTCCCCCTCGAGCTTCGGGAAATCGACCCGCGGCCTGACTTCTATGAACGACACCCGTTTCGCCTCCTCGCGCGACACGAAAAGCCCCGCCCCCGGCGGCTGGAGCTTACTTCTACTCCGCCGCGGGGACGGGGGCCGTTGCGGACGCCCTCGCGGTACCACCCCGCTTGCCCGTACTTTGCGGGCCGCTCTCTGCGTCGCTGTAACGGGCGGTACCCGGCCTTCCCTACTAACGCCTGGGCCTGACCTTTCTGGCCCTTCGCTTTGGGGTCGGCGGCTCGGGGAGGATTTTGGGGTCGCGCTCCGCGCCGGGCTTCACACCGCCCCCGGCTCGCTCTGGCGGAGAACGGGCGACCTTACTCGTTCCCGTCGTTGCCTCTGAGGGTTTTGTAACGCCGAATAGCGGGCATGTCAAGGCGCGGCGTCCGGGGCGATGATCCGGGCGACCGTTACGAACCGTAACGCTGGCGTAAGGGTTATTTAATGGTCCGGTAGTAGACTACGTGCATGGTGCCGGAGAGCCGGCAAAGCGGCATGTTTGGGAGAGTGAGCAAGGTGAAAGCCAAAGGTAGGGCAAGGATCAGGGCGTTCGTCGCGGGGGCCGTCGGGGCCATCCTGGCGTTCGGCGTGGCGGAGTTGACGCACGGGCTGTACGCGGGCGTGCCGTCCATCTTCCTCGCGATAGCGCAGGGGGTCATAGAATTCACGCCGGGCAGCTTCGCCACGCGTGCCATCGAGACGCTGGGGCAGGCGGACATTCCTATCTTGATCTCCTCGACGGTCGTCGGCGCCCTCGCAGTCGCCGGCCTGCTGACGGTCCTCAGCCTGCGCTCCCGCATAGCCGCCCTCATGGGCGTGGTCGCGTTGGCCGCGATCGCCATCCTCGCCGCCTTCACCGAGCCGTCTTTCGCCCCCGCCGCCACCATCATCACCGTATTGGCGGCCCTCGGCCTCGGCGTCGCCGCCGCCGAGTTCCTCCTGCGCTCCTCGGGCCTCCGGCCAGGGTCGTCCCCGGAACCAGTGGAAGATGCGCCGCCGACCATGGACGTGAGGTCCCGCGAGGCGCACTCGAGGGGCACGATGGCGCTCGGACGCCGCAACTTCTTGCTTCTCAGCGGGGGCGCCGCCGCGGCCGGTCTGGTGGCAGCGGGCGTGGGCAGGACGCTCTCCAGCGGAGGGGCCGAGCAGACCGGCACCAGGCGCGTGCAGGTGCCGCAGGGCTCGGCCGCCACGAACCAAACCTTGCCGCCGCCCCCCGCCGACGCCTCCATAGACGTGCCCGGGATGCCGCCCTTGATCACGCCGGCCAAAGACTTCTACCTTATAGACACCGTCCTCACCTCGCCCCGCGTCGACGCGGCCACTTGGACGCTTACTGTTGGCGGCGCGGTGAGCAACCCGCTGAAACTCAGCTACGATGACCTGCTCTCCATGTCCACCCGCGAGGCCGACGTGACCCTCTCGTGCGTCTCCAACGAGGTGGGGGGTAGCTTGATCTCCAACGGCCGTTGGACCGGCGTTCTCCTCTCCGACGTTCTCAAAGAGGCCGGCATCAGCCCCGGCGACGTGGGCCGCGGCTCCGGCGCAGAACAACTCGTCGGACGCAGCGTCGACGGCTGGACTTCCGGATTCAAAACGGAGCTGGCCCTCGACGGCCGCGAAGCCCTGGTCGTCTTCGGCCTTAACGGCAACGAGCTTCCCATCGAGCACGGCTACCCTGTGCGCCTCGTCGTTCCGGGTATCTACGGCTACGTTTCGGCGACGAAGTGGCTCACGGAGATAGAGCTCACCGACTGGGACTTCGACGCCTACTGGATCCAACGCACCTGGTCCAAGGAGGGCCCCATAAAAACCCAGTCCCGCATCGACACCGTCAAGAGCGGCGACGAACTCGAGGCCGGCCCCATCCCCATAGGCGGCGTCGCCTGGGCCCCCCACCGCGGCATCGGGCGCGTCGAGGTCTCCACCGACGGCGGCGAATCCTGGAACGAAGCCCGTCTCGCCGCCCAACTCGACGACGACACCTGGCGCCAGTACGTCTACGACTGGGACGCCCACCCCGGCGAGCACACGCTCCAGGTCCGCGCCACCGACGGCGACGGCCAGACCCAAACCGCCAGGAAAACCTCGCCCCACCCCAACGGCGCCTCCGGCTACCACACCGTCAACGTGACCGTGGCGTGATCGAGATTCTTCTTGTATGATCATGTACCTCAACCTTAAGTTCAAACTTCCGGCGACCTTCCGCTACGGAAACATCGACACCGGGGCCGCCGTAACCAAAGTGTTTCGTTTGCGTAACAAAATCGCAACATGATCGCAAGTTCAACGCAACACGTTAAAGGTATAGTTGTGGTTAACCGAGCCCCGACCGGTGGGACATTTCCCCCCTCCAGATCTCATCGGTCGGGTCGGTGTTTTCCCGAGGTTCTCTCCCTTATCTTCTCGAACGCGGGGCGTTTCTCGGGGTGTTTGTGAGGGTCGAGGTGATGCACTCCCTGGATCTCACACCCGCAGAGGCGCGCAGGCTACAAGACGAGCTCGCGCCCCGGGTCGTAGAGGGACCGCCGCTGGACCTCTCGAAAGTACGGTACGTGGCCGGGGCGGACGTTTCGACCCAGGGCGATGACGGCTTCGCGACCGTCGTGGTGCTTACTTTCCCGGAGCTCGAGGTCGTCGAGGTACAGGGGCACGAGGCCCCGCTCCCGTTCCCTTACGTGCCGGGGCTGCTGGCGTTCCGGGAGATACCGCCGGTTGTGGGAGCGTTGGAGAAGGTCGAGACGCCGGTCGATGCGATCATCTTCGACGCCCACGGGCTCGCGCATCCGCGCGGGCTCGGGCTCGCGTCGCACCTCGGGCTCTTCCTCGACGTGCCCAGCGTCGGGTGCGCCAAAAGCCGGCTCGTCGGCAGGTACGAAGAGCCGGGGCCCGAAAAGGGCGACACCTCCGACCTCGTCAACCGCGGCAGGGTCATCGGCAAGGTCGTGCGGACCCGCAGGAACGTCTCGCCGGTCTATGTCTCGGTGGGGGACCAGATCGGCTTGGGCAGCGCCGTCGGGCTCGTGTTCGCCTGCTGCACCCGCTACCGGTTGCCGGAGACCACGCGCGCCGCGCACGACGCCGCCAACCGCCTGCGGCGCGGGGAGGAGTTCGGTCCCGCGCTGTTCTAGAGCGGTTGGCGATCAGCCGCCAACTTCTTGAGCGGGATCCGGGAGAGTTCGCTGCGTCCGTTCTACGTAAGCCGTGAGTTTGGTGGTTGCGTTTGAAGCCGACGGCATAGTCGTAACCACCACTAAAGCCAAGTCGTGAGTCGAGAAAAGCTTGAGTGCATGCTTCGCGTCGTACGCGGCACCGATCAACCCGATCCCACATGAGCCCTTCGTTTTTGGCTGATTGCTGGCTGCTGAAAGCTGGCAGGGCGTTTCCGGGGGAGCCCCGGAAACGCTCCGGTAGCGCCTGGAATGGACAGGTGCTAAGTTACGCGCATCGGGTGATTCGGATCGCCGTGGCACGAGGGAAGGTAGAAGCATGGCGCGTGTAAAGGGCTTCGGGATGATGGACCGCCGCGACTTCTTAAAGTTGAGCGGGGCGGGGCTTGCGGGAGCGGCGCTGCTGGGCGTGGCCGGTTGCGGCGGCGGCGAGAACATCGGCGGCGGCGAGGGCGACGGAGGCGGAGGCGGAGGCGGAGGCGGGGGTGGGGGCAACACCTTCATCTTCGGACGTGGCGGCGACTCCACGGCGCTCGATCCCATAAACGCCACCGACGGCGAGTCGCTCATCGTGACGCGCCAGATGTTCGACGGCCTCCTCGACTTCGCCCCCGAGAGTACCGACGTCGTGCCCGCCCTGGCGACCGAGGTGCCCCAGCCCGAGGAGGGCGGGCTCGTCTACAACTTCCCGCTGAGGGAGGGCGTCACCTTCCACGACGGCGAGCCCTTCAACGCCGAGGCGGTCGTCTTCAACTTCGACCGGTGGAAGAACACGGACAACGAGTACCACGTCGGCGGCGGCGGGAACAGCGCGGACTTCGCCTACTACTCCGTGATGTTCGGCGGCTTCGACGACGGATCGGTCATAGAGAGCGTCAAGGCCGTGGACGAGTATACCGTGCGCTTCGATTTGAGGGAGACTCAGGGGCCGTTCTTGCGCAACATCGCGATGAGCCCGTTCGGGATCGCCTCGCCCGCGGCGGTACGGAAAGATGCCGAGAACTTCTGGCAGAACCCGGTTGGGACCGGGGCGTTCCGGTTCGAGTCCTGGAACAAGGGCTCCGAGGTCAGGCTGACGGCCAACGACGAGTGGTGGGGCTCCGACCTTCCGCCCGAGGAGGGCGGCGGCGGACCCAACGTGGCCACGGTCGTGTTCCGCGCCATCCCCGACAACACGGCCCGCGTGGCGGCGCTCTCGGGGGGGCAACTCTCCGCGGCCGACGGCCTCACCCCCGACGACGTGCCCACCATCGAGGAGAACGGGGACCTCAAGATCGACGAACGCCCCCCGCTGACCATCGGCTACCTCGCCATGAACACTCAGAAGGAGCCGTTCAACGACGTGAGGGTGCGCCAGGCCGTCACCCAGGCCATAAACGCGCCGGAGATCGTCGAGGCGTTCTACGGGAGCCAGGGGGAGCAGGCCTCCGCGGCGATGCCGCCGACCGTGCCGTACTTCAACGAGTCCCTGGAGCCCTACCCCTACGACCCCGACGCGGCGCGGCAGCTCCTTGCGGAGGCCGGCATGCCCGACGGGTTTGACACCGACCTGTGGTACCTCTCCGTCCCCCGGCCGTACATGCCCGACGGCAGAGGTATCGCGCAGGCCATGCAGCAGGACCTCGCGGAGGTCAGCGTAAACGTCGAGTTGGTGACGCGCGAGTTCGGGACGTATTTGGAGGAGACGGGGCGGGGAGAGCACTCGATGGCCCAGCTCGGCTGGACCGGGGACAACGGCGACCCGGACAACTTCCTCAACGTGCTGCTCTCCAGCTCCGCGGCCACCGAGACGAACGCGCAGAACATCGCCTTTTACCGCAACCCGGAGGTGGACGAGCTCCTGAACACGGGCCAGACCAGCATCGAGGACGCCGAGCGCGAGAGGGTGTACATGGAGGCGCAGGAGATCATCTACAACGACGCCCCGTGGCTCCCCATCGCCTACACCACCCCGCCCGTCGGCCTCCAACGCCGGGTCCAGGGCTACCAGCCCAGCCCCACCGGCGGCGAGGCGTTCAACACCGTCGAGCTGACAGGGGGCGGCGCGTAGAGGTGTGCAGGGAGTGGTGAGATAGAGGGTAGCGAGTAGAAAAATACTGCTGACTACCCTCTGTCCTCTACTCACTCGGCAAAGCCACCGCGGGCAGACGGATGGGCATGAGATCCTCCGCTCCCGGTGTTCCCCGGAGGAGGCAGCAGAACCCTGACCACCTACATCGGCCGAAGGGTATTGCAGTTGATCCCGGTGCTCCTCGGGGTCTCGGTCGTGGTGTTCTTTATGGTGCGGGCGTTGCCCGGGGACCCGGCTCAGATCCTGCTGGGGCAGGCGGCCACCGAGGAGCGGGTGCAGGAGATGCGGACCGAGATGGGGCTGGACAAACCCGTCCCCGTGCAATACGTGGTGTTCCTGAGGGACGCGGCGACGGGTAACCTTGGGGATTCCATCATCACGGGACGGCCGGTGACGACCGAGCTTGCCGTGAGGTTACCGGCGACGCTGGAGCTCACGCTCGCGGCGCTCTTTTTCGCGGTCACCGTGGGCATCCCGGTGGGGGTTTTGGCCGCGGTCAAGCAGTATTCCTGGCTGGATAAGATCACCTCGGTCATCGCGCTCACAGGGGTTTCTATGCCGATCTTCTGGCTCGCGATGGTCCTCGTCGTCATCTTCACCGTCAACCTCGGGCTGCTGCCGTTCCCGGGGAGAGTGAGCGTCCCCGTCTCCAACATCACCGGGCTCGTGCTCGTGGACTCGCTGTTGACCCTGAACTTCAGGGGGTTCTGGGACGGGTTCTTGCACCTCATCATGCCCGCCATCGCGCCGCCATCGCGCTCGGCACCATCCCCATGGCCGTCGTCACGCGCATGACGCGCTCGAGCATGCTGGAGGTTATGGGAGAGGACTACATAAGGACGGCGCGCGCAAAGGGTGTCCTACCCTGGCGGGTCGTCTTCCGGCATGCGTTGAGGAACGCCATGCTCCCGACCATCACGGTCATAGGGTTGCAGTTCGGTCTCCTGATGGGCGGGGCCATCATCACGGAGACGATCTTTACGTGGAACGGCATCGGACAGTACGCGTTGGATGCGATCTACAGCCGCGACTACGCCTCGATCCAGGGCGTCGTCCTCTACGGCGCGACGTTCTTCGTGCTCGTCAACCTCGTCGTGGACGTGCTCTACGCCGTCCTCGACCCCAGGGTCAGGTACTAGCGTGGCCGAGGCGAACGTAAACGAC
>Ga0126306_10001160_pt1 | contig 13831 bp, 14 predicted proteins | sample Plot27_FD_92592 | JGI IMG/M metagenome (GOLD analysis project Ga0126306, IMG submission 92592) | Serpentine soil microbial communities from UC McLaughlin Reserve, CA, USA - Plot27 | ecosystem: Environmental > Terrestrial > Soil > Grasslands | place: USA: UC McLaughlin Reserve, Lake County...
ACGCTCGCCTGCGCCGGCGCTGCGCGATAGGGACCAGAGGGGTGGAATCCGCCACCCCAGGCAAGGCAGAATCGCCCCGATGGCCGTTCCTCCGCACTCACTCTTACCCTCGGAGCTCGCGAGCCCGCTTGAGGCGGAGCGGAAGGGCACCCCCTTCTTGGCCTACAAGGACGGTGCCGGCGCCTTGCGCCTGGAGCCCCTCGAGGGCCTCGCGCGCCTGACGATCGGCCGGGCGGAGGGCAACGACGTCGAGCTTCCCTGGGATCCGCAGGTATCCCGCACCCACGCCCAGCTCGAACTGATGGGTGGAGACTGGACCGTTCTCGACGACGGGCTCTCGCGCAACGGTTCCTTCGTCAACGGTGAACGGGCCCTCGGGCGGCGCCGGCTGGGTGACGGCGACGTGCTGCGCTTCGGTCGCACGTCGCTCGTCTTCCGTGCTCCCGGCCCTGCGCCGGAGAGCACTGCCGTCGCTGACGCCGCTGCGCTGGTGCGGCTCACCGAGGGGGAGCGACGCGTGTTGATCGCCCTCTGCCGGCCACTCGCGGCACGGAGCGGCGCAGCGGTCCCGGCGGGCAACAGGGAGATAGCCGGCGAGCTTCACCTGTCCGTTGACGGCGTCAAGACACACATCCGCTCGCTGTTCGCGAAGCTGGGCATCGAGGACCTTCCCCAGTACCGGAAGCGAACGGAGCTGGCCCAGCGTGCGGTCGAGCTCGGGCTCGTCAGCCCGCGCGACCTGGGGGACTGAGCGGAGGGTCGGCGCTCAGCTGCTGGGCGTCATTGACCGCGAGCTGACGGCGTAGTCATGGCTGATGGTTCGCCCGTCGGGGTTGCGCCAGCGCAGATACACCGTCGGCTCGCCGTGCGTGTTGACGCTCAGGAGCCGGCCGCGCGCGTCTGCACCGGCAACTGGGAGACGCGTAATCCGCCGCTCGCGCTGAAAGAGGTCGACGGCGATCCGGTCTCCAACCCGCACGACGCTGGTTCTCCTGACGGGCCCGTCTGGCGGTTTGACGTCCAGCGCCGCCAGCTGTTGACCTGCCGGCGCCTGCTTCGCGGCACGTCCCGTCAGGCGCCCGGGAAGGTCGGGCTCCGCGCCGGGCAGGTACTCGACCCGCAACAGGACCTCCTCGCCGAAGCCGCTTCTCTCGCCCCGCTCCACAGGCAGCGCGGTTCGGGTGAGCGGACCAAACGAGCGTGCCGTTTGCGCGCCCCGCACGTCCCGGCGCACGCCGATCGCGGCACCGGGCGCCACCTGTACGCCGACCTCGTCACCTTCGCGAATCGGCAGGTCCGCCTGGAACGCATGGACGCCCTCGTCAGGGATCTGCTCGTACCGGGTGCGGGCGGTCGACACGAACATGCCGCCGCGACGGCGCAGGACCTGGAGCGCTAAGACGCCACGCGCACCACGCACGGTCCATCTGCGGATGGCGCCATCACGGCGCGGGATGACCGGACGGCCCGGAAGCCGGGTCTGTACCAGGGTGCACAGCGGCGATGCTCCGGTCGGTGGGCGTCCATTGCAATCCAGCGGCTCGACGCCTGTGGCGGGGAGCGCGCTCCCGAGCGCCTGTGCCCCCTGGAGGACCGGCGGAGCCGGCTCCGGCTCATCCTCCGAGCCGGCGAGGAGGACCCCCGTCGCAGCCAGCGCGGCAGCGCCGGCCACCACCGCGACGATGGCCTTCCAGAGCCACCGTGGCGTACGCCTCTCGGGTAGCGCTCCCGCCGCGGAGCCCACGATGGCGGCGGCTGAGGAGGGCGGTGGAGTCACCGGTGCCGGCAACCGGTCGCCGAGACACTCCCGGACGAGCGCCGCAAACGCCGCCCTGTCCGAGTCCTGGGTGGCCCCTTCGGAGCCGAGCCCGAAGTCCGACACGAGCGCGCGACCGCTCGGCTCGACGAATACGTTCTGGGCGGCGACGGCTCCATGCACGATGCCCGCGAGTGGGCGGCGTCGAGCGCCATGGCGACCTCGTTCAGGACCTGGATGGCGCGCCCCGGCGCCAGCTTCCCGGACGTCTGCAACTTGGCGAGGGTCGAGCCGCGCACGAGCTGCATCGCCACGTACTGACCGTGCAGGCAGGTCCCGGCTGCATACAGGCTGACGACGTTGCGATGCTCAGGCCACCTCAGGCGCCCGAGGCGCTCGGCGACACCGGCGTCGGGCTGGAGGAGCTTGAGCGCGACGCGCCGGTCGAGGTTGACCTGCGTCGCCTCGTAGACGGTTCCGCGTGACCCGCGGCCGATCAGCCGCTCGATCCGGAAGCCAGCCAGCTCCGAGGCGGGGCCAAGGGCCCCCGCCTCAGTTGATGAAGAGGAACTCGCGCCCGTGGACGGCATAGAAGTGATCCAGGATGCGGGAGCTCTCCGCGTTCACGAATTCGATGTAGACGCCGAGCTGCAGCGGCGCCTCCTCCGCGTAGACCTCGAGCTCGATGATGCGTCCCTCCTCGGAAGGTCGAAAGTCGGGCACGTCGATGCGCGCGACCCGGCGCCCGTCGATGAACTCGTCGAGCACGAAGCGCTCGCCAAGCTGAACGAGGGCCACCTCGACCGGATCGCCGCGCGTGAAGCGCAGCCGGCGCCGGGCGCGAACGCGACCCGGGCTCAACGTCGTCGCCTCGGTTCCCGTGATCTGGCGCGGGCGGCGCTGGTGACCACCGGGGAAGTACTCCACGCGCACCAGCAGCTCGCGGTCGAACCCGGTCCCTGGTTCGAGGTCCGCCGGCCTACTCGCCGCGAGGTTGGGGATCCAGCGCCTGGTGGTGGCGCCCTCCACGCCGGCGCGAGCGCCCAGGGCCGAGCCCGGGATCGTCAGCAGCCCCACCTCGTCGCCCCGCTCGACGGCGAGGTTGGTCGGGAACAGGTGCACCCCGCTGTCGGTCACGAACTCCGGGCGGGACCGGGCGATCTGCGACGCCTGGTTGCCGCGCGGGCGCACCACCACCAGCACCAGCTCACCGCGCGACGAGCGCACCCCCCAACGGCGGATCACTCCGTCCTCAGGCACGACCAGCGTCTTCCCGGGCAGCTCGACCTGCATGACCGTGCAGGCTGGAGAGCTCGGCCGCGGTGCCCGCCCGCGGCAGTCGAGCGCGCGCCCCGGCTCCTCCAGGTCGCTGCCGAGCACCTCTGCTCCAGCGAGCGGTGGAGAGACGGCGACGGTCTCGGAGCCATCTCCACCGTCCACCACGGCCGCTATCCCCGCCGCCGCCACTGCACCCACGACGGCTGCGCCGGCGAGCCACAGCGCCATCCGTAGCCAACCTCGTGCGCCCCGTGGCGCCGGCGGGGGGTGAGGCAAAGGCTCCGCCGTCGTACCTTTCAGCGCCACCATCCCCGGGAGCCGGCGGGAGGCCAAGCGAGCCGACGCCGGCGCCCTCCAGGAGGCCACCCACTGCGTCGACGAACCCGCGTGCGCTATGCGACCGTTCGTCGGGATTCTTCGAGAGCTCCCGGGCGAACAGCCCGTCGAGCACCTGTGGAAGCTCCGGCCGCCGCTGGCTGATGCGAGGCGGCGGCTCACTCGAGTGCGCGTAGAGTGTCGCGGCCTCCGTTCGCCTTGGGAAGACCACGGTCCCGGTCAGGCATTCGAAGACCATCGCGGCGAAGGCGTAGCGGTCGGAGGCGGGTACGGCTTCATCTCCGCGGATGACCTCTGGGGCGAGGTAGGAGATCGTGCCCACCAGCCTGCCGGTGGCGGTGATACCCGCCGTGCCGCCGGCTCGGGTCAGCCCGAAGTCGCCGAGGTAGGCGTCGTCCGCGTCGCCGACGAGCACGTTCTGGGGCTTCACGTCGCGGTGCACGAGCCCGGCGGCGTGCGCTGCATCGAGCGCGTCGCCGACCTGGCGCAGCAGTCCGAGGGCGCGGCTGGCGTCCAGGGCGCGCTCGCGCATCAGCTCGGCGAGGGTCGAGCCTCGCACCAGCCGCATCGCCAGGTAGAGGCCGTGCTCCGACTCGCCCGCCTCGTACACCGTGACCACGTGCGGATGCTCGAGCGACGCTTGCAGCCGGCCCTCGCGACGAAAGCGGGCCACGAATTCCGGGTCCGAGCCCAGTTCGGCGGCCAGCACCTTCAACGCCACCTCGCGACCGAGCTCGACGTGGCGCGCGCTGTAGACGACCGCCATCCCGCCGCGGCCGAGGATGCCGTCGACCCTGTAGCTGCCAACAACTGTGACTGCTTCAAGGGGCACGAGTCCAAGGCAAGTAGAGCACGGCACCTGAGGCGGGACAACTGCGTCCGCTGCTTAGGGTGCGAGCCCGCAGCACCGGCTGGCGGCCTTGAACTGCAGCAGTGGTTCAGACTGAGGCTTGTGAATCCGGATCGCAAGTACGGCCGCACCGCGGCACGTTCCCGCTGATGCGGAAGCTGATCTACTCGATGGGAGTGTCGCTGGACGGCTTCATCGCTGGACCGAACGGCGAGATCGACTGGTCGGCGCCGGACGAGGAGCTGCACCGGTTCCATAACCAGCAGACGCGGGAGACGGGCGCGCACCTCTGCGGACGGAAGCTCTACGAGGTGATGACGTACTGGGAGACAGCCGATGAGAACCCGTCAGCCCCGGAGCACGAGCTCGAGTTCGCCCGCATTTGGAAGGCGCTCCCGAAGATCGTGTTCTCGACAACCCTCGAGAGTGTCGAGGGCAAGGCCAGGCTTCTCAGGGGCGGTGTTGCCGAAGAGGTCGCCAAGCTGAAGGAACAACCCGGCCAGGACCTGGCCGTCGGCGGCGCCGGCCTGGCCTCCACCGTCATGAAGCTGGGCCTCATCGACGAGTACCGGCTCTTCGTCAGTCCGGTCGTGCTCGGCGGGGGCACGCCTTTCTTCCCGGCGTTGGACGACAAGGTCAACCTGGAGCTGGTCGAGACACAGACGTTTGGCTCCCGCGTCCTTTACGTCCGCTACCGGCAGGCGTAAGAAGGGCCCCGGAGATGTCCCGATGCAGGCGATCGCGTTGTGGTGACCGTTCAGCTGAAGGCGACCGGACGCGGCAGCGGGGCAGAGGTCAGCCGGCACGACGGGCTTACTACAACGACAGAGACGAAGCACTCCGGGCCCGCGGGTGTTACGCGCGCCGCCCCGACTTCAGCATCTCCCGCCACTGCTCAGGATCCACGTCGGCCGGGTCGGTCGAGTCGATGAAATCGAGCAGCACGTCGAGGAAGCGCTGGGGCTCGTCGAGGTGGGGGAAGTGGCCCGCTCCCTCGAAGATCTCGAGGCGGCTGGAGGGCACCAGCTCGTGCGCTGAGAGCCCGTGCTCCACCGGGATGATGGGGTCGCGCTCGCCCCAGACGAGCATGAACGGGACGTTCTCGGCGAGATAGAGGCGGTCGCTGGCGTTCACCCGCTGACCCAAAGGATCCACGATCGTGCGCAGCGTGTGCACGAACGCGGCCCTGGCCTCGGGATCCTCCAGCGAGGCGTGGCCGCGAGCCAGCTCGGCCATGTCGGTCCCGGCGTGGATGCCGAGCCGCCCGAACAGGCGGCCGACGGAGCGGCCGGCGTCGAGCAGCCGGGTACTGGCCAGCAGGGGGAGCACCACCTCGGACAGCGGCAGCGTGGCAGCGCGCAGCAAGGCGTTGACCTCCCGGCCCAGCCCGCCGCTGTCCACGAGCACCAAGCGCTCGCAGCGCTCCGGGAACTGGTACGCCAGCTGCATGACGACTCCGCCGCCAAGCGAGTGGCCCACGAAGGTCGCGCTCTCGTGGCCGAGGGTCACCATCAGGTCCCGCACCCCGCTGGCATACGCGCCGAGCGAATAGTCGCCGCGCGGCTTCGCCGACTCGCCGTGCCCGATGAGGTCCGGGGCGATCACGGTGAAGCGGGTGGCCAGGTACGGCATCACCTGCTCCCAGGTGGCCGACGTCGAGGTGATCCCGTGGACGAGCACGATCGCCGGGCCGCTGCCGGCACAGCGATAGGCCACCCGGTGTCCGTGGAGCTCGATCTCCTTGAGCTCGAAGTCCTTCGCCGGGAGCCGCCGGACGGTCCCGGACGTGCTCTCGCTCGCTGTGCGGGTCATTGGCGGAGAGTACTGTCCGTTCCGACCCAACGGTGTGAGGAGCTCAGATGCAGATCTTCGGCAGCGACATCCGCTTCGGGGTCCACTCCGGGCCTCAGAACACGAGCTTCGACGACTATCGGGACCTCTGGATCCGATGCGAGGAGCTGGGGTACGACTGGGTCTCGGACTTCGACCATTTCCTGCCAATCCACCGCGATCCATCCGGTCCCCAGTTCGAGGGGACGACCCTTCTCGCCGCCATGGCCGCGCACACCAGCCGCGTCCGCTGCGGAATGCTGGTGCTCGGCGTGACCTACCGCCATCCGGCGGTCGTCGCGAACATCGCCGCCACCCTCGATCACGTCTCCGGGGGCCGGCTGGAGTTCGGGATGGGCGCCGCCTGGTTCGAGCTCGAGCACGACCAGTACGGCATCCCCTTCCCACCCATCGGCGTGCGGATGGACATGCTCGACGAGGCCTGCCGGATCATGCGCAGCCTCTGGACGCAGGAGACCACGACGTTCGAGGGCAAGCACTTCCGGCTCAAGGACGCGCGCATGGAACCGAAGCCGTTGCAGAAGCACCTGCCGCTCGTGATCGGCGGCGCGGGTGAGCGCCGGACGCTGCGGATCGCCGCCGAGCACGGCGACATCTGGAACATGTTCTACGGCGACGTGGACGAGTACCGGCACAAGCTCGAGGTGCTCGCCGCGCACTGCGCCGACGTCGGCCGCGACCCCGCCGACGTGCGCAAGTCGGTGACCTTCCGCGCCGTCCTCGACGAGGAGGAGCAAGCGGCGCAGGAGCGGGTGCGTGCGATCTACGGCGGCCCGCCGCCCGAGCGGCTGAGGAACATGATGATCGTGGGCACTCCCGAGCAGTGCGTCGAGCGGCTGAGCAGGTACGCGGACCTCGGCGTCGGCGACTTCCTGCTTGGCTCCATGGCCCCAGTCGACTGGCAGACGATCGAGATGGTGGCGGGATCGGTGGCGCCGGCCCTGAGGGCCAGTGTGGCGGCCTGAGCGAAATGGCCACGATCACCCAGCGGGAAGCGCAGCAGGTCGAGCAGGCGAATGCGAGTGGAAGGACGCCTGTCGTGTTCATTCACGGGCTGTGGCTGCTGCCGAGCAGCTGGGACCGCTGGGGGGCCCTCTTCGAGGAGGCCGGGTACGCCCCTGTGACGCCGGAGTGGCCCGACGATCCCGAGAGCGTCGAGGAGGCGAGGGCGAACCCCGAGGTCTTCGCGTCAAAGACGCTCGGACAGATCGCCGATCACACCGCTGACGTGATCGCAGGGCTGAGCAAGAAACCGGCGGTGATGGGCCACTCGACGGGGGGATTGTTGGCCCAGATCATCGCGGGACGCGGTTTGTCCGCCGCGACCGTCGCGATCGATCCCGGGCCGTTCCGCGGTGTCCTCCCCCTGCCGATCTCCGCCCTGAGGTCGGCCATGCCGGTGCTCAAGAATCCCCTCAACCGGAGCCGCGCCATCACGCTCACGCTGGATCAGTTCAAGTACGGATGGGCCAACGCCCTCGGCGAGGAGGAGGCGAGGCAGCTCTACGAGACCTACCACGTCGCGGCGCCGGGCGTGGCGCTGATGCAGATGGCAAACGCGAACGTGAACCCCTTCACAGAGGCGAACGCGGACACCAGGAACCCCGACCGAGGGCCATTGCTGATCATCGATGGGGAGAAGGACCACACGGTCCCGTGGGCGATCGCGAACGCGTCATTCAAGAGGCAGAAGCGGAACGAAGGCGTCACCGAGATCAAGAAGATCCCGAATCGCGGGCACTCGCTGACAATCGACAGCGGCTGGCGCGAGGTCGCCGAAACGGCCCTCGCGTTCGTGAAGCGCTTCGTCTAGTTCTGGCCTTCAGGCCTTGCCGAGCAGCCGTGCGCCCTGCAGCGTGTCGGTGAGGATCTGCAGTCGGCAGACCTCCTCGTCGCCACGGAAGCGCCAGATGTGCACCACGGGCAGCTTGGCGGTCTGGTCGCCCTTCTTGACCTCCGTGTGCCCGAGCACGACCACGGTGTCGCCGTTCTCGAAGAACTCGTCGGCAACCAGGTTGAACTCGTCCCACGCGCCCACGGCCTGCTGCAGGACCTGGACCGCCTGGTCCTTGCCCTCATGCGTGCCGCCGCCGGGCATGTCCTCTGAGTTGCCACCGTCCCACGTGAAGTCGTCGGACCAGTTGGACAACGCGCCCTCGACGTCTCCCTGCGAAAACTGCTGATAGCGCTCGCGGAGCAAGTCGCTCTTGCCTGCCATTGCAACACCTCTCCTGTGTTGGGCATGATCAACCTAACCGCGACGCACTCCCGGATCAAGGCGCGCGACGCACCGGGGCGATGGTGGGCACGGGATCGGTCGTCAGGAAGTCGACGATGATCGCGTTGCAGAGCGCCGGCTTTTCGTGGAGGAGTCCGTGCGACGTGCCGGGGACCACCGCAAGCTCGGCGTCGGGAAGGCCGCGGTACATCGCGCTCGCGTGCTCGAGGGTCACCTCGTCGTCGTCGCCGACCATGACCAGGGTTCGGCTGGTTGCCGCGCTCAGGTCGGAGGCGGAGAGGGTCGGCTCTTCCCAATTCATCCGCGCCAGCTTCGCGTTCACGACCGGGAAGTGGTCGGGACCATCGGGTGACAGCTCCGCGTAGCCCTGCGCGAGCACCTCGGGCGGGCTCGCGTGTGGGTCGATCGCGCCGGGGACCCACCCGTCGCGGTGAAAGACGCCGCTTATGAGGACCACGCGGCGGGCTAGGTCGGGTCGTCGCAGCGCGACCAGCAGCGCCACGCTCGCGCCGGCGCTGCAGCCGACCAGGTGCGCCGGTCCGCCGACCACTTCCTCGAGGAAGGCGGTCGTGTCCTCCGCCATCAGCTCGAACGTGATCGGCCCCTCCACATCCTGGGTCCGCCCATGGCCGCGTCGCTCCGGCGTGAGGACGCGAAAGCGCGCGGCCAGTGCGTCGAGATTCGGCGCCCAGGCCCGCGCGTCTGCCCCTCCGGGGTGCACCAGCACGAGCGGATCCCCCTCGCCCTGCTCGTCGTACCAGGTGCGCACCCCGCCCAGCTCTACGTAGTCCGGCATCCCTTCACTCCCTTTCGGTCTCGCTGTCATTCGTAATGACCGCCGTCCCGCTGCAGACTCACCGCAGGGGCGCCCGCGGGCGCGGGTTAGGCTCGCCGCCGTGGCGCAGGGAAAGCGAGTCGTGGGGGCTCACGTTGGGTCGGAGCAACCGCTGGAGACGGCCGATGCGCTGGGAGCGGACCGCGTTCAGATCTTCCTCTCCGACCCGCAAGGCTGGGCCAAGCCGGCTGCCCGCGACGACGCGACCCAGCTGCGGCGCTCGAAGCTGCGTGCGCGAGAGCCTCGGCTAACGTCAGGCGCGCCGGTCGAGCATGTACGGCACGAGGGCGCGGACGAACTCCAGATCCGGGCCGGGCGTGGCCGTCGCGAAGGCCGCCGCGAAGGCGTCGAGTGCGGCTCCGGCGATGCCCCTGGCATACGCCGCTGCGAACGTGATGCTCCCGTAGGCGTCCAGCAGCCCACGGATCTCCGCGACCATCGCGGCGGTGCGCTCCGCGCGCTCCAGGCGGAGATACTCGTCGACGACGTGGCGATCGGGTCCGCGCGCGCTGCGCAGCAGATGGATCAACGGCAACGTCCGCTTGCCCTCGTAGAGATCGCCATCGATCTCCTTGCCGTACTCGCGTTCGGTCCCGATGAGGTTCAGCAGGTCGTCCTGGATCTGGAACGCAGCACCCAGGTAGAACCCGAACCGCACCATCGGGCGGAGGTCGACGGCGCCCCCGGAGCCGATCAGCGCCCCAACCCGCAACGGATGCACGGTCGTGTACCAGCACGTCTTGTGCATGATCAGGTCGAGGTAGTCCGCGGGCTCCAACTCGTCGACGCGGTCGCGGCGCCAGCCCAGCTCGGTGGCCTGGCCCTCCAGCGTGCGCAGTGCCATGGCGTCGAACTCCGACAGGAGACGCTCCGCGAGATCGCCATCCATGCAGCTCGCGTGGCGTCGCAGGACCTGGTTGGAGAGCACGGCCAGGGCATCGCCGGCGTTCAGGGCGAGACCGAGGCCGTACTGCGCCGGAAGCGTCGGCCGACCTCGGCGGCGCTGGCTGCCGTCCACGATGTCGTCGTGGACGAGGAAGGCGTTGTGCAGCAGCTCGATCGCCACGGCGACCGGCAGGATGTCGCCGTCGCCTCCTCCGAACGCGCGGCTCGTCGCCACGCACAGCGCAGGCCGGATCGCCTTGCCCGGTCGGCTCGGGTACGCACGCGCGACCCGGTAGAGCCAGCGGTGTGGCTCGCCATCGGGGATCGCATCGAGCATCGCGCGGCGTACGAGGCGGCTGACGTCGTCGGAGTACTCCTCTACGAGCTGGCTGCCGTCGACCGTCAACATGGGTCGATCGCGACCTCGAAGGGCAGCCAGAGCCTGGGCGCCCCGCGGGCCTGGATCGTGCCGCGGTAGGTGCCGGGCCGCAGCGGACCTGTCGCCGCGAGCGACACGACGACGGCACGGCTGGATCGGGGCGGAAGAAGCGGCACCTCGCGAGGCTCGAAGTCGATTTCGGCGCCGTCGAGCACGGTGCCGTCGGAGGCGCTCAGCTGCCCGCTGCGCAGCGCAAGCGGGCCGACGGCGGAGAACGTGCCGTTGTGAAGCCAGACCTCGGCGACGGCGCCCTCGGCGTTCTCGGGCCCGCGCACCGCCAGCCGCACCGGCGGGCCGACACCGCTGGAGTCGACGGGGACGGTAACCGCGCCCGACTGGCCCGGCTGAGACATCCCGGCGACGGTGCGGCGGAGCAGGTCGGTCCAGGCATCCACGAGTGCGGTGTAGTCACCCGCCGGTGACCGAGAGGGCGGACCAGGGCCGTTGGGCTCGGATCGGAGCATCCGCTCGAGGAGCTCGCCGGCGGCGCGCAGGCCCTCGGCTTGGATGTCGGCCACCGCGCGCATCCCGGCGACCGGGTCGAACAGGGGAAACGATCGCTCCGGGCCGCTCTCGCCGTTCCCTTGCGACTCGCCCATCAGAGTCCTCGCCACCCTTTCTTGGAGCTGCGTGCCAGCGGTAGAGTACGCGTACCCGACAGGAGCCGGTATGGGCGAGATAAGGGACCTCATCGGGATCTACGGCGCGATCGACCGGGCCACGATGGAAGAGTCCGAACGACGGGCCCGAGTGTCCCAGCTGCTTCCGGTCTACCAGCACCCCGACGTCCACTGGTTCGACGACTTCGAGGAGTGGACCAATGCGAAGCGCGAGGACACCGAGGAGCCACCGTTCCCGTCCTTCGAGGACGCGCTGCGGGGACTCGCCGGGGTCGAGCCGCGCGGTCGCATGCGCGCGCGCCGCCTGTTCGCGATCGCGACGGCGGCGCACGCCTTTCCCGAGCTCCTCGAGTCCCACGGCGAGAGCACGGCCTTGGCAGCTGCCCTGCGCGTCGGCTCACTGGCCGAGGACGATGAGCGGGCCCAGAACTTGCTCGAGCTGCTCGGCGACGAGCAACTCCTCCTCGAGAGCGACGACCTCGACGCCTGGTGGCAGAGCGTGCTCGCTGTGGCCTCGTACAACGGCCTCATCGCCGACACGGCGGGGATGGGCCCACGTCCGTGCTCCGGGCGGTTGGTCATGGTCGATCTGCCGGGAGGCAAGGGACCGGTCGCGACGCTGAGGACGGAGTTCGAGACGAGCGAGATCGACTTCGACCATGCCGGCAGGTTCCTCGAGCCCGTGAACTGGCCGGACTGCAGCGACTTCTGGTGCGAGATGACGAAGCTCGGAGAGCAGCCGCCCGGCGTGCACCAGTACCACGAGGTCGTAAGCACGGACTGCCCCAGCAAGGAATCGGCCTGGACGATCGAGGCTGAGCTCGACTTCAGCTTCACGCGGTTCACCGACACCGCCATCACGGAGTACAGGCTCAGGGATGGGCACCCGCTGCCGAACGACGATGTGCTCGTGGACGAGGGCTCCCTCGTGGTGCGCCAGATCGGCTCGGTCGCCAAGCCAAGGCTGAGAGTCACGACCACGAAGCGCATCATGTTCAACCACCCCTTCAGCGGCGAGGCGCTTGCGATGATCATGTGCGCGCTGGGGTATGCGAGCGTCGTCGAGGATCTCGTCTTCAGCTGCGCGACGTCGGGCGCCGCGGGAGCCGGGACCAGCTTCCCCGGAGAGTCCCCAGCGGCCGGCCCGACCAAGGGCGGCCCCCCGGATCTCGGTCCGGTGATCGAGGCGGTCAAGGAGTGCATCGACGACTGGGCGGATGCCGCGGAGGCCTCGTCCAAGAAGATGGCCGAAGGCCGCTACACGGCCGACGCGCTGGTGCAGGACATGGCGCGCGCCTGGGTCCGGATCGTTCGCGATGGCGCGACGGCCCTCGATGTCAGCGTGCGCAGCGCCCGGATGCCGGCCGGTACCCGGGCCCGAGAGCCATCGGCGAAGTGACCTATGGACTCCCCCCTGGCCCACGTCGTTGACGGTTACACCAGGCTCGCGGCGTCGCTGCTCGAGCGGTGGAGCGCGCACGCCTCGATGGTGGCCACGAAGCTCGACGCCGGCGGCTACGACGCCGATGACGCGGCGGCCGACCTCGCCGCCACCGCATCGCTCGCGACCGAGAGCGGCTTCCTGCTCGCCTCCGAAGCGCTCGATGCCGCCGCCATCCTCACCGGGCGCCAGGACGAGCCGCACATCGTCGATTCCGAGGTCTTCTCCACCTCCCTGGCGGGGGCGAAGCTCAGGTTGGCCGGCCCGCTTGTCAGCGGCCACGGGTCGGCGCTGCCCGCGGCCGTCGTCAGCGTCAAGCCGCCCGAGCTCGAGCCCACCGAGGCGGACTTCAGCCTCCGCGCCGACGCCACGGGTCACCGGGCAGGGACCTACGTTGGGTCGGTGGTCGCCTCCCGGGGCGACGCCGTCGAGTCGGTGACCGTCCTGATCGTCGTCCCATGACCGGAGAAGCCCGGGTGGGCGGTGACGACCTCAGCACTCGAGTGGGAGAGCTGCGCCGGCTCACGATCATGTTCTGCGACGTCGTCGGCTCCACCGAGCTGTCCGGTCGCCAGGACCCCGAGACGTACCGCGAGCTCATGAGGGGCTACCGCGCGGCGTGCCGCGACGTCATCGAATCCCGCTTCGAAGGTCACATCGTCCAGCTGAAGGGAGACGGGACCCTCTCGGCCTTCGGTTTCCCGGTGGCGCACGAGAACGACGCCGAACGGGCGGTGCGGGCCGGGCTCGCGCTCGTTCGAGCGGTGCGCGAGCTCTCCGTGGCTGGCGCCTCGAGCGCCGGCGAGTCGCTCGACGTTCGCGTGGCGGTCCACCACGGTCCCGTCTACCTCGACTTCCACGAGGAGGACGTCTATGGGCTCACGGCCAACATCGGCGCCCGGCTCCACTCCCTCGCCGATCCCGGCACGGTCGTCGTCTCGAACGAGGTCCGGAAGCTGGTCGAGGACCACTTCGAGATCGAGGCGGGTGACCCCCAGATCGTCAAGGGCCTCGCCGAGCCGCTGGAGCCATTCCGAGTGGTGCGCGAGCGCCCTGTTCTCGTCCAGCGGTCCTGGTCCACCCCACTGGTGGAGCGCGGAGGAGAGCTCGAGCGGCTGCGGGAGGCCTGGGCGGAGGTCAGCTCCGGCACCGCCGCTAGCGCCACCGGAGCGCTCGTCCGCGGTGACGCGGGCGTGGGGAAGTCTCGTCTACTCGCCGCGCTCATCGATGAGGTTGGCGCTGGGAACGCTGCTGTGGTCCAGCTGCACGGCTCTCCCTTCCACGTCGATGCCGGCTTCCAC
>Ga0126306_10001161_pt1 | contig 13828 bp, 10 predicted proteins | sample Plot27_FD_92592 | JGI IMG/M metagenome (GOLD analysis project Ga0126306, IMG submission 92592) | Serpentine soil microbial communities from UC McLaughlin Reserve, CA, USA - Plot27 | ecosystem: Environmental > Terrestrial > Soil > Grasslands | place: USA: UC McLaughlin Reserve, Lake County...
AGGTGGTCGGGCGTGCAGCAGCGGCGGCATGGGCAGAGGGCTCCGTATGGTCGCATCCCAGGGTGGACGGGAACAGGCGGAGCATTCAACCACCTACCGAATTTAAGGAACGAAGCACTAGGGACACGCCCATGCGGGGGCGTCACCCCAAAAGTGGGAAACCGGGGGTGGGATCTTCGGGCAGCCGCCGGCCTTCGGCGGGATACCACTGTGGCCGCAGGGTGGATCCGCCGCCCAGGAGGAGGCGTCGTCAGGGAGGTCCACCCAGCTGCCAGCGCCCGGGGCACCGCCTAGGTGCCGGCGCCGACGGCCCGACCCCCCCGTAGAATGGCCGGCCGGGAGAACCTGCGTAGGATTGGACGGACATCCGCTAGTGAGCTACCGATGGCCAAGCCGCCCGCGATGAGCCCGCCCACGGCCAGCCTCGCCGAGCCGGATGCGCTGCTGGCCACCAAGCTGCACATCCCGCGCCCGCGACCGGGGTTCGTGCTGCGCCCGCGGCTGCTGGAGCGCCTGCAGGACGGCATGGAACAGCAGCTGGTGCTGGTCTGCACCCCGGCGGGCTTCGGCAAGACGAGCCTGCTGGCCGATTGGGCCCGACGCGACCGGCGGGCGGTTGGCTGGCTGTCGCTAGACGAAGCCGACAACGACCCGGCGCGGTTCTGGCGCCACGTCCTCGCCGCGCTGGACCCGGTGCGGTCCGGGGTCGCCGAGCGGGTCGCCCCACTGCTCGGCCCGCCGGCCCCGCCGTCGTTCGAGGGGCTGGTGACGGTCCTGATCAACCAGCTGGCTGCCCAGCCCGACGAGGTGGTGCTGGTCCTGGACGACTACCACCTGATCGACGCCCAGCCGGTGCATGCCTCGCTTGGGTTCCTGCTGGAGCACCTGCCCCGGAGGCGCATCTGGTGGTGGCCAGCCGCGCCGACCCGCCGCTGCCACTGGCCCGGTTGCGGGCTGGCGGGCAGCTGGCCGAGCTGCGCGCCGCCGACCTGCGTTTCACCGCCGAGGAGACAGCTGCGCTGCTGCGCGGCGCCGTCGGGCCCGAGCTGTCCCTGCCAGGCACGGTCGTGGGCGCGTTGGCCACCCAGACCGAAGGGTGGGCCGCCGGGCTGCAGCTGGCGGCCCTGTCGTTGCGAGGCCACGCCGATGTGGACGCCTTCGTGGCAGGGTTCTCCGGCAGCCATCGCTACCTGCTGGACTACCTGAGCGAGGAGGTGCTGGACCGCCAGCCGGACGAGGTACGCGAGTTCCTGCTGGAGACGTCGGTGCTGGTGCGGCTGTCGGGGCCGCTGTGCCAGGCGGTCACCGGCCGGGCTGACAGCCAGCGGCTGCTGGAGCGGCTGGAGCGGGCCAACCTGTTTCTGGTGCCACTGGACGAGGTGCGCGGCTGGTGGCGCTACCACCAGCTGTTCGCCGACCTGCTACGCGCCCGCCTCGCGCAGCAGCGGCCCGAGCGGGTGGCGGAGCTGCACCGGGCCGCTGCCGCCTGGTGCGAGCAGCACAGGCTGGCCGATGACGCCGTCCGTCACGCCGTCGCGACCGACGATCCCATCTGGGCTGCGCGCCTGATGGAGCGGCACGCTGACGCACTCCTGCTGCGGGGGAGGAGGCAACGCTGCAGCGATGGCTTGCGGCGCTGCCGACAGAGTTGATCGGCTCTCGCCCACGGCTGTTGCTGGCGCAGGCGCTCCTGGCCTTGGTCAGCGGCAGTGCGGAGGCGGTCGAAGCCTCGCTGGATGCCGCCGGGCGCGCGTTGGATGCCGCGGAGCGTGCGTTGGCGGGTCCCGCAGGCGGGCTCGATGAGCCGTACAAGCCGTCGGTCGGTAAGGGCGCGAGCATCTTCGCGAACGTCCCCGCGGCGATCGCGCTCGACCGTGCGTTCCTCGTGGGCCTCCGCGGCGATGCCGACGGCGCGATGGTGTTTCTGCACCAGGCATTGGCCGAGATCGGCGAAGGTGAGTGGTTGCTGGACTCGCTGACCCGGGAGAACCTCGGCATGGCGGAGTGGCTGCGGGGCCGGCTGTCCGAGGCCGAACGCGTCCTCGGTTCGAGCATGGCCACGTGGCAGGCGGCGGGCGAGCGATCGCTGGCTCTCTCGGCCTGCGAGCCGCTCGGTTACGTGCGGCGCGCTCAAGGCCGCCTGGACGCGGCCCTTCGTGCATACGAGCAGGGACTCGAAGTCGCTGCAGCGGTCGACGGGCCAGCCGTGCCCGCCGCAGGCGGCCTGCACGTGGGCATAGCCGCTGTGGCCTACCAGCGAAACGAGCTCGACGCGGCCCTGCGACACGCTACGGAGGGTATTGCGTTGTCCCGCGGACTCGCCTATCCCCAGCAGCTGGCGACCGGCCTTGCCATTCTGGCGTGGATCCGGCACGCCCAAGGGGATTCGGCGGGTGCGCGGGATGCCATGGCCGAAGCTGCCGAGGTGGCCCTGGGCCCGGCCGTGAACAACTTGCTGAATCCTGTGCCGGTGCTGTGGGCACGCCTGTTGCTGGCTCAGGGTGAGGTCGCCGCAGCGGTACGGTGGACCAAGGAACGCGAGCTGGACGCCGACGACGACGTGGCCTACCCGCGGGAGGGCGAATACCTGCTGCTGGCGCGGGTGCTGCTGGCCGAGCAGGCACCCCAGCGGGCGATTTCCTTGCTGGGGCGGCTGCATGCCCTGGCGGTGGCCCAGGGGCGGACCGGCAGCCTGATCGAGATCCAGGCGCTGCAGGCGCTGGCGTTGCACGCAGCTGGCGAGGAGCCCGGCGCGCTCGCCGCCCTGGCCCAGGCGCTGACGCTGGCCGCGCCCGAGGATTACCTGCGCGTGTTCGTCGACGAGGGCACTCCCATGGCTGCGCTGCTCGGCAGGCTGCTGACGGGCGGGCAGGCGCGGATCGGGGCTGCTGGCGGCGTCCCGCCCGACTACCTGGCCCGGCTGGTCGAGGCGTTCGAGCAGGCCGGCCAGGTCGGCGCTGCTCGGCCTCGGCGCGGTGGGGTCCTGCCGGGGCTGGTCGTGCCGCTGACCACCCGCGAGCTGGAGGTGCTGCAGCTGCTGGCCGCCGGCAAGTCCAATCCGGCGATCGCCCAGGAGCTGGTGATCACCCTGGACACCGTCAAGCGCCACGTCACCCACATCCTGGACAAGCTCGGCGCGGCCAACCGCACCCAGGCCGTCATCCGCGCCCAGGAGCTGGGGCTGCTGCCGTAGGACGGCGCCGCGCCGCCAGCCCACGCGTAGCGCGGTGGACGACCTGCGCGGGCCTGGCCGGGTGAAGATCCCACCCCACCATCCCACCATCGGGTGACGCCCCCGGCCAGCGCCCCTCGTAGCGTGCTGGTAGGCAACATCGAACCAACCTGACCGTCGCATCCACGGCGGGATGGGAGTTTAAGTATGTGGGAGATCGCGACCAACCTGAGCGAGCTCCTCGGTGGCCTGCTCCTTCTCCTCTGGGCGATCACCGGCTACCGGGCGGGCCGACTGGTGTTTCGGCCGACCAGCGCACGGTTGCGCCGCAGCGCACGGCTGAGCCTGACCTTGCTTGCCGTGAGCCTGCTGGCGCTGCTGACGCAGCTGGTGACCGTCGCGCTGACCTGGATGCATGGCTGGGTCTTTGCGGAGAACCGGGTGGTGCTGGCGGTGCCGCCGATCCTGGTGGGTGCGGTCGCGGTGCTGGTGTGGTCGGTGCCCCGGCTGTGGCGGATCGGCCGGGCCGCACTAGGCGAAGCGCCGGCTGCAGTCCCGGGCAGCGAGCGCTCGGCGGCGTCGGATCCGCTGCTGGTGGTGCCCATCCAGGCCACGGCAGTCGGCGGGTTGCTGGACTTCTGGGTGGTGTTCGTCGCCCACCCCAGCCCACCGTACCTGCGGGACGTGATCGTGGGGTGGACGGTGCTGGTGGGCGCGACGGCGCTGCTGTGGTGGCGGCAACGCCGCCGGCAGCGGCGGCTCGGCGGACCGCAACCGCCCAAACGTCCTGGTCTTGGCCTGCGGGGGCTGCGGGCGCTGGCCGGGACGGCGGCAGTCGCGGCGGTGCTGGCCGGGTGGGTCGGCTATGGCCTGCGGGCCAGCCGGCTGCCGGACCGGCTGGCGATGAGCTCGATGGCCAACGTCGACTGGGGGCGGCGGTCCCGTTGGCATGCAGCATGACGAGCAGATACCCATGCCAATGGTGGGCATGCGCAGCGTCGGGGACCTGACCGGTCCCCGGGACCAGCGCCCGGACGTCCGCTACAGCTTGACCGCGGTCCCAAAGCGGATCCGGCTCAGCTCCGGCGCCAAGGTCGACGCGTTGACGTTTAACGGCCAGGTCCCCGGCCCGGCGCTGCGGGTGCGGCAGGGTGACCTGGTCGAGGTCACCCTGGTCAACAAGCTGCGCGACCTGGGCGTGACGGTGCACTGGCACGGCGTGGACGTGCCCAACGCCGAGGACGGCGTCGCCGGGGTCACCCAGGACGCGGTCCCGCCCGGCGGGCGCTTCGGGTACCGGTTCCGCGCCGAGCAGGTGGGCAGCTTCTGGTACCACTCCCACCAGGCCGCCTCGCAGGAGGTGGCACGCGGGCTGTTTGGTCCGCTGGTCATCCTGCCCAGGGCCGCTAGCGGCGGCGACACCGGCGCCGCCGCTGGCCTGGATCTGCCGGTCATGGCCCATGAATGGCCGACTACCCATGGCCATTTGGTGGCCTTTGGCACCTGGGACTCGCTGCAGCGCGAGGCCGTCCCGCCGGGCACACCGGTGCGGCTGCGGCTGGTCAACACCAGCGACAACACCACCTGGGCAGCGGCCGACAAGCAGCCACGGACCCTGGCCTTCGCCGGGGTGCCGTTCAAGGTCGCCGCCATCGACGGCACCGAGGTGAGCCAACCGCCGGACCTGGAGAACGTCCGCATCCCGATGGGGATCGGGGGCCGCTACGACCTCACCTTCATCATGCCGGACCATCCGGTGCGGCTGACCGACCTCGCCAACCCCGCCGCCGGGCTGCTGCTCAGCCCCGATGGGCGCGGCGACGCCGTACCGGTCCTCACCGACGCACCGGTGTTCGATCCGGCGCGCTACGGCCGGCCCGCGCCGACCCCGTTCAACCTGGCATCCCGGTTCGACCGCCGGTTCCGGCTGATCCTCGATGACGGGCCTGGCTTCTACGATGGCCGCTTCGCCCTGCTCCCCAAGATCAACGGGCGCGTCTTCCCCAACACGCCGATGCTGATGGTCCGCCAGGGCGACCTGGTCAAGACCACCATCGTCAACCGCAGCCACAACGACCACCCGATGCACCTGCACGGCCACCACGTGCTGGTGCTGTCCCGCAACGGCACGCCCACCAGTGGCAGCCCCTGGTGGGCCGACACCGTCCAGGTCCTGCCCGGCGAGGTCATTGAGGTCGCCTTCCGCGCCGACAACCCCGGCATCTGGATGGACCACTGCCACAACTTGCAGCACGCCGTCCAAGGGATGGTGCTGCACCTGGGCTATGCGGGCGTGACCTCGCCCTACCTGCTCGGCCACGCCACCGCCAACCGACCGGAGTAGCTGTCGAGAGGAGCGTTGCGATGGCCCGCAGGCGACATCACCCGGTAGCCGCCAGGACCGAAGTAGGGTCTCGCCCCAGAGACCAGCGGCGAGACGATGGTTCCGCCCGTCCCGGGTGGGGCCGCGAGGCGCGCAACCAGCGGGGGCTGCGTGCTGTGCTGTCCCAGACGTTCGGCGTCGCGATGTGGCGCTCGGTGGTGTACGGCCTGCTCTCGCTCCCTGCCGGGATCGCGTCGCTGCTGCTGGCGCTGGTCGGCGCCCACCAGGCGGCGGCCCGGCTCCAGCGCGGCCTGGTCGACCGCTGGCTCCACCTTCCCCTGACGCTGCCGCACGGCGGGGACCGGTGGGGCCGCGTGGTCACCCAGGCGCTGCTCACCTCGACCATCGGGGTGCTGTGCTGGCTGCTGGTGGCGCTGGCGGGACCGAACACAGTCCGCAACGTGCTCCTGTATCCCTTCACCGACGGCGACGAGGTGGCCAGGGCATGGGGTGGCCCCACCCTTGGCGGCGCCTGGGCGGTGCACGCCGTGCTGGCGGTGCTGCTGCTGCCCCTGGCGCTGTGGCTGCTGCGCGGCCTGACCGGCCTGCAGGGCCGGCTGGCAGCGCGGCTGCTCGGCACCGACCACACGCGCTGGGTGCTTCCGGTGGCCATCCTGGTCGCCACCGTTGGGCTGGTGATGGTGCGGGCGTTCCTCAACCAGCTCTGAGGCGAACCGCACCGACCGCGGACTCCGGTTCCACCAAGACGTCCGTCGGCCTGCTTAGGCCTCGACTTGGGAGGTTTGATCGTGACCGTGACCATGACCATGACAGCGACCCCCACCCACTCCTCCGGCCGGCGCCAGCGTCGGCGTGGACCGCTGCTGCTGGTCGCGGCCGCCTGCAGCCTCGGTGGGGCCGCGGTCTACCTGGCGGTGCTGCCCGCGCTGCTGCAGGCCAACCTGGCCTACGGGTTGCTGTTCGCCGCCATGGGCCTGACCCAGGTCGGCCTGGCGGTCGGGCTGCTGGCCCGCCCGACCCGGCGGCGGCTGGTCGCAGCCGCCGCCCTCAGCTTGGCGGTGGTGGCGGTGTGGGTGCTCGGCCGCACCGTTGGGCTGCCTGGGCCCAACCCGTGGCTGCCGCTGGATACCGTCGCTGGCTTCACCGATTTCCTGTGCGCCGTCCTGGAGGTGCTCGCGGCGGTGCTGCTGGCGATGGCGGCCGCCCGCTGGCCGGGCGGCGCGCGGGTGCGCCACCCGGTCCTGGTCGTGGTGGCCAGCGCCCCGCCGCTGCTGCTGGCGGCGATCCTGGCCGCCGCCGGGGTGAGCTTGGCCACCGACGGGTTCACCAGCGTCACCCGCGCCGGTGGCCCCCTGCCGGCACACCCCCAGGCCGGGACGGTGACCACGGTTACCTACTGCACCCAGGACGGGACCGACCTGGCCATGGACCTCTACCAGCCACCCGCCGGCGCGGCCCACCCCGCCCCGGTCGCCCTCTACGTGCACGGCGGCGGCCTCGCCCTCGGCGACCGCAAGCCCACCGGGCTCGGCGCCAGCCTCGCCAACCACGCCGGCGCCCTGCTGCCGCAGCTTCGCACTGTGCTCAACCAGCGCGGCTTTGTGGTCGCCTCGATCGACTACCGCCTGCCGCCGCTGAGCCGGTGGCCAGCCCAGGTCCAGGACGCCAAGTGCGCGGTGCGGTTCCTGCGGGCCCACGCCGGCGCGCTCGGCATCGACCCGGGCCGGATCGGCGCCTGGGGATCCAGCGGTGGCGGCACGCTGGTCGCGCTGTTGGGCCTGGCCGGCCCTGCGGCCGGATTCGACCACGGCCCCTGGCCCGACCAGTCAAGCAGCGTCCAGGCCGTGGTCGACATGTTCGGGCCCTCCGACCTGACCAACCTGGCCGACTCGGCGCCGTTCCCCCGCACGATCGCCCGGTTGGCGCTCGGTGGCTCGGCCATGGTGCGCCGCTCCGCCAGCCCCCTCACCTACGTCCCGGCGGACCGCGGCACCGCAGGCGTTGTCCCGCCGTTTCTGATCCTGCACGGCACCGACGACCACGACATGCGCCCGCGGCACTCACGGGAGCTCGCCACGCGGCTGGCGGCGGCCGGGGTGCCGGTGGCGCTGGTGCTGGTCCAGGGCGCCGGCCACGGCCTCGACGACCCGTCGCAGCGACCCTCGCCCGACCAGCTCACCGAACTGGTGGCCGAGTTCCTCACCCGCACGCTGGGAAGCAGCTAGCAGTCGCCGGTGGGACCAGACGCCGGTCAACTGGCAAGACGGCTGACCCAGACTCGAGAGAAGGTGGTTCACGGCGGATGGATCTACACCCTGCTCCCGGCGGCAGGCCAGGCGTCACCCAACCAGGTCGCCGGACATGGCCGTGACGTCCTTGGGGTGGCGGCTGCGGCGCCTTCCCACGCCGGTGGTCGACGCCGTCCTGGCGGTGGCGTTGGCGGTGGCGATTACCATCGCGATCGGCGTGGCCCCGGGGCCGGGTAGGCGTCCCGACGTGCTCGCCTACGGGCTGGGACTGACCATCGCTGCCCTAGCGCTGGCCCGGCGGCGCTGGCCTCTGGCCGTGCTGCTGGCCTCGGTGGCGGCCCTACAGGCCTATTACTTCCTGGACTACCCGGGCATCTTCCCAGCCGTGCCGCTGTCGGTGGCGCTCGCCACCGCCTGGGCCGCCGGCTACCAACGCTGGGTGCTGCTGGTCGCCGCCTGGTTCCTCGGCCTGCCGGTCGGCTATCGCGTGCTGGTCGAGCAGACCTCGTTGCTACAGGTATTGGGCGACGAAGTGCCGGACGCGGCGCTGCTTGCCGCGGTGCTGCTGCTGGGGGAGGCGATCCGCGTCCGCCGCACGCTGGCGCGAGAGCAAGAGCGTTCGGAGCGGCTGCTGCTGAATGTGCTGCCCGCCCCGATCGCTGCCCGGCTCAAACAGACCCAGAGCGTGATCGCCGACGCCTTCCCCGAGGCCAGCGTGCTGTTCGCCGACCTGGTGGACTTCACCCGGCGCAGCCAGTGCAGCAGCCCGCAGCAGGTGGTGCAGGGCCTCAACGACCTGTTCTCGGCCTTCGACCGGCTCGCCCGGCGCTATGGGCTGGAGAAGATCAAGACCATCGGCGACGCCTACATGGTGGTCGGCGGCCTCCCTGACCCGCGGCCGGACCACGCCCAGGCGGTCGCCGAGATGGCCTTGGCGATGCGTGACGAGGTGGCCCGACGCGCCGACCCGGCTGGGCAGCCGCTGCAGGTCCGCATCGGGATCGACACCGGCCCGGTGGTAGCCGGCGTGATCGGCACCGACAGGTTCAGCTACGACCTGTGGGGCGACACCGTCAACACCGCCAGCCGGATGGAGTCCCACGGGCTTGCCGGCTGCATTCAGGTGACCGAGCGCACCTACCGGCACCTGCGGGACGGCTACCGGTTCCAGAAGCGGGGACCGATCCCCGTCAAGGGCAAGGGGGACATGGTCACCTACCTCCTACTCGGCAAGGACTTGCCATCGGCCGATCGCCGGGCTCGGCCGTCTCACAGCGAGGCGCCGCCGGATTCGACCAACGGAGCCTTCCGCCGCCGGGTCCGAACGAGCCGACCGGACAGTAGCCGCTCAGGGACACCTGCGGCCCACCCCGCGCCTACACGACCAGTCCTAGCAGTGAGCATCCATCACCGCGAAGCGGCGCCGCCCGGCTGCGTAGAGTTGGGGGTTGCTCCGCCCCAACAAGCTCCATGTCAAGCGGTTCCGGACCCGCTTTCCCCTGAGGGACGCCCTCGACCCAGGGTAGCTGGGGATAGTTACTAAAGAGTACGGAAGTAGCTGGATATGGCGTACCAGGTGCGCTGCCATAGGGGGATGCGGGACATTGGTTCGCATTCGTGCTGCTGGCCTGTGCGTTGGTCGCTTCCACCGGCTGAACCACAAGGGATTGACTCGTCCGGTGCCTAGCCGGCGGCCACCGACGTCGCCCAGGCCTGGACCACCTGGGACAGGACCGGAAGGGGCAGGCTGCCGTGGTTCAGGACGGCGCCATGGAAGGCACGCAGGTCAAAGGCCGCCCCCAGCCGGGTACGGGCGTGCTCGCGCAGCCGCAGAATCTCGCGTTGGCCGACCAGATAGCCAAGGGCTTGCCCGGGCCAGGCGATGTAGCGGTCGATCTCGGCGGCCATGGACGGCTCGGGTTCGGGGGTATGGACCAGGGCGAATGCCAGCGCTTGGGTGCGGCTCCAGCCGCGGGCATGCAGGCCGGTGTCGACCACCAGCCGCACCGCACGCAAGGCGGCAGCGGCGAGCATGCCCAGCCGCTGGATGTCGTTGGAGTACAGGCCGAGCTCGTCGGCCAGCTGTTCGGCGTACAGCCCCCAGCCCTCGGCGTGGGCCACGGTGCCAAACGCCCTCAGCAGCAGGGGCAGGTCAGGGACCAGCTGCTGGCGGGCGTACTGGGCGTGGTGACCAGGCACCGCCTCATGGAAGGTAATGGCCTCCAGCGCCCAGCTGCCCGCCGGACCCGGGTCGACCTGGTTGAAGAGATAGGCGCCGGGCCGGGAGCCGTCGCGCGCCGGCGGAGAGTACATCGGCGGCGCGCCGGATGCGGCCAGATGCTGGGGCATCGCCTTGATGGTGCACGGTGGCGGCAGCGGCGGATGAAAGATGTCCCCGAGCCGGGCTTCGGCGCGGGCGATCGCGGCGCCCGCCGCCGCCATGGCGGCGCGGCCGTCGGTGGCCTGGAGGGTGGGGTCCTCGCGCAGCCGGGCCAGCACCTCGCCCACATCCCGGGCGCCCAGAGCGCGGCCACCCAGTTCGGTGATGCGCTCCTCGACCTCGGCCAGGGCGGTCAGGCCGAGCTGATGGAGCTCCTCGGCATCCAGGGCCAGGGTGGTGCCGTTGCGGATGCAGCACCCGTAGGCCGCCACCCCGCCCGGCACCCACAGCAGCCCGGCCCGCTCCGGCGGCCGGGAGCTGGGCAGCAGCTCGACCAGCAGGTCCAGATAGCGTCCCAGCGCCGGGCGGATCTCGTCCCGCACGACCCCCTCCAGCTCCTCCCGCCAGGCCGCCGCCCGGTCCCAGCCCTTGGGGGGCTGGTGGCTCAGCAGCGGGTCGCGGTCCGGGTGGGCCAGGTGGTCACCCAGCTGGTTGATGACGCCCTGGACCAGCGGCGCCACCGGCAGCAGCCCGCCGCCGGCGGCGGTCCCCAGCCGCTCTCGGTACTGGTCGACATAGGCTGGGAACCGGCGGCAGCGCGTGAGGAAGGCCGCGGCGCCGGCCGGGTCAGTGATCGAGGCGCGCGCCGCGACCAACAGCATCATGGCCGGCCCGAACATGCCATTGTAGGGGAGGGTGGTGACGCTGAACTCCTGGACACGCGAGTCGGCCCAGCCCATCCCCCAAATCGCGTGCTCCCGCACCGCGGCCAGCAGGACCCGGCTGTCCAGGTCCTGGGCGTCCGCCTCCAACCCCTGGCAGCGGACAACGACATCGACAAGTCGGTCGCGCCAGGCCTGGCGCGCCGGCGGCGACAGGTCAGGGACGGCATCGTCATAGCCACCAACCCCGAAATAGGACGCGATGAAGGGGTCATCGCCCAGGTGGGCCTGGGCGAGCTCCTCAGCCAGCCCGACGATTGCTGCCCCGCCACCTTCGCCACCCCCTTCACCGCCAATCCTGTCAGCGGCCTAACATCCCATCGCACCGCACAACCGGAACTCAAGCTCCTGGTGCCAGCTCGCCTTGAGCGTAGTTCTACATCCGGCGGCAGACTGGGGCCGGCCCCTCACACCGGCGTGACACAGCTGCGTTCCTTCCATCCGTCATATCCACTCAGAGGGAGCAAAACGTCGTCTGGATAGCTGCTGCTGCTTCGCTCAGGTGGGTCGCTGGCCCACGATGGCGCGGAAGGTGCCGCCCAGGGCCGGGACCACCTGGACGCTGGCGAAGCCCACGGCTCGCGCGCGCTCGGCCACCTGCTCGGGCAGCCGCACCCCACCACCCCACAGGATGTTGCGCAGTCGTGACTGCGCGGCCTCCAGGTCGGCACCGGTGGCACTGATCGCGGGCATGTTCACCCAGCCGCCGGGCCGCAGCGCCCGCCACACCCTGGCCAGCCCGGCCTCAAAGACCCCATCGGGAATGAACACCTGGGCCACATAGGCCAGGTCGAAGGCCTCGGTGTCCTGGAGCTCTTCAACACCCTGCTGGCGCAGCTCGATCCGGTCAGCCAACCCTGCCGCGGCCACGTTGGCGCGCGCCTGGGCCAGCGAGGCCGCGGCCGGCTCCAGGCCGACCACCCGCAGGACCGGGAAGGCCCGGCACAGCTCGATGGCGATCACCCCGACCCCCACCCCCACGTCCAGGAAGCGCGCCGAGGGCCGGCCCAGGCGCGCCGCCAGCTCCGGGTTGCTGCGGATGGCCTGGATCATGGCCGACATGGCGCCCTTGCCGCTGCGGCCCTGAGCCTCCAGCAGCATCGGGTCGGTGTGCTGCCAGCCGGGGGCCACCCCACCGTGCCTTGCCCGGTCGACGAGCTGGCGGCTCTGCAGGTCAGTGCTGCGCAGCTGGGCCAGCAAAACCTCCTTGGCGTCCGGGGCCAGCAGCGGTTCCAACCCGGGAGCGGCCACCACCACCTGCCCGTCGCGGCGGACCAGCCCAAGGGCCACCAGCACATCCAGCATCCCCTCGGCCAAGGAGGGATCCAGTCCCACCTGGGCGCTGATGGCCCCCAGCTCCTGCGGCTGCGCCAGCAGCTCCACCAGCCCGGCCTCCAGGGCCGCGGTCAGAGTCACGAACGCCCACACCGAGCTGCTCAGCTCGTCGAGGACCCGGCGCGCTTCCTGACTTTGATCCACGACCGTAGCTCCTGGTCCACGTCGATCTCCCACCCAGGCGAGGGCAGTATGCGTCCCCGCGGCATGGACGCCAAGCGCCGCGCTACGAGCGCATCATCCTCACGTTGACGCCGTCTACTCCTCTTGAACCCACTTCAGCTTGCCTTGGTGGTCATTCCCGCAGTCATTCCACCAGGCCCTACTGCAACCAACTAGACGGCACTGGCCGGAATCGCGAACCAACCTGACCTGCCTAGAACCTACTGGAACGGGCTCAGCGGAAGATGGGCAGTTATCTCCTAAACAGCGGCGGTTCGAGGACGAGATTCGCGTCGCCGTATTCCCGGCCCGCCTCCGAACCACAGCAATCGGGGCGACGACGTCCAAGTTGAAGTGGCGGAGTGGAAACGGCCGACAGGACGACCGCTCAATGCAACAGCGACCCCTTCGGTCAGGTCCTCGACAGGCTCCTCGACCATCGAACCAGGCCGACCGCATTTCGGTCGGCCTGGCTGCCAAGGCTCCTCGGCGATCGCTCCGGCGTGACTTGGGTCAGGCCGTGACGGGCGGTTTGCGGTTCTGGCGCGGGCGGCGCCTGCGCGGGGTGCTGTCCGCCGTGGTGGTGGACCCGGGCTTGCGGCCACGCTTCTTCAGCGTCTTGCCCACCCCCGCCAACTTCAGGTCGTGGTAGTTCTTCTCGGAGATGTCGAGCTGCTGGGTCGAGCCGTCCGGGTGGCGGATCGACAGCTGATAAGCCTGACCGCCAGGGATCTCGGACTGGTCGAGATCCGAAACATACATCGTGATCGTCTTGGTCCCCACCGGAACTCCTTTCTCGGCCGATCGGCAATTGGAAGCCGAGCGGCACCATTTGGTCAAAGAACAACAGCGGGGCGGCGCAACCGAGCCGCTGCCGAATCTCCCTCGGGCTCATTTTGCCACCAATGGAACCGCCGGGGGCGTCCGCCCACCTCCCAGGGCCTCGGCAAAGTACCGGAGTGTCGGTTTCACCGGCTGGTGATGCCAAGGAGTGGCAGGACTCGGGTGGCGTCGCGGCGTAGCGCGGCGGCGATGTTGCGGTGGCCCTGGGTTGACCCGAACACGAAACGCGAGCGGCTGCTCCCCCAAGGCGCGGCCGCACCTGTGGCAGGCGCGCCGATTGTCGGCGTGGCCGGCGGGGCTGCACCACCCGACCGGCTGCCATCACCGATCCCGGTCGAGTTCGCCGCGCACGGCCTCAAGCAGCGTCTCCAGGGCCACGCCGTGCGCCTCGATCAGCAGCCTGACCGGGTGGGGGCCACGCAGGGGCAGCCCCAGGTAGGCGTGCTCGCGCCGCTCATTGGGATACAGGTCGGTGCCGGCCGGGTCGCTGGCGTCGCGCAGCAGCCCAACCAGCAGGTGCTCTGGGCCGATCTCCTGGCCGCGCCCGTCGGCCTCGCGGGCGGCGAACACCAACGCCCGCCGGTCCAGGGTCGGGGTGTTGAACAGCTCCATCCCGGCCCA
>Ga0126306_10001162_pt1 | contig 13826 bp, 17 predicted proteins | sample Plot27_FD_92592 | JGI IMG/M metagenome (GOLD analysis project Ga0126306, IMG submission 92592) | Serpentine soil microbial communities from UC McLaughlin Reserve, CA, USA - Plot27 | ecosystem: Environmental > Terrestrial > Soil > Grasslands | place: USA: UC McLaughlin Reserve, Lake County...
TGTCCGCGTCCTCAATGCGGACGTGCTGCGTCAGGCCCGCGTCACGGAGGCGCAGCTAGCCGAGGTCGAGGCGCGCGAGCGCGCCGCGGTGGAGGAACGCGCGGCGCGCCTGCGGCGTGGCCGTCCGGCGTTCCCGCTCCAGGGCCGGACGGTAGTGATCGTCGACGACGGGCTCGCCACTGGTGGCACCGCCCGGGCGGCCGTACGCGTGGCGCGCGAGCGCGGTGCCGAACGAGTCGTGCTCGCGGTGCCCGTCGCGCCGGCCGAGACCGTGGCCACTCTGCGCCGCGACGCCGACGACGTGGTCGCGGTGGAGACGCCGGAGCCGTTCTTCGCCATCGGCGGCTGGTACCGCGACTTCTCAGCAACCTCCGATGACGAGGTCGTCGAGCTGCTCGCAGTCGCCGGTGGCGACCAAGAGGGGAAGGAGATTGACAAGGAAGTGGTGATCCCGGCCGAGCTCCAACAGCTGCCGGGCCATCTCACGATCCCGTCGGGCGCGTCGGGACTGGTCGTGTTCGCGCACGGCAGCGGCAGCGGCCGCAACAGCCCGCGCAACCGAGCCGTAGCCGGGGCCCTGAACGAGGCCGGCCTCGGCACCTTGCTCTTCGACCTCCTCTCGCCCGAGGAGGAAGCCGATCGTGCCAACGTGTTCGACATTCCGCTGCTGGGCGGGCGCCTCGGCGCCGCCACCGCCTGGCTCCGCGAGGAAGGCGGCGGCGCGCTCCCGATCGGGTACTTCGGCGCCAGCACGGGAGCCGGCGCCGCTTTGTGGGCGGCCGCCGAGCCCGGCGCCTTGGTGCGAGCGATCGTGTCGCGCGGCGGACGACCCGATCTTGCCGCGGCGCGCCTGGACTCTGTGCGCGCGCCGACGCTCCTCATCGTGGGTGGTCACGACGAGGCGGTGCTCGAGATGAACCGCGACGCAGCACGGCAGCTCCGTTGTGAGCACCAGATCGAGGTTGTGCCGGGCGCGACCCACCTCTTCGAGGAGCCCGGTGCGCTCGAAGCGGTTGCCGACCTTGCCACCCGCTGGTTCGTGGATCACTTCGAAGATGGAGACGCCGATGCCTGACGCACGACACGGAGTTCGCATCGAGGACGGGCCGAAGCGTGTGCGCACCTTTCTGGACGGTGAGCTCATCGCCGACACGCGGCGCCCCAAGCTCGTCTGGGAGGTCCCGTACTACCCCGCCTACTACTTCCCGCGCGAGGACGTCCGCATGGAGCTGCTGACGCCGAGCGGCCGCACCCGGCACTCCGAGCAACGGGGACAAGCCCACGTCTTCACCGTGAAGGGCGGGAATCGAGAAGCCGAGGACGCCGCCTGGCACTACCCCGAGTCGCCCGTTGACGAGCTCCGCGGGCTCGTCCGTTTCGACTGGGACGCGATGGACGGCTGGTTCGAAGAGGACGAGGAGGTCTTCGTCCACCCCCACGACCCGTACCAGCGCATCGACATCCTGCACAGCTCTCGCCACGTCGTGATCGAGGTGAACGGCGTCAAGGTCGCCGACACGCACCGGCCGACGCTGCTGTTCGAGACCGGCCTGCCGACGCGGTACTACCTCCCCAAGGTCGACGTGCGAATGGATCTGCTCACCCCGACCGACACGACGAGCGGCTGTGCCTACAAGGGCTTCGCCCGGTACTTCTCGGTCGAAGCGGGTGCGGAGACGTTCGAGGACCTGGCGTGGTGGTACGCAACCCCGCTGCCTGAAGCCGCCAAGGTCGCCGGCCTCGTCGCGTTCTACAACGAGAAGGCCGACATCATCGTGGACGGCGAGCGCCAGGAGCGACCCACGACGCCGTTCTCGTAATGCGCCCGCCCTATTCGGGCTCCGCGCGCGGCAAGGCGCCGTCGGCGGCGAGCTTCGAGCCGACCCCTTCCGGGATCGTGATCACCCAGTTGCTGCGCTCGAGGTCGGATCGGCGCAGCACGACGTCGCCGCCTTCGTTACGGGCGCTGGTGACGCGCACGACCCATTCGTCGCCCTGATCGACGACCGACGCGAATGCGTGGCGTCCGCCGGCCGAGACGGGCCCAAGCGTCAACCCGCTGTCGGCGCGTCCCCCTGCCACCTCGATCTCCAGCGGGTACGGCGTGGGGTTGTCGATCGTGACCCGGTCGACCAGGCCCGGCCCTTGCAGCGCCTGCGAGACGCCGAGCGCCGCTGCCAACGCGAGGAGGCCTCCGCCGACGACGGCGACGACGTTGCGGCCCAGCCGGGTCGGGGCGGCCTGCGGCGGCGCGGGGCTCAGCACGGGACTCATCGGCGTCCAGCTTTGTCGTCCCGAGGGGGGCGATGCGAACCCGCAGCGTACCGGTGCGCTACCGGCGGTCGGCAGCGCGGCAAGCGCGGGCCTCGCACGTCCGCAGCGACGACAGTTGCCCGGCGAGGTCCGCGACGAGCTTTGCCTCGGCCGTCGACACGATGTTGTGGAGCTGGTCGGGATCGGTGCGCAGGTCGTAGAGCTGGCGTTCACCGGTGACGTATTCGACGTAGGTGTAGCGGTCGGTGCGCACCGCGGCGTAGGTCGGGGGGACTCCGCCCCGCCGCCCCGTGCGGCCATTGCGGTCATTCGCAACGAAATGCTCGACGAGGACCGCCGTCCGGGCGTCGTCGCCCGTCTTCCCGCGCAGCGCCGGCGCCAGCGAGCGCCCGTCGACGAAGCTCGGCGCCTTCGCATCACCGACGTCGGCGAGGGTCGGGGCGAGGTCGATGTTGGCGCCGAAGTCGTCGACCCGCTTCCCCGCCGGCACCCCGGGGCCGCGGACGACGAGCGGGACGCGGATGTCCTCCTCGAACGCCGTGATCTTGCCCTGGGGAAGGCGGTGCTGGCCGAGGTGGAACCCGTTATCGGACGTGAGCGCGATGTAGGTGTTGTCAAGCTCACCGGTCCGGCGCAGCGTGTCGACGACGTGCTCGATGAGATCCTCGACTGCGAGCATGCTCTGGAGCTGCTTGCGGTACAGCGCGTCGATCGAGGCGATCTGTTGGTCGTCGAGCAGGGGACGGTCGCGCAACCATTGCGGCTCCACGCTCACGTCGGCTTGGTTGAACGACGCCGTGCGCGGCGCCTGCACGCCGGGGAAGGTGTCGGCGTGCCTCGGCGCCGGCGTCGCCGGGGAGTGCGGCACGAACGGCGCCACGTAGAGGAGGAAAGGCTTGTCCCCGCTCTGTTGAATGAACTCGCCCGACTTCCGCGACAGGACGTCGGTCATGTAGTCCTGCGGATTCGCGCCGTAGGGCACCAGCGTGCCGTTCTCGTTAAGGCGGTAGTTGTACCCCGAGTACCCGCCGCTGCGGACCGGGCTCGCCCACGTGTCCCACCCGGGCGGGACGAACGTCTCTCCGGCGCCGTTCGGGTATCCGTTGAGGTACTTGCCGAGGAGGCCGGTGCGGTACCCGGCGTCGTGTAGCCACGTGGCGATGGTCGAGCTCTCGTCCCCGTTGGTGTGGAACTTCTCGAAACCCCCCAGCGGTGGCTTGTTGCTCCGCACGTCGTGGTTGTGCACGTACTGACCGCGCAGGATCGACGAGCGCGACGGGCAGCACAGCGAGTCGGTCACGAAGTAGTTCGAGAACGTGGTGCCCTCGTCGACGAGCAGCGAGTTCACCTTCGGGAACCGTGAAGGGTCGAGGAACTGGGTGCGGTCGAGATCGTCGGCGAGGATGAGGACGATGTTGGGCCTCTTGCCCGACGACTCCTGCCGTGACGGACCGTTCGTCGAGGCTCCCGCCGCCGTGCACAACGACGCGACGACGAGCAGCATCGCGAGCGGGACGACGAGGGCTCGCGCCCGAAGGTACATGCTCACGTCTGCACATTGGCCGGGCTCGGTGAGCGACGGGTCAGGCTCGTATCAAGAGGCCGTGAAGTGCTCGACGAGTCGCCGGGCGTAGTACTGCTCCCACGGCTCGGACGGCTGCTGCTCGGCGTACTCCTTGTCGAGGCGGACGAGCATGTAGACGAGCTCGCTGCGGACAGGTGTCGTGCCGAGCAGGTCCGGGAGCTCTGACAGGCGAACGAGCCAGTCCGCGTACCACGAGGCCCAATCGTCGTCGGCGCCGTCGACGATCCGGTATACGCGGTGGTGCGTCTCCCCCGCCTCGTGCAGCAATTCGCTGATCTGTGTCGTCGTGTCGGCCACAGGGAAACTCTAGGGTTCGCGCATGCCGCGCCCCGAGGTCTGGACCACCGGCATCGCGTGGCCGGGTGCAGTCGAACGGGCGGCCGTTCGCGCCGAGGTGGCGGGTTTCGACGGGCTCGCGGTCGTCGACTCGCAGAACCTCGCCGGCGATCCGTGGGTCGGCCTCGCCCTCGCAGCACGCGCGACGGAACGGCTTCACCTCGGCACCGCCGTGACGAACCCGGTGACGCGGCACCCCGCCGTCACCGCCGCCGCCGCGGTGACGCTCCAGGTCGCGTCGGTGGGCCGGTTCGTCCTCGGGATCGGGCGCGGTGATTCCGCGCTCGCGCACCTCGGCCGGGCTCCAGCGCCCGTGGCGACCTTCGATCGCTACCTGGCCGTGCTCCAGGCGTACCTCCGAGGCGACGAGATCGCGTTCGACGACCTCGGCTTCCACGAGGCCGTGGCGCCGCCGGTCGACACGCTCGGGCTCGCTGACGCTCCCGCGGCGAGTCGCCTGCACTTCGTCCCGCCCGAGTTGCCGAAGGTGCCCGTCGAGGTCGCCGCGACCGGACCGCGTGTGCTCGCGGCGGCGGCCCGCCACGCCGACCGGGTGCTGTTGGCGCTGGGCGCCGATCCCGATCGGGTGCGCTGGGGCATCGAGACGGTCCGCGCCGCCGGTGGGACGTCGGTCGGCTCGTTCGTGAACGTGGTCGCGCACCCGGACGTCGACGTCGCGCGGGAGTTGGCGAGCGGCGGCGTCGCGACCTTCGCCCGCTTCTCGGTCATGCACGGCACCGTGAGCGGGCCGGTCGAGCCCGACGAACGCGACGCGTTCGACGCGGTCCACGACGCCTACGACATGACGCGCCACACTCAGATCGGGTCGCCGCAGGCACACACGCTGACGCCCGAGTTCATCGACCGCTTCGGGATCGTCGGCACTCCGGAAACGTGCGCGCGGCGGCTCGGAGAGCTCGTCGAGTTGGGCATCGACAAGCTGATCGTCACCGGGCCTACGCTGGGCGCCGATCCGGTCGAAGCCCGCGCCGCTCTCCAGCGATTCGCCGCCGAGGTGCTGCCCGCAATCGGGACCTGAGGGCACGTGACTCTGGAGCGCACGCGAGCGGCGGCGCCTACGATCGGCGTCGTGGACTTCCCCGTGATCTCCGCCGATTCGCACATCACCGAGCCGCCCGACACCTACGTCGACCGCATCGACCCGAAGTGGCGCGACCAGGCGCCCCACCTCGAGTTCATGGGCGACGACGTGGGCGACCTGTTCGTGATCCCGGGCATGAAGACGCCGGTGCCGATGGGTCTGGTGGCGGCGGCGGGCAAGCCGGCCGAGGAGATCCGCATCACAGGCGTCCGGTTCGAGAGCTTGCACCGCGGCGGATGGGACCCGGACGTGCGACTTGCCGACCAGCAGCGCGACGGCGTCGCCGCCGAGGTGCTGTACCCAACCGTCGGGATGCAGGTTTGCAACCACAAGGACTTCGACTACAAGAAGGCCTGCTTCGACGCCTACAACCGCTGGATCGCCGAGTACAGCTCGCGCCATCCCGACCGGCTCCTCGGCTGCGGACAGACAGCGATGCGCTCGCCCGAGGAGGGCGTCCAGGATCTGAAGTCGATCGCGGCACTCGGACTACGTGGCGTGATGATGCCCGGCAACCCCGCGGCCGAGGACTACGACTCTCCGGTGTACGACGCGTTCTGGGAGACCGCGATCGAACTCGGTCTGCCACTGTCGTTCCACATCCTCACAACGCGGGAGACGACGCCGACACGCGGTCCGCGCATGAACATGTTCCTGTCCGTGGTGCGCGGCTGCCAGGACATCATGGGGACGCTCGTGCTCGGCGGCGTCTTCGAACGTCATCCCGGCCTCAAGGTCGTGTGCGTCGAGGCCGATGCCGGCTGGGTCCCGCACTACATGTACCGCCTCGACCACGCGTACAAGCGTCACCGGTACTGGTTGCCGCCGGGCCAGGAGCTCTCGCGTCTGCCGTCCGAGTACTTCGCCGAGAACATCTACGTGACGTTCCAGGACGACTGGGTCGCCTTCAAGACCGCCGACCTGTTGAACTGGCATCGCCTGATGTGGGCGAACGACTTCCCCCACAGCGATTCGACGTGGCCGTGGTCGCAGGAGATGCTCCAGGAACACGCCGGCGACCTGTCGGACGAGCAACGCCGAGCGATCCTGTCCGACAACGCCGCCTCGCTCTACGGGGTCGACACCGGCGCCCTCGCAGCAGCCTCTTAGCTCTGCTCTCCTTCGCGCTGGGCCCGCTCGAGGTCCTGGTCGGAGAGAACACGCTCGTCGAGGTCGCTAGTCCGGCCGCTCTCCGGCTGGAAGTGCAATTTCTCCATGTACGGCGTCGGCTTGTTGCGGCGGGCGTCCAGGAATTCCTTGGCGTAGTAGCTGCGCGCTTCTTCGACGTCCTTCTCGCCGGTCACGAGGTCGTGCATGAGGTTCAGCGCGAGCAAGTTCGCTTGCTCGTCGTGACAACGGGCTGAGACCTCACCCGCGGTTCGTTCGACGATCACGCTGCCGTCGAAATGCGCGAGCGGACCGAACATCTCGACCGGGACCCGGTAATCGATGAAGGACTCGACGGCGTCGATGTGAGGAGCCGGGAAGTTGTGCTCGTAGAAGGCACGTGTCGCGACCATTCGCTTCCACGGGCCGACGTTGTGCCAGATGAGCATCGAGTGCGTCACTTCGTGCGGCTCGCCGTACTCGTCGATTACGAGCCGAGCCGCTTCGCGGGAGTCGTCGGGCCAGTTCTTTATCGCGTGTGAGCCACGCTCACGATCCATCGCGGGAGTTCCTTCCTGTCTGCCGGAGCAGGGGTAGCGCCGAGGTGCGCTACCCCCTTTCCGGACCGGACGTCAGGCCGACAGTCGCTTGGCGAGCAGGGTTTTGCCTTGCTCGGCGCCCTTGCGGCTGGTCTCCTGCGCCCGGCGGAAGAACTCCGCCAGCTCCTGGTCGCCGTCACGCTCGGCGTCCCCGACGTAGGTCTCGAGCCGAAGCGTGTTGCTCAAACACTGCTCGACGAACCAGATGACGTTGTATTCCTTGTCCTTCGTACCGGTGATCGTGCCTGCTTCTTCTACAGCCATGCGTCCTCCTCGATCGTGTTCATGTGAGACCTACCCACCTGCCCGGCCTCGTCAGCCAACCGGGCTACGAACCGCAGGCTCGTCGGTTCGGAGCTGATCGCCGTTCGCCACTCCCCCGGGAAGGACGACGGCGTCATACTCCGACTCGTGCACCTCGTTCGTCGTGCGGCCCACCGGGAAGGTGTCGGCCTTGTCGAGGTGGTTGTACGCCTGCGCTTCGCCCGGCTTCGGGGCGACCAGGTCCACCGCGGCGCCGGCAGCCGCAGCCGCCTGCCGTGGCTCGGTCTGTTCGACCTGCTCGATGCCCTCGTTGGCGACGAGGAACGCGATCCTCGTACCGGTGAGGTTCTTCGCCATACGTGGCTTATACCCGCGGTGATCGGCGGGTACTCCGGCTCAGGTCGGGTCGGCGACCGCCTCGGCGACGATGGCGCGGTGGTCGCTCACCGCGGTGTCGAGCACCTGGCCCGACCCGACCGCAAGGCCGTCGACGGCGACATAGTCGATGCGGAACTTCGGCGCACCCACGACGACGGTCGGCTCACTGTCGGCGACCGCGTAGCCGGCGGATTCCAGCACCGGCACCACGACCTCGGGGGGCATGTTGAGGTCGCCGAGCAGGACCTTCGGGCGGGGACGGCTCGCGAGCGCGCCGAGCACGACGCTCAGTTGATCGAGTTGCTCGGCAGCGTCCTTCGATGTCGGCGGCGGGCCGCCGTGCCGGTTCTGAAGGTGCGTCCCCGCGACCGACAGCGCGAGACCATTCACCTCGGCGCGGGCGACGACCGCGGAGCGCGCCTCGTTGCCGGGCAACACGGGAAGGCGGACGTTCTCCACGTCCGCCAACGAACCGCGGACGAGCAGCGCGTTGCCGTACTCCCCGCCGTCCAGCCGACGGGCGGGCGCGTAGAGGCCGGTGAGTCCGCACCCGTCGGCGACGATCTCGGTCTGGTCCGCCTTGTTGCTGCGCGGAACGCCGCGATCGACCTCCTGCAGTGCCAACACGTCGGCACGGAGCATCCGGCACGCGCCGACGAGGGCCTCCGGTTCGCACGAGCCGTCGCCCGACAGCCCGTTCTTGATGTTGAAGGACGCCAGCCGCATGGATGGTCTTCCGTCATCGTCGGATATTTCCGTTTTGGATCCGCTGCGTTGGGCCATCTTGTCTTCCATCGAGGCGAAACGAGTGACAGACGGTCTACCTGTTTACGGCCACCGATTCGGAGGTGAGTACGGCCCGGAGTCGTCGCGCGCCGCGCTCGAGAAGAGCTTGGGCCAAGGGGTCGACGGGCTCGAGTGCGACATCATCCTGAGCCGCGACGACGAGGTCTTCGCGTTGCATGACCCGGGTCTGCCGCTGTCCACGAACCTCGAGGGATGGGCGCAGGAGCACGACGCCGACGAGATCGACAAGGCGTTCATCCGCGACCAGAAGGGCGAGATCAGCGATCAGCGCCCCCTTCGGTTGCGCGCCGTGCTCGACCTGATCCCACCTGACCTTCCGCTGCAGCTCGACGTCAAGGCATACGCGGACCCGGAGCTGGTCGACCGGACGACCGCGCGCGCATGTGAGATCGCGAAGGACCACGGCACCGACGACCGGATCGAGCTGATCAGCTTCTTCACCCGTGGTTGCGTCGTCGCGGTCGATCACGGAGTAGCGACGCGGCTCGTCTTGTGGGCCGACTATGCACCGGAGGCGCTGGTGCAGTGGCTTGCGGACCGCGAGATCATCGGCGTCTCGCTCGAAGGATTCATCTTCTCCCACGAGCTGATCGACCCGTTGCAGGACGCCGGCCTGACGATCAGCGTCGGCGCGGTGAACAGCCTCGGCCAGCTCGAACGGCTCGTCCCGATGCACCCGGACATCATCGTCAGCGACTGCCCCGCTGAGATCAAGGACGGTCTGGCCCAACTCGGGTCGGCTTGACGTTTTCTTGCTCGCCGCGTCGGGAACACAAGACCTACACGGCAAAGGAGCAGTCATGGAAGGCAAGAAGGACGATCTGAAAGGTCGGGTCAAAGAGGCGGCAGGCGACTTGACCGACGACGAAGAGCTCCAGCGCGAAGGCAAGACTGATCGTGCCGCCGGCTCGATGAAGGACAAGCTCGAGCGGGCGAAGGAGAAGGGCGAAGAGTACGTCGACAAGGCGAAGGACCGCTTTCAGCGCAAATAGTCACCACGACGTCGTGACCGCGTCCGGGGTTGTACCCCGGGCGCTGTCGCGCGCGCACGAACGCGGCGCGCCCTACTGATCAGGGCGTGGTCGTGGTCGGCGTCGTGGTCGGCGTCGTGGTGGGCGAAGTCGTCGACGGCGCCGGCGCGGATGTCGACGGCGGCGCCGACGTCGGAGGACCGGCACTCTCCGATCCCGGCATCGACGGCGGTGGTGGGGCTTGCGACGGTGGCGGCGGATCTTCGATGACGCCGGACACGAGCGCGCTCGACGGCGGCGCCGACGCCGGGACTCGACCGGCCGAGGACGGTGGGACGGCCGGCGCGCTCGTCGTTGCGGTCGGCGTGGTCTCCCGGCGGGGGCTCGAAGCGCTGTCGGGGCGACCTGTGAGCGCGGTCACGCTCGCGAACCCGAGCACGAAGGCAAGGACGCCCGCCGCCGCGATCGCGAACCTCCGCTTCGGCGACGTCCCGCGGTTCTCGGCGCTCGGCGTCTCCGCCCTCGAACCAGGCACGATTGGCTCTTCGTGCGGGAACACCTCGCGCACGGTTGCGGGGGAAACCGGCACGCTGGCAGCCTTCCGCAAGCCTTCGGCGCCTAAACGCCGGAAGGATCAGCGACCGACGGCGCGTTCGAGCTGACGCTTCGTCATCTTGGAGCGGCCCTTGATGTTTTTCTTGCGGGCTTCCTCGTAGAGCTGGTCACGGGTCCTCCCGCCCGGGCCTCGGTGCGACCGCATCCCGCCCCGGCGTCCGGAGGAGATGTCCTCGGTCGACGTGCGACTGGACTCCTTCGACTCGCCGCTGCGTGCCCGTTCCTTGTTGACGGTACGGGCGGCGATCTCCTCGGCTTCGTCCTCGGGACGGCCCCGCTCCTCCAGGCCTTCCTTCACGTGCTCGTATTGGCGCTCTCGCTTGGTGCTCCATGCGCGTTGCGGCATCAGCGCTCACCTCGTCGCGACCTCGCGATCTCTTCCGTTGTGTCCATGCCCGCCCACTGCGGTAAGGAAACGATGCGGTTTCGCCGCCTGGATCGTCCGGGTACCGACACAACAAGAGATTTTGTTTCGGACGTGCGAGAGGAGAGCGGCATGGAGATCGCGTACTCGCTCGCAAGCGAAGAGCTGCACCCGAACGACATGGTCCGTGCCGCGAGCCGTGCCGAGGAGGTCGGCTTCCGGAGCGTCTGGCTCTCGGATCATTTCCATCCGTGGATCGATCGGCAGGGCCAGAGCCCGTTCGTGTGGTCGGTGATCGGCGGGATCGCCGCCACGACCGAACTTCGGGTCGGGACGGCCGTGACGTGCCCCATGATTCGCACGCACCCCGCGATCGTTGCCCACGCGGCGGCGACGTCGGCGGCGATGCTGCCGGGTGGGTTCGTCCTCGGGGTGGGCAGCGGCGAGGCGCTCAACGAGCACATCCTCGGTGACCGCTGGCCGCCCGCGAACGTCCGACTCGAGATGCTCGAAGAAGCGGTCGCCGTCATGCGCAAGCTCTGGGAGGGCGGCCAGCAGTCGCACGAAGGCAAGCACTATCGCGTCGAGAACGCGCGGCTGTACACGCTTCCCGACGAGCCGGTGCCGGTCATGGTGTCCGGCTTCGGTCAGAAGTCCGCCGCGCTGGGCGGCGCGATCGGGGACGGATACATCGGCAGCGCCCCCGACGCCGACCTGCTCGCGACGTTCGACGAGGCGGGCGGCGCCGGGAAGCCGAAGCTCGCCGGCATCAAGGTGTGCTGGGCGAGCGACGAAGAGGTGGCGCGCCGAACCGCGTTCGAGCTGTGGCCGAATCTCGGTCTCCCCGGCCAGCTCGCCCAGGAGCTGGCTTTGCCGGCGCATTTCGAGCAAGCCGTCGAACTGGTGGACGAGGAGCAGGTGACGGGCATGATCCCGTGCGGACCGGATCCCGAACGCCACCTGGACACGATCAGGAAATACGCCGACGCGGGCTACGACGGCGTCTTCGTCCATCAGATCGGAACGGACCAGGAAGGCTTCCTGCGCTTCTACGGCAAGGAGGTCCTGCCCAAGGTATGAGACCCCCCGTGCAAGCACACATGATCGGACACCGCCGTGAGTCAGTCGGCAAATCTCGAGCTCGTGCCCGTGGTGCGCGCACCGCGAGCGGCGCGGGCATTCGTCGCTGAGACACTCGCCGCCTGGGACATCCAGGCCGAAGAGGTCGAGGCGCTCCAGCTCGTGGTGAGCGAGCTCGTCACGAACGCGGTGCTCCATGCTCCCAATAGCCGGAAGATCGGCGTTGAGCTCTTCTGGGACGAGAACGGCGTCCGAGTAAACGTCTCGGACGAGAGCTCGAACGAACCGACGCGTCGTGGACCGGATCAGTCGTTGCCCGAGGAGGGTCGGGGCGTCCAGCTCGTCGACGCGATCGCGGACCGCTGGGGCACCGAGCGGCGCGGGCGAGACGGAAAGACTGTCTGGTGTGAAGTGAGGACCAAAGCGGCAACGGGGCGGTGATCAGGCGGGGACGCGCACGACGACGAACGCGATGTCGTCGCGCGGTTGGCCACCGTGAAACTCGTTCAGCTTGCCGTCGATCGCCTTGACGATGTCGTCGGCGCTGGAGCCTGCGCAGCCCTCCAGCGTCTTGCGGAGCCGTTCCTCGCCGAAGAACGATCCGTCCGCGTTCCGGGCGTCGGTCACCCCGTCGGTGTACAAGAGGAGCGCGTCGCCCGGATCGAGCCGCTCGACGCGGTCAACCGACGCCAGATCGGGGAACGGACCGAGCACTCGGCCGCGGCAGGCCACGGTCTCGACCTCACCGGCAGCTCGCAGCAGCATCGGGAGCGGGTGACCGGCGCAGGAGATCGTGAGGCGCGTTCCCACGCCCTCGGGCCGCAAGCGAAGGTAGGCGGCGGTGCAGAACTGCTCCTCGCTCTGCCGGAGGACGACCTCGTTGACGAGGTTCAGCACCAGCCGAGGTCGTCGGGTCTGGACGGCAGCGGCGCGGGTCGTGTATCGAACCAGCGCCGCCAGCGCCGCCGCTTCGGGTCCCTTGCCGCACACGTCGCCGATGACGATCGCCCAGTCGTTGCGAGCGCTCTCGAACACGTCGTAGAAGTCGCCACCGACGTCACTCCCGTTGCGCGCGGCCTCGTAGTGGGCGGCGATCTCGACACCGGGGATCGCCGGGAGATGCGGCGGAAGCAGGCTCTGTTGGAGCGTCTGGGCCAGCTGCGCCAGACCGGCCCGGCTGTCGCGCAGCTCACGCTCGGTCTCGGTGCGTTCGATGAACAAACCGATCTGCGCGCCGGCGGCGTCCATCATCTCGAGCACCGCTTCGTCGGGTGGGCGGCTCTCGGAGGCGAAGAACTCCATCACACCGAGCACGTCACGCCCGCGCGTGATGGGGACGCCGAACCCGCCGTGCAACCCATCGGCGGCGGCAACGGTTGATCGAGAGAAGTTGCGATCACCGGTCACGTCGGGGATCCACTCCGGCGCGCCGCTCGCCCAGACGCGGCCGGGGAGGCCACGGTCCTTGCGGAACGTCGTGCGCGCGCTGAGCTCTTCGAAGGCGGCCGCGTTGCTGTCCGGAGCGCTCCAGGTCGCGAGGCAACGAAGCACGGAGCGCTCGACGTCGAGACCCCACAGCGCGCCCACCTCCCAGCCGAGCGCCTCGCACACGTTACGGAGCAACGTCGGGCTCGCCTCCTCGATCGAATGTGCCTCGCTCAGGGTGCGGGCGATCTCGTATTGGGTCCGGAGCCGGTTCTCGGCTCGCCGCCGCGCCGTCAGGTCGAGCGACACCGCGGCCACGCCCACCAGCCACCCGTCATCGTCGTGCAGCGGGGAATCGACGACGTGGGCGGAGACGATCGAACCGTCGGGCCGGCGGATGGCGAACTCGCCTTGCCAGGTGCCTCCGGCTCGGAGCGCTTCGTAGATCTCGCGAGCGAGCACGTCGGGGACGGGCTCGGCGGCGAACTCGGCCGAATCGTGCCCGATCAGCTCGGACGCCGGTCGACCGAAGAAGACCTCCGCGTACGGGTTGCACGAGCGGATCGTGCCGGCGAGATCGGTGACGATGATGGCCGACTGCATCTCGCGGAGAAGCGGGGAGTCGAGGCGCGCCCACCGGGGAACCTCAGACCCTGCCGTGGCCATCGGGCCGCACACCTCCCCAGGTCCCGTGCGCGGGAGCAGTCCCAGACTGTAGCTCGCCCCTTTTCGACGTCTCCGGGCGCGCCGTCAGCGCGGAGCGTGGGACGACCCCGGATTGCTTGTCCGTCTGCGCGGTTCCGGGTGATACTCACTGGGCGCCGCCTCTGTGGGCTCCGTTCTGAGGGCACGGGCGACGGCGATCACACGAACCCCAACAGGAGCGATGCCGGACCCCGACTTTCGCGTCGCAGTCGAA